>MDSZ01132543.1_pt1 | contig 14137 bp, 17 predicted proteins | sample 811201 | NCBI WGS metagenome assembly MDSZ01 (sample SAMN05326647, study PRJNA326480) | marine metagenome | isolation source: seawater | place: Indian Ocean: North | collected 2010
GTAACAAGACAAGTTTTCTCTTTTGTCCTCTTATGTTTTCTTAATTTAATTATTGTAGTTTTTGTTCTACTATCTGCTGGCATTTTGTAACTCCTTATTGATAATAACTAATTGGATGATTATCATAACCAAATTTTCCTCCTGGTGAAAATATTGCTCGTTTTCGTGCAAATCTTTCATCTCCCCTAAATAAATAGGGTGTAGAATGATAATCTTCACATAAAACTAGCCTAAAATCTACCGAAACTCTTGTGGTTAAATCATCTTGAGGTCTGTCCATACTTGTGTGTAGACAATAACCATTAAAAATCATAACATCCTTTAATCCGTTAAGATTGTTTGATTTACTATGTAAATATTTTTTTAAATCAATATCATTCCTATGTTTAGAAAAATATTCAGAATCATGATTGTATTTAGAAAGAACTTTCTTAGAAGTTTTTAAATCTAATACTCTAAATCCCAAATCTTTATTTTGTGTAATAGGACACCAAATATTTATTTCTCGTGTGTGATGTCCGTTCATCCAATCTGAATGCCACATAGGAAAAATACTACTTTCCATATTCGGAAAATGAACTCTAAAATTAGGTACGGATTGAAAATAAAAATCTTTTCCTAATAGTTTATAAATCTTTTTTAATACTTTCTCAACATATTCTTCTTTAAATTTTTCATCTTGATTATATAATAATTCACCTACCTTATTAACAGCAGATTTATAACCATCACCCTCAAAAGTAAAATAACTTTTTGGAAATTGTTCGTGTAGTTTTTCTAAATCATCATGTTCAATATTATTCTTTTCCATAATTCTAATAAAAAAATCTACAAAGGGTTTTTCAATTTCCTTTTTTACGAAATTCATATCTGATCCTAATATTTTACTTAGAGAAGATTTTTTACTAAGTTCTTCTTTAATATACTTTCTCCGAGCCCACGGCTCTATTTCATCAAAGTATGGAATAGTCATCTCTACTTCTCCAAGTTTCAGGCAGTTTATCATTCTTTCTAATACAAAAACCAGTAAGGGTGTATCTATTTTCTTTCGACCAAGTATTAGTTGGTGTAACCCAATGTGGTATTCCCAAAGAATGATTATGAATTACTAATCTATTAGGATATGGTAAAATAGTTTTGATATCATCATCAATTGACATATGCAATAATCCACCCCAATCGTATTTCCAAGTTTCCTTTTGAAAGTGCATCACATATCCGATATAACCCATATAATCATCAACATGAGTTCTTAAAAAATCTTTTCCATTTCTATTATATTTTGTAGCCTGATGTCTACCTTTACCAGATTTTCCATCTGTGATAGATTCAATAATAGGTTTTATATATTTCTTGTAGGTATCTAAAACTCGTGGACTATGAGATACACTTTGACTTCCATAAAAATGATTTGTATACACCTCATCAATTGATGGAAAATGTCTATCGTTACTATTCCACAATTCATATCTATCACTAAATGATTGTGCAATTTCTTCATACTCACTTTCATGAAAAATATCTACCATCTGATTATAAACATCTGTAGGTAAAACATCTTCTATCACTACAAATCCTTGATTAACATAAGTCTTTTTTATTTTATCTAAATCCATTATATAATACCAAATTTTTCAATAATATTCTTTTTGAGTGTACCGTGTAATCTAATACTAAATCCACTTGATTCTTCATAACTTCCGTGATAATCTAAACCATTAAAATAAACACCATAAGATTCTACTAATATTCTTTTTGAAATATCATCTTTACCATCAATATCTGAAATATAAAGTTTTTTAGTATCTGAAAATCTAAACCATATCCAATTTTCACTTACCTTACGGGCTTCTTTTTCCGTTGGAACTAATCCATATTTTTGATGTTTTTCACCAGTAGTATCTTCTCCCCAATCCCTATGAAAATTTGGTGCCGAACCATCGACTTCATTTAAAATAAAAAATCCTCCAATATCTTCCATTATGGTTTCATTTAGATAATCTATAATTTCTGGAATATAAGTGTCTATAAGATTCCAACTTTGTTCAAGTGTAATATCATCATAATATGTACTAAATACAGAATGAATATCTCTATTTTCAATAAATGGTTTTAAGTAATCTGGTGGATTAGATTGATTTAAAAATTTATTGTATAGTTGTTCTTCAAGATATCTATTAAAATATTTCATTTTTTCAATATCAATAAATTCATCTAAATCTATGAATGGTACTTTTCCTTTTTGAGTTATTATTCCGAACATTTTATTTCTCTAAATACCATTCTATTGTTTTATTTATTCCCTCTTGTAAAGAAACTTGTGGTTTAAATCCATAACTTTCTGCCCGTGCCGTACTCATTATTCTTTTCATATCACCCATAGGTTTTGATGTATCCCACTTTATCTCTTTTTTAAATATATCGGCAACTATCTCGGCTACTTCCTTTATAGTTACTCCTGTTCCACTTGCAAGATTAACAGGTTCATTTACTTCGTGTTGTACCATATGTAACATTCCACGAGCAACATCTTCGGCATAAATTAAATCTCTAATTGGTGAACCATCTCCCCAAACTTCCAACACATCATTTTCGTGTGCCTTTTTAATCAATGATGGAACAACCATAGACCATTCACCAAAATTATCATAAGGGCCATATACATTAGCAGGTCTAACTATTGAACAATTTTTATTGTTGGTTTCTTCCATATATGATTGAACATTTAATTCACCCATTCTTTTTGCCCAACCAGGATACCAATCGTGTTCAGATGGAAATGTTTTCCACACATCATCTTCGTAAAAAACTTCTGCAGGATGGTACACACCTACTGAACTTGTGTATAGATACCACTCACATTTAGAATTAAAAGCTGCTTCAGCCATATTTGCACCAAACTGAACTTGTGGAACACTAAATGTCGCTGGTGATTCTATCACTCGTTTTGGTGAACCTTTAAGTCCAGCAAGATTAAAAATAAAATCTTTACCTTGACATATTTCTTCACAGAATTTTCTACTTCTTAAATCACCTTCAATATCAACAGGTAACTGTGAAGTTGGTAAATCCACTCTTGTAACATTAGCACCTAAATCTTTTAATAATTTTATTAAAAAATGTGCTACCATTCCACCACCACCTGTTACTAATACACTTTTATTTTTCATTATAAAAATCTCCCCATTCAACAATCATAGTTGAACCATCTTTATTGTAAGCGTGTTCAAAGGCAGGAAATATTTCCTCTGGTTCATCCAATAAAACAACATCTATCTCTGTTAAATTATCTTTCATCATTTGAGTATAATCCCGTGTGTGTTGTATTCCACCATCTAATGGAAATTTAGCACCTATGGAAGTTCTAATTATAACCTTTGGTTTGAATATATTTTCTGTCATATACTGAACCTTATCTAAATGATTTACTAATGCGTCCATACACCTCATTAAAAAATCAAATCGTGGAAAACAACTGATTGGTGTGTAACCTTCTAATGCTAAACCAGTACTCATTCCCATTTGTACTTCTTCAAAAACAGGAAGTTCTATCATTTTTTCTTGTGGTAAAGTACTTAATGTATTATAAATTGCATTACCACTATAAGAAACTGATTGGCCGAGGAAAATTGTGTCATCTTTTTCACTCAACCATTCCATACTCCTTATTAATTCATTTTTGTATTTCATAATATATCTCTAATTTTTAAATAAAGTTGTTCTGATAATTCTTTGTGTGCTTCTATACCTGGATGACCTTCTCCATCATTATAATCAATACCATAACTATTTGTTTTGGATGCCAAATCTGCAAAACTATTTACTTGTTCATCGTAATTCCACCAATGTTTTTTATCAACAAAAGATTTATATTCGTGTTTTTTAATTATATTCAATTGTCCACCTATACTATCCAAAAACAAATAAGATAAATTATTTGACTTAAAAAATGATTGGAAAAAAATTATATTTCTTAATAATTTATCATATGTTTCCAAATCGTTATGTCTTTCTTTCCAATATTGATTAACATACAATTGTAATCTTTTATCAATCTTATCTTCATGTGTTGGTTCTCCATTAGAAACCTGTACAAATCTATCTAAAAAATTATCCCAAAATTCAAATCTATTAAATGATGTCCAACCAATAACAAATAAGGTATCTTTTAATTTTGATTTATTTTTTGAACACCAATCCATAGTCATTCTGATTATTCTATCGTTTGAACCACCATGTTGTGCCTGATTTATTTCTTCAAGATTAAGTTTGTTTGCAAGTAATTTACTCCACCTTTCATCGAATCCAATATCCCAATTAGAATCAGTTACATAATCTAATTTCTCAATTCGTTCTATATCATACTCTAACAAACAAGAACCATCAGACATACTACATCCATTAACATACAAATACTTCATTAAAATAATACCCAATTTCCTGTTCCATGATGTGGAAATCCTCTTTCATATTGATAATAAATTACTCCGTATGGAATGTCTCTTTTTTTATAATTCCAAGTTTCATCAGTTGGTGTATTCGTACTCATATTATTATCCTCAACCACAAATGTTAATGGTAAATTAAAGTTGGTTGCATATTTATGTGCCTCGTAAAAAATACCAGTTTCAAATGCCATATCTCCTATAAAACACCAAGCTCTTCTTTTAGAACCACTCCGTTTTAATGCTAAAGCTGAACCAAGTGCTATTGATATTGTTCCACCAACTATGGATGACGAATAAAGTTTAGGTTCTTTAGAGTGTACACTCATACTCCGACCACGAACTACCAAGTCCATTAATGTTTCTCGTGGAACACCATGTAAAAGTGCCTGATAATGATTTCTATGACCACAAAACACCCAATCTTCAGGATGTACATATTGAAATATCTCAATAAGCTCCTTTTCGTTTCCCTTTGTCAAATGAACTGGTGCTTTTATTTCGGCATCTTCATATTTTTGCTTAACCTCTTCTTCAAACTTTATTAAATCAGACTCGGTTAATTTAACATCTCTTACTCTTTTTAAATTATAAGGTATATTCATCTATCTCTCCCAAATAATATAGGATTATTATGTGGCCATTCAAAGTTCCAAGACTTATCATTCCACTTTATTACAAATTGTTTGTCTATATCATTATACTCACCATCGAATGCCTGTTTGTAATGAAATGTACAATCATCACTCAACACAAAATGTCCGTTAGCACAACCAGGTGGAACTAAAACTTGGTTTCTATTTTCTGATGATAATACAAACCAATTCCACTCTTTATAAGTTGGTGAATCTTCACGATTATCTGCTACAATCAAATAAAATTTACCCTGTACACAATTTATAAGTTTCCAAGTTTTGTCATCTCCGTGTAAACCTCTGAGTGTATTTTTTCGTGAATGTGAAAATTTATCAAGTCTCCAATTTAGTTTTGGATATTTTTCATTATCCCAAGTGGTATAAATGTCTCCTCTAAAATCTTCCCAAGCATCAACTTCAAAAGTCTTTAAATCTTTAATCATATCCAAATATCTCCAAATCCTTTTTGTAATGTTCTCTTAATCTTTCTTCACTATCATCATCGAAAAATTCGTCTAAAGTAATCCCTCTTCGTAAATGTTTTGTATTGTGTGGATTGTTAGCCTTTTTCTCTTTATCTGCATCTAGCAATAAGTTTTCGATTAATTTTGATGATGTTTCCTTGTCATCCCAAATTGAATTAATTACATATTTTAAATCATCATTAAAGGTTTCAAGTTTTCCTACAAAATCTAAATTATCAAGATTTTTTGGTAAACACTGCCAATATACACCAAAATGTGGACTGCTTTGTAATCCATAATTTTCTTCAAAAAAACTATCAACAAATTTACGAAAAGTTACGATTATTTCATCCTTATTCATTTTTTTATTAAAAGTTACAAGTTTATCATTATAAAATTTACCAAGATGTGAAGTTAACGAACCATGTACCCATGCAGATACAAACCTATCTAATGGATTTCTAACAAAAGTAAATTGAAATGCATTTTCTAAAAATGTTTCAGAATAATAATAATGTAAACTATCGGTTGTTGAAAGTTCTGATTGACCATTATGGAATTGTTTTTCATAAAATATTCGTGATGAATCTTCATATATACCAAAACCGCCGATATTTAAATCATGTATGTTGCCTGCAACTGCCAAGGTTTTACAGGCCGTTAATAAAAAAGAACTTGCACATTTTTCAATTCTATAGTAAATAAATGGATTAGATTTTATATCTAAACTTGGATGTGTTGAAACAAATACGGACATTATAAAATTTCTCTCCAATAATTTAACAAATCATCACATATTTCTTCCAAACCCTTTGTTGGTTTCCAACCAGTTTTTTCCCTAAACTTATCACTGCTTGGTATCTGTAATGTAATATCAGTTGGTCTAACTCGTGCAGGATCTAATTCTTTTATAAATGCCTTTGGGTTTTTTGATTTAGAAATTAACATATCTAAAGCATCTCCAACGGTACAAGTGTAATCTCCACCTATGTTATACACTTCTCCATATTCACAATTATCAACTGCTAACCAATAAGCATGAACTGCATCATCTATATGATTGTAAGTCCTAACGGATTCAAGATTTCCATGTTTGATTGGATGTGTTGGAAAACTTGGAGCATATGGTGGAAAATTAACATCCTTTTCTGCCATAACTATTTGATATGCGAACCACGATAGTGCAAATCGTTTTCCTCTACGAGAACCCTCATGACTAAACATACGAGTTATGATAACTTTCATATCATATGCCTTTGCATAATATTGAGACATCAAATCGTGTCCTACTTTCGAAATTGAATATGGATTTGCTGCTCTAATACAATTTTCTTCCGTTATAGGAACTTCATCTTCATTTGGATTACCATAAACTTCTGATGAAGAAACACTTATTATTGTAGGATTACAATAATTTCTATCTTTTGCTAATTTTAATTCCTCTAATAGATTAGTAGTACCAACTACATTTGTTGTAAGTGTACTAACTGGTGTGAGAAAACTTGATTCGGGAAAACTTTGAGCTGCAAAATGATAAACAACATCTGGTTTAGAAATATGAATGGCATTAGACAAACTACCTCTATCTAATAAATCTGCCTCGATGAATTGAACATGGTCTTGTTTATCATCACCATATTTACCAGGAGAATATAAATGTTTGATATTATCATCACGACTTCTCCACCTTCTTATTGCAAATATTTCTACATTTGGAACATTCTCAATTAGATAGTCAGCCATATGACTACCAACAAAACCTGTAATACCTGTTATTAAAACTCGCATAAAAAAATCCTCGTTAAAGAGGACACCTTTATAAACAAAAAACCCACCGATATACGATGGGCACTATTTATATAGTGCCACCCATGTTTATAGTCTATTCAAGTAGAGGGTTTGGTCTTTCAGGATTGGTTACCCGTGTTATCTCTACGAGACTTGTATATATAAGTATAAAAAAATAAAAAAACTATTCAAATTTTTTCCTATAATTCTTAACAAAATTAGCAAATGTCCCATTTTGATTTCCAGTATTTTCAGTAAATTCAACACTATGAATTAAACTAAATAAATCAATAACCTCAATACTTCTCAACTTACTAAAATGATGTAAGAAAGTGTCATATCTTTTAAGTACACTCCTATAATCAATTATATCATACTCATCATATAATTCTTTTATCCAATTTCTCTCTTTTTCAAATTCTTCACCATTCTGTAACATTTTTAACATTATGTCTGGTCTACCAGATGGTGTGTTAATCCACAAATATTCTTCTTTATCATATTCGTAAAATGCATTTTCCCAAAATTTATCATCTTTATTAAGTGTTGCTGCTGGATTGTCAGCAATTTCTGAAAAGAATTCACCTACAATATCACTTGTCTCTCCATATGTATCAAAGTAATATTTATCTCTTAAATTATCAGTTAATCGTAATCTCGGATGGGTAAAACAATCAGTAGATAAGTAAAATTTATCCAATCCCCTTTTAACATACCTATCCAGCTCTTCTTTGATATATTCTTTTCTTGTAACATTTTTTGCATCTGCACCATGTGGATGCCAAATACTATTTGATGAATCAGTTCTTATATGTACTCCTACACGATTTTCAACTTCTTTTTTAATGGCATTTTCTAATTTTTTATCATATATTTCAATATCAAATATTGGTCTATGATTAGTTTTTTTATAAGTTTCAGTTACAATATTTGGTTTGTATAGTAACCAATGAAAACATTCAACTGTTATATTAAAGTGAATAAACCTTTGATTAAGATTAAAAGTTTTATAATTTTGTATATCTCCAATTGTTTCTGTGAACTTCTTCTTTGGGAAAGTTGCTAATGGATAGGTATTTGGATAATTTAAAAACTCCATCTCACCCCATATTACATCATGACCATTTTGTACCACTATATCATATTCATAGTTATTTAGTTTATTAAGTGTTTGAGCTAATTCCCAAACCAAAATTCGATTACCAAAACTTGTATCATGGAAACTTGTCCAGGCAAAACCTTCTGTAAACAGATATTTTCTCACTTGTAAAAAACCACACCATCTAATCTTTGAGAATGTGTTCCCTTGTTATATTTATCATACCAAGTAACATCCTTACTAAAAAAATCTTTTGACTTGTAATCACCATATTGTTTATCTAAAAAAGGTTCTATTCCTATTCCATCAAAATATAAGAAAATCAAAAGTTTAAGTTTATTATCGATAAAACCATTCTCAAGTATTTTAAAAACACCATTTTCTATATCACCTTCCATCATAATCTTATAACAATCATCACCACCACCTACATCTGCATAAATTAAATTTACGGATTCAATAGGAATTTCAGGACATAAAATATTATCCTTTATAACTTCATCATAATGTATTTGAGTTTCTATCAATTCATAGTGAAAAATATTTTCATAAGTAAAGTCATTATGACGCTCAAGTTCTACATTTACCGCACCTTCAGAACCACCACAAGTTAAAATGTTTTGTAATGGATTATCACCTAAGTGTTTTTTAACATAAGATAAATAAATTTCATTTACAGATTCATACCTATCCATTATTCTGTTTTCCAAGTCCAATTTTCCCAATCAGTTTGAGAATATTCTTTAATCACCGATGGATGATTTTCTTTCATATATGGTGATTGTATAAATTCTTTATTACTCATCAAATCAGATTCAATTTTTATTTTCATTTCGATGTCCAATAGACCAAAATTCTTACTATTCCTTCTGTATATATTAGAGAATAAACTGAAATTACTTTTATTTCCAAGAAAATATTTACATTCTGATGCAATTATGGATATTGAAGTCCACAAAAGACTAAACTCTTTATTACTTTTATAATTTTTACTAAATGCATGTTCGGTATGAGTTTGTGGTTCGTAAAGACAAAATTTTTGAGTTTTATATCTATCCTCTTCTCCATCATTATATCCCCATTCATCTTTTGCGTCTATAATTTTCCAAGTGGTATTTGGTAATTTTATCTTATCAATAAGAACTACATTTATATGTGGATAATTTAACCAAAACCAATCAAGTAATAATTGGTAAAATTGACCTGAATCGCTCTGTAATACGACTGTATCTATTTCGTCATCTGTGTTTATAATTTTTTCGATTATTGGAATATAAGACCAAGACGGAACAGCACCTGCAGGTCGTTCATAAACTGCATCTGTACCTCTAAAATATGTAAAAATAGTTTTATCGATGTTTATTTGATAATCATTTTTTAATTCATCGATAGACTTTTTCAATACTTCACTTGGATTATAAAATTTATCTAATATTTTATTATAAGTTGAACGATACTTTTCATTTATATTTCTACTGGTCAATGATTTTGTTATATCCCTAACATCTGCTCTTTTATTTTCTACAACGATATCTTTATTACCAATCTCAGTACAAGAAATATCTGTATTATTATTAAAAAAATTACCTTTTATATAAACCTCGTCATTAAATAATATTTCTATTTCTTCTTTCGTTGGACATTCTTCGAGTACAAGACGAAAAACATTGGTATATTGTGCCATTAATCCAGCATGTTGTAATTTTATTGTTTTCATTTTTCGTCCTCTTTGGATTTTTTATAATCTTTCCAAGTTATGGAATTCGATTGTAAAGCACCTACCCAACTAAATGGGTTACCATCGTTATATAATGCTGAAAATATCTCTTGATAATCTCTGGTCAAAAGATACTCTGATTTTCTAATTTGAGTCCAAGCAGGCCAATCTAATTTATTAGTACTTTCAAAAATTACATCTATATCTATAGGATATATTTTTTCATCATGAACTCTACAATCACTTATATCCCAAAAGAAACCATGCTTATTTACCACCTCTCTCCATCTATTCATATATTTTTCAGCCTGTTGACAATATTTTGTATCTCTAAGTAAATCAAATATTTGTATATCTGCACCATGAAAGTATCTTTGTGCAAATCCTACAACATCAACTCCTTTACTGATATAAAATTCAACAACTGCAGGATCAAAATCTTCTATAATATTACTATGATATAATTTGTTTAAATTTTTTGATTCGGCCGTAAGGGTATAAATGATATTGTTTTCATGGTCTACAAACATTCTTTTAGAAAAATTTACATCTGACCAACTATCGTCTCTCGTTGTATCATAATTAGTATGTCTAATAAGACTAAATTTATACCAAGGTATATCTCTTATTTCTATAAGTTTTTTCATTAATACTTTTTCTTTATAACATCGTAAAGTTATTTTGCAAATAATTCATGTGATATTGGTGTAGGATGTCCACCATTAGGATACTGACCTTTATTTTCTTCTATTAAACCTTCTTCTTCCCAATCTTGAATACAAGTCATAAAAGAATTTGGATGATAAAAATTATAATCAATCATACTTGTTATTTCTTTCCATTTTTCTTCATCATAATCAACACTCCATTCCGACATCAACCAAGAACTATGTGTGTATGCATCATTAGAAAATGCATTATGAAAATAATAAGGAATATTATTTGACTTCAAAAAACTCTGTAGGAAAATAATTTGTCTAATCATATTTTGTGAACGCTTATCAAAATTATAAAAATTTATCAAATATGTTTCCCACCATTTTTTTGTTGGTTTTAAATCTGCATCTGATTGTATTAACATTTCGTCTGCCTGTTCACCAAACCATTTACCTTCTCTCTTATCTAAATCTGTTGATTGGAATTGTTGAGTTTCATAACATCCCATTACATCATTCCAAAGTTCTTCTCGTGTATATTGTGTCCAACAAATAACAACAAAAGTTTCTTCCCATTTATCTTTATTTTTTGCAAACCAATCAACCATTTTTCTAACAGTTCTATCATTACTTCCACCACCTTGAGATTCATTTATAACTTCCCATCCAAATTTTTCACCAAGAATGTCACTATATCTACCAATTGGTCTGCCCATAGGACCACCTGGATAATCAGGTAAGGTTTCATCTTCTGGTAAATCATCACCTCGTGACCAACTATCTCCACCAACATAAAGATATTTTATTTTATCAAGTTTTCCCATTTTATCTCCAAAGTATCTATTAAATCTGTTATTTGTTTTTTTCCATGAATTTTTAAATGTTTAAAATTGTGATTTAAAATATTAAACATTTTCCAATACCACTTATCCATTTCTGTTAAATCCATAGATAAAATTCTTGTGATTTCTTTTTTAATCATTTTCATTCTTTTATCTGCATCCTTACAATCATCATAACTTTCATCTATAAAAGGATGGAAAGTCTTAAATCCATAATCTCTAAGTACTTCTAATGTCTTATAAGGTCCTACCATAATAAAAGGTTGTAACATATGAATAGGTTTTATTGTCTTTTCTGTAATATGTGTTATTTGTATGTCTCTCCAATCCATATCAAAATCCGTTTCCGTAACTATATTTAGATACGAATTTAAATGTAATGAAGGATTAATTACCGTACCTATGTCACCATGAAAGTTTTCTGTCCAATTTATTTTTTTATCTACAAGTCTCGGTATAAATTTAAAAGTTTCTTTAATTTCATTTTTTTTATAATCTAAATCTTTAAAATCATGCCATACATCTTCTATTTGACTTTCCGACAAAACACCTGCAGTTATTTGATTATTAGGACCCGTATCTCCATAAAACGAACCATACGAAAGATAACCATCATCTATGAAACCGTTTTGGTGTAAAAAGGTAAATATATCCGCTCTGTGTTCTCGTGTACTATTATTCAAACATAGATATTTTCGTTGTCTTAAAAATGGTTGGGTACTTTTGACAACATTATTAAAATTTTTATAATAGGTAAAATTATAAACTTTTTGATATGCTGCCTGTCTATGAAAGTTATAAATAGAAACTCCACTATTCCTAACCTTATCTCTATCTTCTTTAATTACATATTTATCAGGACCTATTATTGATATCTGTTCACCTGAAATATTAAATCTTTTTAAAAAACCTTTTATGTATCCCCAATCTGGATCTTCTAAATCTTTTTCATCTCCTTGATTATATAGATGACCAACATCGCAGTTGAAAAAAATCAGATGTGTCTGTTTGTTTTGTAATTTTCTCAATAAGTTTTTTATTAAAGGATTATTTTGATTTTTCTCCCACCTTATTATTTCTCCGATTTCATCACGACACTCCCACAAAACCACACAAGGTTTATCACCATCGAGATTATCTATGAGATTTACTTTAAGTGAAAAATTATTAAAAATATTCCAATGATAATCAAATTTCCATTCAAATAATCCAAAATTAGGATTATCTGGTTTTATTTTTGCTATATGTGAAAGAGATAAATCCCAATTGTGTGCATTTTCTTCCCAAGTATCTATATTATCAAAGTTACGAAAATGATGATTTGAACCCATCTGTGATAGGAATATAAATAAATTCATTTTATATACCAACAAATTCCTTGTTCTTCGGAATGAACAATTTTATTCATTTTATATTTTTTACCATCTATATTTCCACACTCTAATTCATCAAGAAAATCTGCAACTCCTTTACGATGTGGAAATCTTTTTTCACAATCATGAAACGCAACTATACCACCTTTCTTGACTCTCGGACTATAAACTAACCAATCAGTTAATACTGCTTCATATGTATGTAATGCATCTATAAACACAATATCTATTTCTTCATTCTGAGTTAAATTATATAAATCACCAACCGTATTTGGACTATTAGAATCTCCATGTATGAAAAAACTTTTACCATCATTCAAAATCCACTCACCATAATACTTTTGGGTATTCAACCCAAATTCTCTTATTCTATCATTTTGATTTTCAATCGTAATAACTTTATCAAAAATCATTCTCCAAATAAAGTGAGTACTACCAAAATAACCCAACCCAACTTCTAAAATAATACCACCATCGAATCTATCATTTAGATATTCAATAAACTCTTTTATCTCTGTTTCATTTTGTTGAATTCCTTCTATTGGATTTGTACCAGAATAATACTCAGTATATGAATCTACTCCTGTAGTATAACCACCACTACCCTTATCCCCTATCCATCTATTTAATTGATTTATTATATCTATACTTTTCATCAAAATACCTTAACTCCATATTTTTTCTCAAACGCAACACCATCTTGATAGGAATTTACAATTGGTTGACCTTTAATATTTAGACTTGTGTTCAATACCATAGGACATCCTGTTTTATGATAGAATTCTTTGATAAGTTTATAATAACCTGGATTATCATCTTTACTTACGGTCTGAACTCTTGATGTGTTATCAACATGACATATGGCAGGATACTTATCAGGAAACTTACAAGGTGCCACAAACTGCATAAACTGAGATTTACGAACTGGCATATCGAATATTTCGTGTGCGTATTCCTCAAGGACGGATGGAGCGAATGGACGAAACTTTTGTCTATGTTTTATCTCATTCACTCTATCCTTTATTTCATGTCCTCTTGGATCTGCCAATAGAGAACGATTACCAAGTGCCCTTGGCCCGAACTCTGCCCTTCCGTTTGCCACACCAACGATGTTACCA
>MDSZ01199091.1_pt1 | contig 14137 bp, 2 predicted proteins | sample 811201 | NCBI WGS metagenome assembly MDSZ01 (sample SAMN05326647, study PRJNA326480) | marine metagenome | isolation source: seawater | place: Indian Ocean: North | collected 2010
AAAGATTAGTTGATCCTTCAGATACACCGTCAGTATCAGGTGTAGTGTATGAAATAACACCAGTGCCACTGTTGTATGCTAGATCTCCACCAACACTGATATGACTACGAGTGCGAGCAGCAGTGGTAAAGAGGTTAGTACTACCTTCAGTAACGTTATCAGAATTAATATCGGCTTGAGTAACAGATAGTGTATAAGTGTTTGCTCCATCGTCGTATACCTTCTCGACTCCAGTACCAGCGATGATTAGAGCATTGATTCTGTCATCAACTCTCTCATCTGTATAGTATAGATTATTTCCTTCAGCAAGGTCATCTGTATCATGGTTGTTAAGAGATGCAATAGTTGTTGGAATGGTGTAAGAGATAACACCAGTAGAAGCATTGTATCCTAGGTCTCCACTTACACTGATATGACCACGTGTCCTTGCAGCAGTAGTGAATAGATTTGTAGACCCTTCCGTTACGTTATCAGTATCAATGTCTCCCTGAGTAACAGAAAGTTCTCCACCAGCAGACAACTCAATACCTGTGCCATAAGTGAAGTGAGTCCTTGTCCTTGCAGCAGTAGTAAAGAGGTTTGTAGATCCTTCAGTGAAGTTGTCAGTGTTAAGGTCTGACTGGACTGCACTTAAGGTAAGCATATTACCTGCATCATCATATGTTGCAGATATACCTGTGCCAGCATTGATTAGGTTGGCAACTCTATCATCAACTCTCTCGTTAGTGAAGTAGAGATTAGTTGTGCCTTCTGATAAGTCATCAGTATCATGGTTAGCAATACTACCAACCTGTGACTGCCAGAATGTAATAGTACCAGTAACGTTTAAGTTACCCTGAATCTCAAAGTCAGTTACTGACTTAAAGTTATTAACTGTAAGGGTATTTGTTGAAGGATTGTAAGTTAAATTACCTGAGTCTGTCCTAATTTCGGTGTTACCTGTGTTAGCAGAAACGAAAGTAGGATAGTATGTTAAGTTTGATGTAGCGGTCTCAGTAATACCAACAAGAGAAGAACTTGCTGCGTTACCTGTCAAGTCACCAGTTACATTACCAGTGATTTGTCCTGTTACACCAAGTGTGCCACCGATGGTGGTATTATTTGTTACGTCAAGAGTGCCAAGAGTTGAGGTACCAGTAATCTCTGCATTACCAGATGTGGAATGCAATGTAATCTTGTCAGTGTTAGATCCATTCTGTAACTTGAATGTCTTAGAAGCACCACGTAATACAAAATTGTCTTTGAATAATGAAGTAGAGTCAACAGTAACTGTGCCATCTATCTGAGCATTACCATCGACATTAATATTAGAATCGAAGTCTGCTGCACCTGTAACATTAAAGGTGTCGTCGATAACTGTTGCACCAGCAACATCAAGTGTGCCATCTATAGTAGTGTTACCTGAAGCACCTGCAACAATAAACTTACTTGTATTAACGATAATTGATCCAGAGATATTAGCGTTAGACGTTAAGTTAATTGTGCCTATGTCAGCAGTGCCAAGAGTTGTTGTGCCTGTTACACCAAGTGTACCTAGGATAGTAGTATCACCAGATGCACCTACAACTGATAGAGTAGGAGCAGCGTTAGGACCAACATAGAAATCTTCACCAAGGAAGACATCCTTAGCAACAGTCATACCACCTGTCACCATGACAGCAGCGTTGCTGATTAGGTTAGCAGGATTTGTATTATTAGTAATAGAGGTGATGCCAGTAACACCAAGAGTGTTAGTAACATTAGTAGCTCCATTAACATCCAATGTTCCTTGAATGTCTGTATTACCAGTTGCCGAAGCGACTGTAAACTTATCGGTACCATTATCTAATTGAATCTTAAAGTTCTTGTTATCAGCGTTAAGGATAAGGTCATTCTGGAATGTACCTACTCCATCTACATTCAATGTGCCATCTAAATCTGTTGCACCTGTAACATTAAAGGTGTCATCAATGACCGTTGCACCCTCTACATTCAGAGTGCCTTGAATATCTGTATTACCATTATCAGTATCTACTTCAAACTTGGTTAGACCAGCAGCATTCTGAATAGAAACTAACTTATTATCTGCCTTAACTGTTAGTGAATCAGTAATGGTAGTTAGACCATCTATATCTGCGGTGCCACTAACTGTGAGATTATCATCAATTATTGTCTCACCAGTAGCAGAGTCAAGAGTTAAGTTACCTCCTGAGGTATCAATCTCAGATGCACCTGATACACCAATCTGCACGTTGTCAGCAGTGATATCAGTAGATGTAATTGCCTGATTAAACTGGACTGTGCCTGTAAAGGCATGAGCATCATTTGCTTGGTTACCAATCTGTGTGTTACCGTTTACATCTAATGTACCAGTAACAGTTAGGTTATCATCAACCTGAGTTTCTCCAGTGGCAGAGTCGAGGATGAGGTTAACGCCAGTAGTTGTGCTAATTTCACCATCAGAATCCACGCCAATGGTAACAGAATCAGCAGTGATGTCCGTTGATGTAATGGCTTGGTTGAAAGTAACTGTTCCAGTAAACTGATGAGCGTCACCAGAAGCATTCCCGATAGTAGCATTCCCGTCAACTGTAAGGGTACCATCGACTTTAGCGTTTCCGTCAACATTTAAGTTATTGTCTACATCGAGGTCATCAGTTACATTAACTGTGCCTCCATCCGAATCTAATACTAAGTTACCAGAGGTAGTGCTAATTTCGTTACCAGCATCAACACCAATCTTAATCTGATCAGCAGTGATATCTGTTGAAGTAATAGCATGGTTAAACTGGACTGTGCCGTCAATAGTATGACTATCACTACCAGCATTACCAATTTGAGTATTACCGTCTACCTGTAAGGTTCCAGCAATAACAGTGTTACCACTTGAAGCTGCAACAGTAAACTTGTTGCCATTGACAGCAACATCATCAGTTACATCTAATGTTCCTGTGATGTCTACGTTGCCACCAATAGATGCATCGTCAGCTACGTTAAGGTCATCACCAACGAATAAATCTAAACCGATACCAGCACCACCACCTACGATTAAAGTACCTGTAGAAGGTGTTGTTGAATCAGTTGTGTCAAATAGTTTTAAACTACCAGCATCTATACCAGACTTAGTGCCTGAGAATGCTTCAGAGTTATTAGTAGCAGCATGAGTAAAGAGGAATCTTGAAGCAGAAGTATCCCATCCAAAGAATCCAATCTTAGCAGAAGTATCATAGTATCTGAATTCTATACCACGATCCTTAGCATCTGCCTGGGTAGGTGCTGTGTCTCCACCCAAAGTAAATACTGTATCATCTATAGTAACTACAGTGCTATTAACTGTAGTTGTAGTACCATTAACTGTGAGGTTACCTTCGACTAATGCATTGGTGTTGACTGTTAAACTTCCGTCAACTGTGACATCATCGGTAAATTGTGATACTGCATTGACTGTTAAGACATCAGAAGAAGCATCACCAATAGTTGTCAGTGCTCCAGTAATATTAACTTCACGATTAAATGTGGCATCACCGTGGACTGTTAAAGCACCAGCAGTTGAAGAACCTTGTCCAACTCTTCCAATTGTGGTCTGTCCAGATTCGCCAAGAATACTAAATTCAACAGTATCATTAGTAGCAACCTTACCAACGTAGAAGTCGTCACCAACATGGAGGTCTGCGACAATACCTGCGCCACCTGCGACTCTGAGGTTTGCATCTGGGTCATCGGCAAAGTCTGCGTTATGGGCTGCGACACTACCAACATACTCACGGTAGCGTACGTCTAGGTTATTAAGAAGTGATGGACGTGTCCTTGCTGTGCCAGCATCCTTAGAATCAATTCTGTCTGAGACATATAAGTCTCCACCTATTCTGACATCCTTATCGACGTTAACACCACCTGCAAATGTAGTGTTACCATCGCCAGTCTTGGTGATGGCATCATCAGCAGAAGTATCAACTGTTATATTATTTGTTCTCTCGAAGGTATTAAATCCTAAGACATTTAGAGTACCTTCTATATCTGTATTACCACTGGTACTAGCAATCTGAAACTTAGTAGAGCTACCATCAGTAATAGTAAATGTCTTACCAGTGACATCCATCAGGAAGTCATTATGGAAGACTACATCATCATCAACATCCAACTCAGCATTGAATGTTACATTACCATCTACGTTGAGGGTGGTGTCGAAGTCAACTCCTTGCTTGACATGGAGGGTACCTTCGGTGACTGTGTTACCGTTGTCTGTATCGACCGTGAATTTATCAACGTTGCCAGCAGTGCGGATGGTGAATGCCTTATTGTCGGCAGTGACAATGAGATTGTCAGTGATTTCTGTTTCGAGTTGGACATCTAATGTACCTTGTATTACTGTGTTACCATCATCATAATCGACAGTAAACTTATCTACACCAGCAGCAGTCTGTATATTAAAGGACTTATTATCTGCCTTGAATAATACATTGTTATTAACTTCGGTCTGACCTGCAATAGTTACAGTGCCACCTATATTTGCATTTTCGCTAAGACCAAAACCACCTGTGACTACCAGAGTCCCCGTCGTGGTTGAGGTTGATCCTGTGTTTGTTGTGAGCCTAAGGTTACCAGCGATGAGAGCAGCATCTGTGCCAGCATATACCTCATTGGTGTTAGTGGCATTGTAGAGGAACCTAAATCCGCCAGTGCCACTCCATAGATTAGCATCTGCGTAGTTCTCGTCCCACCCATAGAACCCAAAACGTTCTTGAGTATCATAATATCTAAATTCTATACCACGGTCTTTGTTATCATCAACCGTGAGTGTATCTTCTCCACCCAATGTCATTATTGGGTCTTGAATAGTAGTAGTTACAGAATTAACTGTAGTTGTTGTACCATCTACTTGAAGGTCACCACGAATCTGGACTAGACCTGTGACATCATCGTCATCATTAGGGTCAAGTATTAGTGTGGCATTAGTGGTTGACAGGACATTATCCTGGAACCAATAGTCTTCTACGTGGACTCTATTACTTACATTAGTAGCAGAGATGGTGATATCATTATCAGCAGTAATGCTTAAAGTTGCTTCACCACCACCAGCATTAGTAGAAGAAAGAGCAAATCCTCTATTGCTTGCACTATTCTGGGTAAGTTTAAAGTTTAGATTACCGTCTCCAGTCTTATCTAAAGTTTGGTCAATCCCTCCGTCGAGGGTAATGTCTGGATCACTGAAATAGGATCTGACGTTGACATCAATCTCTCCAGCACCACCATCACCCGTATTATTTGCCCCAAACAGTAGATTACCACTTGTGTCATTAACCTTGACATAATTAAGATAATTAAAACCTCTATATCCAGTAGTTGCTGTCAACTCCTGGTCTAATTCAAAGTCTTCTTTTGTATTTCCGTCAGCAAAAGAGACTCTATTATTTTGTAGTTGTAGATTGTCAACACCCCTTTCTGCGATGCTAACAAAACCACCTTCTATATTATTACCAGCATCCCATAGAGTTACATCGAAATCTTCTTGGTCAAATGAAGCGACACCTTTCTGAGGTGCTAAAGCACTTCCAAGGTATCTCCATGAACCAGAGTCAGATGTATCTGTATGGGCAGGTTCCCCGCCACCAGCTGAAATATCAGCAATCGCTTGATAGAGTTTATCAGCAGAGTTCTTTACCTTATCATATCTCGAATAAGATGTGGCATTGTCATATACTGCATCCAAACTACCTTGCTTTGCAGTAGCAATAGCAGAGGTCTCAGCAGCAGTTAGTCTACCATATCGGTCAACTGTAAAGTTACAAGTGTTGACTGTCTCATCACCTGTAGTTGCAGAGATGAGAGGAGTATCTAAGTTACCTACAGGGTTGTAATCACCTACAACAACTGTAGTGTCAGCAAGGTCGATGAATGGATTCTGTGAAGCACCATCACCATACTGTACAATAATTCTTTGGCTACCACCTGTTAGTGTCCTACTGACAATAGTACCTTCTGCCTGTCTTGAGAGTAGACCAAACGTGGTCATACTTGCAAGAGAAGTTAGGTCACTATCTAATGGTTGTGCGTCAGCAATTCCATATGCAGCCAATGTAGTTGGGTTGTCTGCATCAGTAATACGACCCCTTGAGTCAACTGTTACCTGACTGTATGTACCTGTAGCAGATAAGTTGTTAGGATCATAGTGTGGTAGGTTAACAACATAATTCAACTCAGCAGTAATGGTTAGGTTCGCGGATCCATCGAACGTGCCACTACCTGACATATCACCACCTAAGGCGATTTGTCTTGCGTTAGCGAGTCTAGTTGCTGTAGCACTGTTACCGATAAGTGATGCAGTAATGGCACCTGCTTCAAAGTTACCGTCAGCGTCTCTCTTAACTAGAGTATTTGCAGTGTTAGATTCTGTTTCGAGGGGTCTCTCATACTTTAGAGAGTTCCACGCAGTAACCCCATCTCCTACCTTCAGTCGAGAGGTATCAATTTCGATACCGATCTCACCTTGAGCAAGAATGGGGTTGACGTTCGCCCACTGCTGTGCGCCGTCCCGTCTTAATTGTATTCTATTTGCCATTGCTTATAAGGATCCTAGCACTGCATACAGTTGTACCTGCTTTATTTATGCGTCAGACTGTCCTTCCGTTTCTTTTTCTTCGGTTGGCTCGGCTGGATTAAGATATTCTAAGGTCTCAATAGCACCGAGTAGTTTTAACGCTTGAGATTCATTATTTTTAATTTTCTTAGCAAGCTCTTGATTCTCACTAATCAAACCTCTGTATCGCTCTTGAAATTGACCTAGCAATTCTGCTTGGTCTACTGTTTCTGTCACATCAGCTGGCATTTTTCCCTCCTATTGCTAATTTCAGTAGTTCTTTAATATCACTGATATCTGATTTTAACTCAGATACCTCATTTTGTAAAGTATCAAACGCTTGGTTACGCTTTTCACGTTTATTGTACGATGCCATGTATTGCTCGTATTGCGTTTGGTTACAATTTACGATTGCGTTCGAATCAGGATCTCTAAACCAACCATCATGTCCCTCAACGGGTATCAGGTCTTCTTTAAAGGTCTGGATATGGTCATCGGGATTCATGCTTGACAAGTCTCCAAATAATAATTATAATCAACCATGTAAGGGTTGGGGATGAGGTTCTAGCTAGCTAAAGCTATAGCACGTAGGTCAGCAATCAATGGTATTCTTGCTTGTGACCAAGACCTCATAACAATTTTGATCTGGAATGCGTTGAAATTCAACCCGCGCTTCTCGTAAGAGATGTCTTTCCAGAGAGGCTCATCTGTAGCAGTATCATCATATTGAGCTTCATTAGTCTTAACTGGATCACCTATCAACGCCCAGTCTGTAGTAGATGGATCTGCGTTGTCACCTGTTTTAAATGTCCTGTAGTAAACTCTTACCTCAGTACTTGGGTGTCTAGTGATCTGGTAATCAACCTTCAATGTTCTGGATTCAGAACCTAGGCGAGCGAGACGTGTAACATATACAGCATCATTTTGGTCACCTTGTGGAAGTGTTGATACATCCATTGTCCTATCAATCTGGGATTGCTGTCCATAAGGAGCAGGACCACCAGGCCACCAGTTGATTCTGTTGGTAGTAGTCACCAGAGATAACCTATCAAGGTCGATACATGGAGATACTGTATCCTTTGTAGTAGTCAAGTCTAATGCCATTGTCAATGACTTGTTACCATCAAGTTTATTCTGCTCATTAATTTTAGAACAAATCAATTGAGGTACTGCGAAATTATTTAATTCATTCAGTACGATATCAACATATTGACCATTATTAATAAAGGAATTACTATCACGTGGTTGACTTGCACCTTCTCCACCACCACTACCTACAGAGGTACCAGATGTGGTATTGACGCGAGCAACGATTTCAGTATCAGGTAGTACCATCGTAGAAACAGTAGGTGTTAGAGTCTCAAACTGTACGTTTTGAGATGCCCAGACACCTGTGCCACCACCTCGAATACCATTGGTAGCAGCATGGTCTACTGACAACATGAAGCTATCAATCCAAGGACATTCAATCTTCGTGTGTGTCTTATTAATTTCTACTAGAGGAATACCATCTAGGTTATAACACTCGACTATTGCACCAGAAGCATGCTCTACATCAGCAGTAGCATCGGCACCACGTCCACTTGTAGCAACTGTAACTACTTGGCCATTGGCAGATATAGCAGAGTATTTGATAATCTCATCTTCAATCTTCAAGTATCCTGGGTTAAGGTTACCTATTGCTGTGCCACCAATAATCGCATGGAATTGGGAAGCATCAGTTAATTGAATAGATGTTGCACCAGCAGATAGTGTGCTGGATAATGTAGTAGAAGGTACTTCAGATATTACACCTTCTATGTTTACATTGTTTGACCTTTGGTGCATACCGTGGTTTCTATGGAAGACCACAATCTCCTTATCATCTTCAGGGAATGATGGTGCTTGAGTTGGATATGCATTATAGGAGTCACCAGTATAGGTGATACTTGTTATAGTAGCTGACGTGCCTCCTGGCTCTGATAACGTATCACTTGGGTCGAATGCTTTAGTGATATAGTTTAGAGTCAATGTGCTAGTGCCTGCATCATATGAAGTACAGATACCTTGTGCAGCAGAAGTAGATCCTGTGACCACATCTCCCTGCTCAAAGACACCATTGTAGATAGCAGACAATACAATCTCTGCGACAGACTGAGATGAAGCAAGACCTTGGAATGGGTCGTTGTTAGCATCTAAGAAACCTGCTGCAAACTGGCCATCAATGTCGGTGACCGTTAATTTTTCTGGGTCTGATACAGCATCAAACTCTTTAATAGTAGCAGATGCACCTGATGGACTCTGTGTAATTCTTGCACCAATAGTGAAGTTATAATTGTTTCCTACAGGTAGAAGTAGAGTCTGTTTTGGCTTCAATGTTAGGATTGGATTCTCAATCAAATTGTGAATACCACCGTTACCACGTCCTAATTCTGCATTCTTAAGTATTGCAGTACCACTCATCTGAGTAAACTTGGCACGATACACCGTGAACTTCAAGTCTTCAAACTGGTCAGCAGTCCAAGTAGATGCGTTTTGTGACTTGAATAAGACACCAGCATAGGGCTGCTCAGATATAGTCCTTGTCCCTGAGACATCGATGTCTCCCATTCGGGATATCCAGACATTATATTCGTTTGAGTCAGATAGTAAGACGAAACAGTATTCAGTTGACTGTTTGATATAAACAGGTGACCTGAATGTAAACCTTGTTGGAATTGCTGCGTTATCAGACAATTCAATTGAATCAGGACTAATAGTTGTATCAGAGAAAGGTAAGATATCCTTAGTAGGCATACCATTCTCCATAGTCCTTATCTGCATAGAGATAGGAATGTTAGCATCCTTACTCTTGAAGAAGATATCAATACCAGTTAGGAATACACCACCCTCTTCATCAACGATAAAGGATTGTGCAAGAGGGTCATACCAACCAATCTGTCTTGTCTCAGACCTAGTTGTGATGACAGTCCTTGTATCAGATACTGTATCTCTAACCAACTCAGCATTACGGATAGAAAGAATAGTCTCTCGGATTGTCCTTAACTGACCTTGTGCAGTATATGTGCCATCAGCTGATGACTGGACATCTCCTGGTGCTTTAGAGTTAACTTCATTAGTGGTAAATCTAATTGTCCTAGTACCAGTTGCCCAACGTGGGTTGGAATCATTACCTGGATTAGGAATAAAGAATGTACCTTTAACACTACCAATGTTATCTGTAAGAATACGACGGTCTTTAACTTTAGCGCGAGCACCAGAAGTCTGGCCTACTAGCACCTCACCGACGTTTACATTTCCGAAGAAATTAGGGTTAACACTCTCAGCAGCAACTGTAGTATCAATATTAATATAACCTGTTTGTGATGCATAAGACTCTGCTAATGCATCAGTACCTGTCCCATATGGGTCAGTCTTATATCCATCATTTGCAGCAGCAATCTTTAGACGGCAACCTGAGGTCTGTCCTATAACAGTCTCACCAACAACGAAAGGTGTCTCGTTAGTGTCTGGGTCTGCTGTAGAAGACTTGATTAACTCAATAACCTTAGGTGTGATGTAGTTACTTACATTAACACCATCAAAGAATACATAGAATCTTGTGCGAGGCTTAAGTCTTTCAACGTTGAATGCAACGTTACGTGACCTAATCCAAGGTATAACACTACGTGATAATTCTCTGTCACCTAATGACTTACGGTCAATCTTAGGTACGACACGAGTCCTAACACCTTGACGTGCTTGGTTGTTAACAACCCTCCATGTCCTTCTTTCGTGGACAAACAGTGGTTGTCTTCCTTGACCGTGACCCAATCTACCGAGTCTACGACCACCTGCACTGAATGAACCTGACCTGTTTCTCCATCTACTTGTAGATTGTAGTGACTCACCTGTCCAGTTAGTCCTCCATGAACCCCACTGAATAGGAGCGAATCCATTTTGGTCAACCTGTAGGTCTCTACTTACAGCAGAGAAGTCACCTTCTACGTTTTCAACACGAGCAGGTAAACGTTTAATATCAACCCAGTCATCTGATGCAGGAGTCAGGTCAATACGACCAATGAAGGTAAACACGTTAAATGGGTTTACATTCTCTGTCCTAGATGCATAAGGTTGTGTAATTATTACTTGGTCTTCCCAAGGTAACAATGCCATGTTACCTGGAGTCTTGACAATATTTGTGGACGCTGTAATGTCCATCTCTAGTGGGACGTTAGTCGTATAGTGAGATGGTCTTAAGTGACCCATCCTAAAGTCCATAGAGCACTTATAGTCAACACTGAGCACGTCACCTAATGTGTGGTCAGTGAAGTCATCAACAACGTAACCATTCTTCAGACGGTCGAATCCGTTGTCATCATATGTCTTAGTATTCTCTGCCTGTACCTCAAGTAGAGATAGAGAAGTATAGTATTCAACGTGAGATAGTCGAGTCTCTAAGTCACCGATATCCTTCATGGTATATCGACGAATAATCTCAGGTGTAATTAAGATATCTCTTTCTACATCATATGTGTATGGTCTATATTCAATAGAGCATAACAACATAGCATTCTGAATCTCATCAGGTGGTGGTAAGTCTTCAGAAGAAACACCTTGAACTATCTTCAAGATATTATCATGTGTTAGGTATAGTTTATCTGCACGTGGGAGATAGTATGAATAGTCCATACGAATCTCTGTATTCACCTTCGGTATATCAAAGATGGTAGATCCACCAACACCACCAGAGGTGTCAAATTGTCTGGCCGCAAAATCGAGCGAGGCACAATTTACATAGAAGGGAGCAGATATAGTACCTGTACCTGATGCTAACTCACCGACACCTGGACGGAAGTCCACTTGGTCTCTGATGTAGTTAATTGATCCATCAAGTTTATATTTTGGAATTTCTTTGTAGGTAATACCAGTATATGACTGTGCAGCAAAGTAATCTCCAGATGATTCATGTACGAAGTAGTCAAAGATAACTAGAAGTTTACGGATAGGAGGTGTAAACTGTGCTAACCTCTGTAATCTACAAACATCATAGAAGTGTGCTTTCTGTCCTGGGTCTAGTTCAAACTGTGTAGTAATAACTTTACTACCTTTGGCCACTGACCCTTCAGCGTCGTCAATTATTGCTGTTAATGGGTTACCATCATCGTCTACACCGTCTATACCTTCACCTGGTATGAAAGGTATCTCATTTAATTGGACAAAATGTAGTCTCAGAGTGGAGTTAATAAACTGTATAACCCTACCTCTAGCACCTGATGTCTTACCTATTACAACTGACCCACTATCAAAGAAGGTTGCTTCTGTAAGTACACAATAAGGTGCAAATGCTTCATTGTCATTTTCAGATTCATATACAGCATGAATCTTATAGACATCATTCAATGCGAATGAAATATCCTCGTCTTCAATACGAGTACCATATAGGTTACCATAAGCAAGACCATACTTCTGGACATCATTATTCTCACGTGTCCTGATGACCTTCATCGCTCTCATCTTAGCGGCGGTCTTAATCTTCTTAGTAACAATATTCTTAGATACAAGAGCAGTTAATTTGACAGTTGATACGTTTGCTAACTGGTCAATAGTAATACTCTGTCTGTCAGCACCAAAGGTAACTGTCAAAACACCAGAATCATTTAATGCATCAATGTTAAGGTTATCACCAACACTCCATGCACTTCCTGATTCAGCAACAATCGTTAGGATATAGTTCTCATCATCCAGTGTTGCAAACTGTTCAGACTCAGGTAGTGATACAGTAACACCACCAGATACAACAGTCTTGTTAGCAAATGTCCTATAGACAAAGAATGATTCGTCAGAGATTGACTTCATTGATGTCCGTGGACAGTCAATAGACAATTCTCCATTCTGGTAATCTTTCTGGAAGATGAAAGGACGCATCCTTACCATCGTAGAATATTCAGTCGGAGCACCAACTATACTACCCTTAGTCAGCGAATGATCAACTCTGGCCGTTTGGGTAAGGTAGTCGAAAATATTATAGGCACTTCCTGTATGTGAGTTACCAGGGTATACCTTGATATATTGAGGGTCTACTCTCTCAATACGAGTCGAATTTTCACCCTCTCCACTGGAGTTTGTATGTGATATAACATCACCTGGGCGAAGGTCTTCAGCATACTTACTACGGAAACCAACTAAGGTTTTAGTACCAGAAGTAATATCAAGAGTATGTGTGCTACCTTCTAATTCTTTAAGGTCGTTAAGTAACCAGTTAGCACCAAAGATAATAGTGTTACCTGCGTTTCTACCACGACATGATCTAGTGTCAGTAAGGTTGAATGTATGAGCAGCATCAAGAGTACCAACTACCCTACCGTCTCTTTCAATAACCTCACCTGGTATGAATGTACCAGAGACCTGCTCTAGTGAGCAATAGTTACCTGCACCAGCATCAGCAACAAAACCTTTAGCGTTAGATGTACGTCCTCTTAGTCTATCACCAACTTGTACTGTGGTATTACCTGCAACAAAGTTGATAGCAGTCCACATTTGTGCATCAAAGATCCACATATCCCACACAGTTGCTGTATCTTCTTGCAACTGAGCAGTGCGACATCTACCAATCTGTCTACCTACTACTGAGTTAGTGGTATTAAGAGTCCAGTCATCATATAATTCTAGTGTCTGGTAAGCAGCAGAAACTCCTTCACCAGTTAAATCTGGCCATCCATATACGTCGTAGACTTTTACAAATTGTCCTAACCTGAATGCTAATATAGCGTTATTTACTGACTCAAAGTCTCTTGGCTTAGGAGCATCCACAAATTGTGGTACAAGAAACTCAGTCCTATATCCTTTAACATATGCACGTCCTGGTGATACCTCGAATGATATCAAATCATCTGATGCAATAGCACCACCTGAAGTAGTTTCACCTGCACGATATACACCGTTGTTAAATCCATCATCTAAGTTTTCCCTTGCAGTAACACTGAAGGTATCAATTACATAGTCTCCACTCTCCTCAAACGTACGTCTTGCGAGAGATCTTTCAAGCTCTGAATATGCAGTGTGATTAACGAATTGCTCAACTTTTGAGTTGTTGATACGCAATAATTCAATGAAGTTTTTGTCAGTTTCGTCATTGATTGCTTTCTTGACGAGAGCAGTTTTAATTCTAAATCTGTGACCACCTGGAGCAGAGTAGTTAGATGTGCCAGCCGCATTGTCATTAAGAGACGGGTCGTCTTCTGGAGTGACAATGGATTCTGAAACTTCCAATCCAACCCTGTAGGAAGGGTTGTTGCTATATTGCTCAAGGATAAGGTGAGACGATGGTACATCTACGAAATGTCCTCTGATAAAGTATACACCCTGATTGATATATGCAGTAGATGCTATAGCAGTTGAATCAACAGGAAGAAGTTGTGCGAATGGAGATCCTACCTCAATAAGAGTTGTGCCGAACGTAATCTCATTCTCGGCAAGTAACTGCTCATTAGCTTGGAAGGTCTTGATAGTAGTATCTGAAGTAGTATCACCTGATTCAATATACTTAACATACAGAGTGACATAGCCACGTGAAGACTCTGTAGCAGGAATTGAATATAATACTTTTGCTTTGATACCAGT
>MDSZ01236064.1_pt1 | contig 14136 bp, 24 predicted proteins | sample 811201 | NCBI WGS metagenome assembly MDSZ01 (sample SAMN05326647, study PRJNA326480) | marine metagenome | isolation source: seawater | place: Indian Ocean: North | collected 2010
GTGGCGCAATCCTACTCCAAGTCCCAACAATGATTTGGAAATGATGGAAGATATCATGGTAAATGGTATAACAGATCCAGTAGAAATTGGAGTAGGTGTCTACAGTAGAAAAGTAAGATTAAACACAGGCAATCATAGAATCTATCTTGCTCCCAGAATAGGCATTACACATTTGCCTTGCATTTGTAGAGTGTGGAATTATTGCACATTTGATAATCACAATGGCGATCACAGTTTTAGCACACCTTGGATTACCAAAAAACAAGAGTGGATAGAACAAGAGTATTTTGCACAACCATCACAAGTTCTTGACATCATGGAAATGATGAAAGAAATGATGAATAAAATGTAAGTTGATAAATACTTACATGAAGATCAATGAAATAATTTTTGAAAGATTAGACGCTAGAGATGATTTGCGACTAGCAAAGATGCAGGATGCTGAGCGAGCAAAAGTGGCTGGCAAACTTCCTGGAGATGATAAAGTTACTACACTGATCGGACCTAATAGCCCTGTTTGGGATGCAGCTGCAAATGCTAGAGCAGAAAAATTAGAAAAGCGTAAATTATCTCCTATTGCAATATGGCAAGCCACAGGCAATTGGCGAGGACCCGAAGGTGAATGGAGACAAGAAGTTTCAGATCATGCACTAAAAATTAAAAAAGATTTCAGTGGCAAAGGTAAATTAAAAGACTTTATTGATCATCCAGAGTTAGAAAAAGCCTATCCTGGTATTATGGATTTAAAAATTGTATTTGTTGATGATAATAAGGGCGGCGGTTGGGCTGGAGCCTGGGATTCACGTAAAAAAACAATTTATATAGCAAAAGGTGATAAAAAAAATAAGTGGAAAGCTACAACAGATCAAATGCTAGGCACATTAGGACACGAATGGCAACACGTAATTCAAACTGATTATGAGCCTCAATTTGTTGATGGTGGTAGTTGGGAGGATCTTAAAATGAAAGACATTTCTAAAAACGTTACCAAATATAATAAAAGTGTCGACAACTCAAAAAAAATAATAAACATAGGTTCTCTTCTAGATCCAGACGATGTAGAGTTTGATGCCTATGATGCATATGATTCACAAGGTGGAGAACGAACAGCAGATGTTACTAAAGCAAGAATGAAATTTACACCAATTGAAAGAATTATGACATACCCTGGACAGCATATTTACAACCTACCAGTTACTATACCAGGAGACAAGATTCCAGATAACGCACATGGAAATAAAATACCACGCAAAGACAACACTGATATAACTACAACTTCTGTTACAACACAACATGGAAAAAACAAGAACTATTGGTGGGAACCTAACAGCAAAACATCAACTACATTTATCAATAGAGATGGAAAATACGATTGGGAATAGTTGAGAAAATCAACAATATCAATACGTTTGACGATCCATGGTATCATGGATTCACTGATAATTTTTTAGACGAAAATTACTATAAAGAATTATGCACAAAAATTGATAATGTTACTACTGGTATTAAACAAGGCAGTGGTCATGCAGTTAATCAACAAACAATAATTGATATTACACAAATAGAAAACGATGATTTTTGGCAAGAGTTTGTTGATATGTTTTCTACCAAAGAATGTTTACAAGCAATTGCAGATGTATGCAAAATACGTGGCAAGTTTACAGAACTAAGATACGATATACATAGATGCGAAGCAGGATTCAAACTTAATTCACACAATGATGTTAAAGGCTGGCTAACAGAAATGGCTAGCCTACAAATTTATTGTGCTAGAGACATGAGTATGTCAAACGAAGGAACAACTTTGTTAGGTGAACAAAACAAAGTTATTGAATATGTTCCTAATAGAGCTTGGGTATTTGCTTGTGGTGAAAACACTTTTCACAAAGTAGAACCTATAAGTGCATACAGGACAAGTATATTAATGAAGTTTGGAGTAAACAAATGATTTATGCAGGTGGTTGTAGTATGGTAATGGGTCAAGAGCTGGTTGACAATGATCCACTTAACATGGAAAACAAAACAACAGCATTTCCTGCTAAATTACAAGCATACAATGACGGTTGGAGCGGTAGTAGCAACGGATGTATTATTAATCGTTTGTATGACTATGTAAACAACAACAGTGTTGATACAGTAATCATAGGATGGACACATTGGGAACGCATAAATGCATTTGAAACAGGTGAACGAAGATTAGATAGGCTTGGACAATGGAGCATAAAAGTTGGCGTAAACAAACAAAGAAATGATGTTTATGCAAAATACTTTTTAAATGAAAGTATGCTTAAACTAAAATACAAAATGCAGATAGAATCAACATATCATTGGTTAGTCGCAAACAACATTACACCTATATTTTTTCAAAGTCTAGATTATGTAGACGTTAAAGTTCCAATGCTGTTTAACAACAGTTGGAGAACACAATACAAACAAGAAACACAAGATACAAACCTATGTTTGCATGGTCATCCAACACAACAAAGTCATGATTGGCTTGCAAAAAAAATAGAAGAAAAATTAATAGTTAACGAGTTATATGAATAAAAAATACTTGCATAGTTTGCAAATTGTGCTATACTTTTTATAGTGGAAACATAAACTGGAGCAACATTATGGGTCTTAGCAGCACAGAATGGTCTGCGATTTCTGTTCTGAGAGCAGAAAGAAACGAAGCATCTATTAAATGTCCTGTAAAATCTTGGGACATATCACCAGAAGATATGGCGATAGTTGATAACTGGATGGCAAAAAGAATACAAGAGTTAGAGAAAAAACTTTCAGACGAATGAGTTATATTGAGAATTGTAAAAAACACCGTAATACAATTATTGAGAACTTTGAAGAAGCAAGACTAGTCAAAGATTGCTTAGACAAAGATTTGATAAAAGAATTACTAATGTATCAGTTTACTGAGGCATACAATATCAAATGGCAAGACACTTCTAGAAACTTACAAGCAATATGTGACATTGATGAAATATTTGAAAAGATTCCTGCAATGCAAGATATCTTTGAAAATCTCATAGGCAAATTTAGTGAACATCATACAGGAAACTTTTACATAACAAGTATGTTGCATGATGCACATTGTGATTTACTTACACAATCAGAATGTGAAATGAGTATGTTTGAATGGACAAAAAGAATGATACCATACAAGAGTGCTATTATACCTCTTGTAATCAACAAAGATGCTGAAGCATACACTGCATTTTTTAGACAAAGACATATTGGATACAGTATAACCCTAGATAAGGGTGGTAGAAGTGAACAAGAAAACAGTTTGTATGAAATTGCTAGAGAGTATCCAGACTTTTATGAATATGGACCTAAGTTAGAAAGTGATTTTAGAAATCCATTGTTGCCTAAAGACACAGTAGAAGATTTAGATTACGAAAATATTTTTAAGTTTGAAGTTGGTGACATCATGCTATTTGATGCTTGCCAAATTCACATGAGTGTAGTAGACTCATGGAAAGAAGAAAGAGATATTGACTTTTTAAAGAGTGGAATTAATATACAATTTTACAGAGAAGTTGAAGGAGAGTAAAATGCGTAGAGCTGAAATTGCTAACGTAAGTTTTTTACGAAGCAACGAAGAAGATATGTTCTGTGTTTATCTGTATGAAAATGATGTGTTACAAGAGATTAGACCTCTAAAAGGCAAAAGCATACATTATGCAGAAGATGTTGTTGAAAATTGGGAAAATGGAATCATTGAACTGGAAAAATAATCGAATAAATATATGCGTCGGCATAAATTTTTAAGGAGACAATAATGTCAGAAGATAAAAAAGATGAACTGTGGTCGGAAGATAACACAGAATTCAAAGTAGTGCTAGGTGACTATGGCACAGTGCCTGAGGATATTAACTATTACATGAAAAACAGTGTAATGGCTCGCTATCCAGAAGTAACACTATTTGACTTTTTGCGTGAAAGACCAGACAAAGAATGGATTAAATTTTGTGAAGAGACTGGTGCAGACCTAACAACCGAACATGATCCTGCACAAGACTATGTTGGAAACTTTAAACAAGTATCTGACAACAAAGACAAGTGGATTCAATATATGCTTGACAATGAACACACCTGCCAGAAGAAATTTACAGAAAAAAGACCATATCATGCAGGTGTTAACGAGCTTACACTTAACTTACCAATGAAGTGTGGTTACAATTGGGCAAACAATTGCGAATACAATTGGGGACTATATGGTGATACAAGCAACGAAATCAAACAAATGATTGGACAAGAAATGTTTGATGAACTTGGCATGGACATGGAAACATGTTTACCACGCTTGCTTGCTTATCTACCAGGACAAACACTTCCATGGCACTTTGATTTTATGGGCAACTGGTATAGACTAAATGAACATTTAAATCCAAATGCTGAAACACGTAGATGTGATGGTGGTAAAATTGTAAGATATCTTGTTTTCATTACAGATTGGCATTGGGGTCACATGCTACAAATGGCTAACACATTTTATCCAAAATGGAAAAGCGGTGATGTTTACGAACTACCAGAACATGTATATCATCTAAGCACAAACGCTGGTATGAGTGTTAAAGTATCTCTTAGCCTTACTGGCTACTTACACAACACTTAATAGGAGAATCTTATGAGTGCATGGCTAGGATGGGTAGTTGGCATGGCGGAAGAAAAACGCCGTGAAGATGAAGCCAATGGAATAGATTGGGAGCGTGATGGTTTGCCAAAAGACGCTCCCTTTATGATATGTGTAAGAAAAAAACGTATCATGTTTAAAAAATTCAAAAAAATATTTAAAAGAAAAAGAAATGTTTGACAACTTGCTAAAAAAATTATACAATAACAATAAGTTAACAGAGGTATAATTATGGCTAAGATTAATATTATGTATCAACCAAGGATGGATGATCCTGTATGTGTTGCAAGATTTGAAACCAAAGAAGAAGCAGTTGCACACATGGAAAAAATTAAAATTGAGCGTCCAAAAGCTGCTCAATATCATTATATGGAGGAACAAGAATGAGTTTTATTATTTGGCATTCGCTTGCATTGTTGACAAGTCTTGCACTTGCTTTTACAATGGGATATTACACAGCTAAACGGAAAAAAGTAAATGGCTAAAGACTTATGGGTAGAAAAGTATCGACCTAGTAGTGTTGATACATATGTATTCAAAGATAATGCACAGCGTAAGCAGGTGCAAAACTGGATAGATGATGGAGGTATTCCGCATCTATTGTTTAGCGGTAGTCCTGGCACAGGTAAAACTACACTAGCAAAAGTTCTTATTGCTGAGCTTGGTGTAGAAAACGCTGATGTGCTTTATATCAATGCAAGTCGTGATAATGGCGTTGATATGATTCGTAAGAAAATTAGTGCATTCAGTGAAACAATGCCATGGGGCGAATTTAAAGTTATTTTACTTGATGAGGCAGATCATATCTCTCCAGAAGGACAAGCGGCATTACGTGGTGTGATGGAACAGTATCATGCAAGTGTGAGATTTATTCTTACTTGTAACTATCCTAATATGATTATTCCTGCATTACACAGTCGTTGTCAAGGCTTTCATATCACACAACTTGATCAAACAGATTTTACTGTAAGAGTAGGTGAGATACTTGCTGACAATGCTGTTGAATTTGATATTGAAACATTAGATGCAATGGTTAGAGCTAACTATCCTGACTTGCGTAAAACAATCAACACAGTGCAAATGGCTATTGTAGACAACAAACTACAAATGCCAGAAGATGGAACCAGCACAGCTGAGTGGCGTCTTGCAATGGTTGAAATGTTCAAAGAAGGTAAGATACAAGATGCACGTAAGTTAATTGTTAAGAGCGCACGTGCAGATGAATACAATGAAATTTATACATGGTTGTATAAAAATATTGATTTGTATACAAAAGATGATTTTACATATGACAGTTGTGTTCTTGCAATACGTGAAGGTATGATTAAGCATACACAGGTAGCAGATCCTGAAATTAATTTAAGTGCTACAATGATAGAAATAGCACGGACGTTGAATGGATAATCCATTCTACAATAATGAGGTTGTAAACAACCTTTTTAATTTAAAGCCTAGCTTTGAAAACATTATGGACGAATGTGATAATAAATTTATCACAGTATACAGTGCTAAAGGACCAGTAAGCACTTATTATAATATTAAATACAAAAGACAAGATTTAACAACACTGTTAGATGAGCATTTAACAGAGCAAGATATTGATGATTATATTAATTCTGAAATTGAACAAAAAATTGTATTAAAAAGCAATTGTTATTATAAAGAATTAATTAATTTTTATTTAGGCAAACAAATAAAATGCAGACGTTTACCTAAGTATTATCATAATTTCTTTTATAGAAAACCACTTGCTTGTTTATTGCTACTTGAAAGATATTCAATTGATAGAGTAGTAAATACATATCATAAATTGATGAAAAAAGAAATACTATCATATGGTAAGATAGTATCGGATCAGTTTAGTATAGATTACAGTTGGCTATTTTCGTATAGGTTAGAAGTTGGATTAAAATATTATAAAGAAACTTGTAGCCAACTAGGAGTTGATGAAGATATTGACTATTACATCAACTTATATGTGTATATGAATACATGTAAAATAGAAGAACTTCTGAAATATGAATCTACAGAAGTTATAAACATATTAAAACTTTGCTATGAAGATTGAACACATCAGTGAGTATGTTGGTCAAAATGGCGAATGTTTTAAGATTACTTGCGCAACAGAAAAAGACTTTGAAATAATAGGGCAAGAATTTACGGTTTTGGATGCTTGGGCTGTTGATAACAGCAAGGTATCACTTTCACGTCAAATTGGGGAGTTTGACTTCTACTTAATATTAGATTCTCAAAATAGTATGCTGTTTAAACTAGCATATTTACACGATAAATAGATAGTAAGATAGGAAACCCAAAGTTATGACTAAACGCTTTATGTATTGGTGGCTTGTTACGGTAATTCAGGCCATATTAGTAGGAATCACAGTTTACTATGGTTCTATAGAATTTGTGTGGAACACAGATATAACCAAGTTAAGTTTTCTAACAACTGCACTATGGATTATTACGTCAGGTATAATCGGTATAGGTTGTTATAGAAAAAAAACAAATTATGACACACCATGGTTTATTGCAGAATCATGTATGACAATTGGTATGATTGGAACAGTTATTGGCTTCATGCTAATGTTATCAGGAAGTTTTGCTAATATTGATCCTAGCAATATTGAAAGTATGAGACAAGTTATAGCAGATATGGCAGCTGGTATGAGCACCGCACTCTTAACTACGCTTACTGGTCTAATAGCTAGTTTGTTTATTAAAGTTCAAATCGTAGTTCAAGAGTATGAAGATGCCTAAGAATACCAAACTATCACAACGTCGAAGCAATGGCTCATTAGCGTTTAATGATTTACTATTCAACGTATTGGTTGGATTTGTAATGTTGTTTGTTATTGCTTTTTTGTTAATTAATCCTCCAACAAAGAAGGAAGATGTTCCTAGCAAAGCAGAAGTTCTCATAATACTAGAATGGGAAGACGAAGCCGCAGACGATGTAGATTTATGGGTTCAAAGGAACAACGAAAGACCTGTTGGATTTAGTAACAAAGTTGTAGCTCCTTTACATCTTGACAGAGATGATTTAGGTTGGAGCAATGATAGAGTTGTTGTAGACGGTCAAGTTAAAATAATTCGCACTAACATTGAAACAATGACATTACGAGGCAACGCTCCGGGCAATTATTATGTGTCAGTTCATTATTACAATCAAGTGCAAGACCAAGTAAGATACAAAGTTACTGTTATGAAAGTAAATCCATTTAAACAGGTATATAGTGTCACTGGTGTATTATCAAGCATGCGCGAAGAGCAAAGATTACCAGCGTTTACTATCGACAAAGACAATATGGTCACAGATGTTTTTAATCATGCTAGAAGTGTGGTTATGCGAGGAGGCGGATAATGATTATTACAGCAGTAGTATTATTCTTTTTAATTGGTGTAGTAGCAATATATGCACTAATACAGACAGGTAAAAATTATGCATTACAGGCTGTGCTAATTCCTATAATTCTCGTAGGCACACTATTTGCAGGTTATGCAATTTACATTTTACAAGGCACGCCTAAAGTTGGTATTCCAGAAGGCAATGTAGAGCTTGTTTTTGTAGAAATGCAAAAGCCTTGGATAATCTTTTTAGCAAGGGAAATACCAGAAGAAGACGAAGAAGGTGAAGGTTATGCTGATCCTATTCCAAAGTATTTTAGAATTGTTTACAACGAAGAAAATAAAAAAACAATGAATAGACTCATAAAAAGAATGGAAGCAGGACAAAAAGTAGAAGGCGAATTCAAAGCTAAAAAAATAGCACCTGGTGGAATAGAACCGCCACAAGGAGAATACACTTTTGACAACATCAGGCGAGAAGGTTTGGGACCAAAACAAACTAGACCAGAACAAGAAGATGATACTTTGATTGGTATTGATCCTGGTATTAGCAATAGAATTAGACAAGATGCAGACGATACTACTCCTAGCAATAGAGAACGCAGTCTAGATCAACCTAGCAATTATAATGGGCTAGATGGTGCAATATATCCTGGAACTACACCTATTGATAGCAAAGAGTTACAAGAGCGCACAGGCGAACAATATGTTCCAACTAGTATAAAACGACAAAAATACACACAAGAAGAACTAGAAGCATTCACAGATAGTTTTGTAGATCCAAAATACGACTATTATGAAGCATTTTAGAGTTGACAATCTAACCAAAATATCTTACAATAACAGCATAACTTAGATAAGAGGATGTCTTATGACTACTGAAGCAGTAATTGATGTTGTTGATACTCTTGTAAAAAATAGACAAGTGGGTCGTAACAAACTATCAAATCTTTCACGTGATGAACTTTTAAACATTGTTGATGTATTAAGAGATGCAGAAATTGAACTGCAAGATCGTGACATGTGTGACGAGGAACTTAACATTAGGTTTGCAATGATGGAGCAAGCTGAAATTAATTCAGGGAGGTTCTAGTGAGCACCTTCACAGAGCTTGTTACTAATCTAAATCGTATGAGTCAAGAAACACCTGATCTAAAATTTTCTGAACATGACATGGATAATTATTGGGATGACCTTAGCGAAAGAGAACGCGAAAAGGCATTTTATTGTGTTGTGAAAAAACTTAACCAAGCAAGAAAAGATAAACTCAGTTATAGAAATACACTGTATGATGAATTTGAGTTTGATCCTAACATGTATTCTATGAGTATTAGTTCAGGATTTATGGAACTGTTTAATAGTTATCAAACAGAAAATGATACTCAACACGTTCAACGTTTAGAAATCATCGACGAAGCAGGCAAAGCTAATATTTCAATGCAAATAAGCAAGTGTAAAACAAGCATTGATGATAATGGCACAACAGTAAAATTAATTGTAACAACAGACCAAGAAGATTAACAGGAGTTAAAAATGCGTCATTTTAATATTATTATTTTATCACTAGTTATTGGATGTTTAACAAGTTTAGCACATGCTGATCTTAATAAAGCAAATTTAGGTATTTCTAATTGGAGTGGAGATACAACACTCAAAGGATTCAGCAACAGAGATGATGAGAAGTTTAGAAATCATAATAAGAAACAAATGCTGGCTTATGAAAAAGAACATAACATAAAACTATTCAGCGTAGTAAATGATGATACAAGGTATGGAAAAACTGCCTTTTTTGTGCAAGCGCCAAGCGAAGGATGTTTCAATAGATATGAGCACGATTGCCAAAGAAAAATGGGTGAACAGCAAAAGCGTGTAGAAGCCCATTACAGTGCATTTAGAGGTAATAATTATTGGTTTACGGTAAGCATTAAACTTGATGATTTTGCAGTAAGCAAGTATGGAATGATTCTTACACAATTTCACAGCGATGTTCCACAATATCAACCAATGTTAATGATGCGTATTAACAATAGCAGAGGTTTACACTTGGAACACCTTAGTGCAAATGGCTTTCAGTTTGTGGAAGGTGGAAGTGAAGAATGTGCAGGTGGAGCCGCAGATATTGACACAGAGGATAAAATGTATTGTCCCAACGAGTTTGACATTTATCAAATTTTAAAACCAAATGAAATCAAAAAAGATGTTTGGTATGATTTTGTATATAATGTAAACTTTGATAAAGACACTAATAAAGAATTTGTTAAAGTTTGGTTAAATGGTAATCTTGTTGTTAATAACCAAGGACAAGGTAAAGGACTTTGGTGGCCTACAATGCCAGGTATTCCTGAACAAGAAAACAGAATTACATTTAATTTTGGTATATACGGAACCAAAAAAGATAATGCATTTCACAGTGCTTATTTTGATGAAATAAATAAAGCAAATAAGTGCAAGAAACTTAAATTAGAAAGACTTGGTTATACATGTGAAAACTTAACAAGTCAAACAAAAGTAACCAATCCTACTTGGTATGACTCACCGGATTTATAATGAAACTAATTGAATTTTTTAAAGAAAGCTATCAAAACGATCCACTTGCTACATACATAGAAGCATTAGAAACAATTCTATTGATAAGTGCAAGTGCTATATTAACATTTACAGTGTTAGATCCAGCAACACATATTTTTATTCCACTGTATCTAGTGGGAAGTTTATGTGCTATGTTCTCAACATGGAGGAGAAAAAGCACAGCATTTATATTGTGTTGTTGGTTTACAGCAATGAACAGTATTGCACTAGCAACACTTATAATTAACTATTTTACAGGATAATAATATGCCACATAGAACAAGCGCAAGACTATTTGAATCTGGAGACTTTATATCACATGCTGGATTACCTCTTAAATGGAAACTAGAATGTGATGCTATTCATCCAACCGAATGGAAAGCACTAGCAAAAATGGTAATGGATTATCAAGAAAGACCTTTTTACAAAGCAGTAGGAATACCAAGAGGAGGCATACCATTTGCAGACGCAATGAACGAGTATGCTAGTGGCAATCCAAATGATCAAATTATGGTTTGTGATGATGTATTTACAACAGGAACAAGTATGAGAGAATTTATCAAAGAAACTTTTCCTGAATGGACAGCAGGTCAAGGCTTCCGTTGGGTTGTTTTTGCAAGACAACCATGTAACGAACATCCAAATCATGTAAGAGCATTATTTACAATGCCAAAACCTATACAAGAGAGATACAAACAAAAATGAAAGTAAAACTACACAGTTACAGTCAACCAGCAGGTGAGATTGAAGGATTAGAAACAGTGCAAGACCTAATAGCACATGCAGCACGTGTGAGTAATCCTAGCAATCAGCTCAACACAGAAACCAGTGAAAGACTACTAAACTACCTTGCAAAACATGCACATTGGAGTCCATTTGAAATGGCTAGTGCTTGCTTAGAAATTGAAACAACACGTGACATTGCTAGACAAATCATTAGGCATAGAAGTTTTGCATTCCAAGAATTCAGTCAGCGTTATGCAGATCCTGCAGAATTTGGAGAACAATTTGTTTTAAGAGAAGCACGTTTGCAAGATAAAACAAATAGACAAAACAGTGTGGAAGTTGACAGTGAAGAAGATATTCATTATGAATGGCACTTAAAGCAACAGCAAGTTATTGATAAAGCAAAAGAGGTATATGAGTGGGCTATAAATAGTGGTATAGCAAAGGAACAAGCTCGAGCAGTTTTGCCAGAAGGTAATACAAAAAGTAAAATTTATATGAATGGAACTTTACGCAGTTGGATACATTACATTGAATTGCGTAGTGCAAATGGCACACAAAAGGAACACATGGAAATTGCTAGAGAAGTTGCAAAAGCAATAGTAAAAATATTTCCTCTTGCTAATACATATATTGGCAAATAAATGAAAATAAACAATAAGGTCACAACAGACCTACAAGAATACATACTTAAAACATATGACGTTGATGTTAAATCTAACGATAATATGAATGACTTGTTATTGCAATTACAAGATTGTATAGACGATGCATTATTAAGTAGATATTTCCAAGCTGATGATCAAGCAGAACAAAAAGGCACCTATTGGAAGAATCAATTAGCATGGAATATTCGTAAGACTGGACAACAAATGCTTGAAAAAATGCAAGCATTGAATCCAGAAAAAATACTTGACGTTGGATGTGGTGACAACGAATGGAAAAAGTATTTTGGTGATAAATTATTAGGAATTGATCCTTATAATAAAAATGCTGATGTTCACGCCGGCATATTAGAATTCAACAGAGGATACAACACATGGGATATAGTCATGTGTTTGGGAAGTATCAACTTTGGTGATAAAGAAATAATAAAAGCACAAGTGGAATGTGCAGTGAAACTCTGTAAGCCTGGAGGTAAAATTTATTTTAGATGTAATCCAGGTATAACACACGACAACAAGCATGCGAAGTGGATAGACTTTTTTCCTTGGAGCAAAGAAATATTAGAGGAATTTGCTACAAAATTTGGATGTGAAATAAATGAAATATCTTGGGATCAGCCCGAGGACAGAGAAGTAAGATGGGGGAATCGGATTTATAGCGAATGGACTAAGCTAGCTATAAATGACTAAGGGAGCCAGTTAAATTAACACTTTACTGGTGTTAATTTTATTATAAATAGGTGTAAACATAGTAACGATTGTTGCTTAAACCCGAGAGGTCAATAACGTGATTAAAATTTTTAGCTACCTTGAAGCTGGAATAAAGAAATTCTTTTTAGCAGCGCAAGGAACTGCTAAAATCATCTTAAATGCGGTTTTAAAAATACCGACATTACTAAAACCATTAAAGACGCTAGGACTAGTAATCCTAACAGTTTATATTAGTGTGACAATAAGTGCATACTATAGACCAATACAAGAAGTTATCCATAAAGGCATAGGCTGGGTATACAGCAAAGATGATGCATGGGGAGATTTTGTATACGATCTTAATGGTATTCTATTAAATGGAAAAGACTTTGACAGAGAACGCAGTGGTAAAAAAGTTATTTACACAGCGTATTCTCAAGTTGTTATGGTAAATGTTATTCCAAAAGATTTTGAAAATGCACAAGCTCGTAATCAATCAGGCAGAGGCACTGGATGGTTCTATAAAATAGACGGAGATGATGCATATATTGTAACCAATCATCATGTTATAGATAGTGCTATCACAAATGCAGAAACAGTAGAACTAAAAGTAGCCACAGGAATGGACATGTGGGACTACGATGCAGAAATAGTAGGCGTGGACGAAATAGCTGATATTGCAGTTATTAAGATTACTAAAAAAGACAACGAAGAGTGGGAAACACTTGAGTTTGAAGAATACGATGAAATTGGTGTAGGAGATTCTGTTGCAATACTTGGACATGGTATGGGAATGACTTTTACAGCAACACAAGGAACTATCACATACAAAGATAGATATGGTTCAAGACCATACAATTTAATGCTACAAGTTGATGCTGTTATTAACCAAGGCAACAGCGGCGGTCCTATTATGAATATGGAAGGTAGAGTTGTAGCAGTTGCACAAAGTATAATTAGCCCTGCAAGACAGATTCCAGGTTGGGACGGAATTGGACTAGGTGTAGGTAGTAAAAATGCAAAACGTAGTATTGATTATATACTAAGCCCGCAATACAAAGCAAAAGAATATGTGCCTTATGCAGAACTTCCTTTTAGTATGGGAACAGTTGAACTAGAAGAAGTTGCTGATATACCAAAAGATGAAAGATATCATTTAAAAATTACTTACAAAGATATGCCAGAAGACAGAGAACCAACTATTGGAGAAATAGAAGGCTTTTTAGAAGGTGACATCATAATGGAAGTAAATGGTGATGAGATTCGCAGTAGTTTTTCAATTATCAAAAAAGTTGTATATGCATTTCCAGGTGATGAGTGGACAGTAAAGATTCGCAGAGGCGAGGAAATTATTACAAAGAAGCTAGCACTAAGAGAAATGGATCGTAACAAACTTCTAGGCAGTGTAAACAGAGGCGGCAGATAAAAAAAAGGTTGACAACAAGACATCTTGGTGTTATATTGTGTATATAACTTAACAAGAAGGGTTAAAAAATGTCAACA
>MDSZ01114034.1_pt1 | contig 14134 bp, 12 predicted proteins | sample 811201 | NCBI WGS metagenome assembly MDSZ01 (sample SAMN05326647, study PRJNA326480) | marine metagenome | isolation source: seawater | place: Indian Ocean: North | collected 2010
ATTGATATTGATGTAGATGATGTAATCAAAGAATATAAACCAAAAGCATATCTATTCAGAGATACTGAAACATGTTCACCTATGGTTTTTAAAGAAGGTGGCAGAGAAAAATTTGGTAGAGAATGGTCAGAAAGACAACTTAGGGGATGGTATGCAAATTATCTAGCGCTCGATCTATTTAATTTTGATGATTATGATATTATTATTAAATCTAGACCAGATCTTGGAGTTACTAATTTGGAAATAAATCCAAAAGCAAAACTCTGTATTCCTGCGTGGAAAGTTCACCCTGGTCCATGTAAACCGCAAGAGTCATATGCAGACTTTTTTGCATATGGAAATCCTGCAAATATGAAAAAATATTTTTCTTTATATTCCATGATGAAAAATATGAATAATAAAGGAATTGCAGACATTTCAGTTGGAGAAACTTTAATCTATGACTACATTGGAAAATATATTGGGCATCAAAAAGTCATTTTAGATTATAAGATAGATTGGACCAGAAGAGGAGATCGAAGTGCTGAAGAACAAAGAAATTTTTATAGAAAAATTAACCCCGAGTCAGTATTAGAGTTCCCTCCATTGTGATGGATGAGTACATCCTTGATGATGTTTATAGTGTTCTGGTTTTAATGTAACTCTAACATCACCAGCAATTGCAACTCTTTCTCTTTCTCTGACTTTTTTGATTGTGTGATGATATGTGTTTGATGGCATAACAATTACAGATCCTTCAGTTGGAGTAATTGTATAGTGATTGCAATTATATCGATTATACCCCGTCATGATATTATGAACATCTGCAGTATCAAAAAATCCTTGACAAACCTGATTCACGTTTGTATCTGGGTGCTGACTGACAACAAGTTTATCGGAGGTTTCATCCGTTTTTAGGTAATACACAAAACTAATATTTGCTTCATTGTGTTTATGAGGTCGAAGTGCTGGAGTTGAGTCATCTTTATGATAAACAACCCATGACTTTACAACATGATAATTTAATTTTTGATAGTCGATATTAAGAGCATCAAAATATTCATCAAAAATTGTTCTTAAATTTTTAAATAACTCAGAATAATTTTCATTGAGATGTAAAAAAATTCTAGAGGATGCTTCTGGTGATTCATACTCATATCCATTAAACCAATATTTCTTTACTTCTTCCAATTTATCTTCTTTAATTTTTTCATGACATTCCAAAGAACCCTGATATACAATCAGAGGAAAAACTTCATGTATTTTTTTCATCATCTTATGAGATTATATTCGTTATTATCTCCTGGATAGTCTGCTACTGTCAAGCCCTCATATTCTGTAATGTTCTTAGAAACATCTTTTCTTTCACCATAAGCAACATATTGGAAATTATATTTTTCTGCTCCAGCAATAATTATCTTATTATCACGAATACTTTCTACATATAAATTTTGATTAAATCCTATCGGAGTTAAATGAACTGTAATTGATTCTTCATCAACCAATCCAACCCAATAATCCGGAAGTTCTATTATATTATTTTTAGATTTTCCTCGTACATATACTTCTGCCTCTGGACCTTCTAAACAAACATATCTAAGTCTATGACCTTCTTTTGTTGGATGAAGAATATCAAAAGGTTTTTTTGAATCCCAAAATGAAGCTGCTGTATCCCAATTTCTTCCATTAATGTATAGGAGTGCTCCATTAATTTTATTAATAGCACCACTAACGTTTGTTACTGCTCCTGCCATCGAAAGTTTTCCTCCAACAACAGTGGTATTTGCACCAACTAAATGTACATTTGCAACATTTGCCCTAAGTTCTGCTCCAGCAGTTGATGATCGTCCTACAACTAAATGATCTCCAAGATAAGTTGTGAGAGACAAATTGTGAAAATTAACATTACCAGCAGCACCAGTATATGCAAACGGAGCTGTTGGACTCATTCCAACATTGCAAGTACCCATTGCATAATTTAAGACTGAGGTAGTTCCAAAATAACCTTGATAAATTGCAGCACTACCTGGCAACCAAAATCCTTTTGGGATATTGAGAGCACTACCAGTAATTGGACTAAAACAATCAAAAGTTCCACAATCTACAGTATTAAAAGACATAATTGTTTCTCCTTATTTACAAGTCTGTGCAAAAGATTTTATTAATTTAGTAACACCATCTAGTTTAAAAATCTCTGTTACACTATTTAATGGTGAACCTTGTTCTATATCAGAATAAAACTGATATAATACACCTAATGCATTAAGAGTTATACTATCAGGAGAAGTTATACATACTTTTCCTCCAGCTATATTAATTTGCTCGTCTGCTTTTAACATTATATGGTCATTTGCTTTCATTAATATAGATCCATCACTATCAGCACCCATTGTTTCAACATAAAAATTTTGTGCAAATATTTTTACATTTCCATTTGGAGCAGTTAATACCAAATCACCATTTTCACATCTAATAGATTTAGCAATTGCTTCCCTTTCGGCATCATTACGACCTCTTTTAAGTTCAGTTCCACAAGTTTCATGGGAAGAACCAGGATTTAATTCACCTTTATTTCCGTCATTAGTAAAAATGCATGTATGTCCACTTCTAAGTTGAGTGGTCATGCAAGAATTTAAATCTTCACCTTTTTTACCCGGTTCACCAGAAGGACCAAAATGAATATGTGCGTATGGATTATTTACTAGTGTATAATCTCTTGCTTTAATTTTATTTCCCATATTATGTTATACAATCGACAATTTGAATTACATTTCTACGTGTAAATTCTTTCTGTTGTTTTTCTGTTATAAGTTTTTTGCCTCTTAAAGTAGTTATAAATCCTTCGATATCATTTTTAGCAATTTCTGCTTGAATAACAAAGTCAGTGTTTATAGAGATAAATTCTCCATCAGCACCATCGTCAGCAACACCATCATCAACACCTTCAGCATCATCACCATCATCTTCATCTTCAAAATCGTTGATTTTGATAAATGATAAAATTGGTTCTATAATTACACCATTTCCGGTATCACTATTTATGTCCACATCTGGATATGTTGTTAATCCACATATTCTTTCGGCAAGTTGTACATCAATAACTTGACCAACCTCAGTTAGTTTGATTGTAACACTTAAATTTGGAATATCTGGGTCGATTTCAAATATATCATTAGGGGTGTATCCAATTCCCATACTTACTACCCTAAATCCTTCCAAACAAACAACATAGTCTGATCCAAATTGTGATGGATCATCAACTACCCCATCAGTATTATTTGGATCATCAACTACCCCACCAGTATTATTTGGATCATCTGGATCTTGAGGTGTTCCTGTGTTATCAATAGTATTATTAGGACCTGTAGAGCCACCAGTAGGATTAGTTTCATCTGAACCATCTCTTGGTGGAACAACTGGAGTTGTTGTAAAAATAATATCGGTTACTTGTCCAAAAGTTGGTGAACTTGGATCATCATCTATATTAGAGTATCCGTTCAAATATGAATTTCCACAAGAATCATTTATTGTAACAAAAGGTGGTCTTGTATATCCTCTTCCTCCAGATATTAAATTAGCACCTATTGCTGTTCCAATATTATCAACAACAATTTCTGCAACTGCTCCTACTCCTCCACCCCCAAACAAATCAATTGTTGGTGGACCACATTTGAATGGATCGGTAACACATCTTGTAATATTTGGGTCAGTTGGAGCATCTCCAAGTTTTTTACCATCAAATACTTCTAGATTTCCAATGTATGCATCAACTCCTGCAATAACATCATCTGCACTTGGAAGCTTATTGAGAGGTTCTATAAACTTATTAAAGTCATCAACTTGTTTTTGGGATGGTCCACCCCAAGGACTTGCTTTGAATTGTAAAATTTCAGGACAGTTTGGTTTCATACAAGTCATAGATTGAAATCCTAAAATAAAATCAAGTGCTTCGAAGACACTACCCATAACACTAGTGACTCCACCCAGAACATCATTAATTTCACTCAATAATGGAGTAATGGCGTTATCAATATTTGCTGCCAAATTGTTTACAAGAGCATTTGTGTATTGTTCTGCTGCACAAAATGGTGCGTTAGCAGCTTTTCCAATTAATTCGAAAAGAAAATCTCCTGCTAAATTTTTGAGAGATCCTACTATATCTTTGAATGCGCAAAATATTTGATCAATAATCTGTTGAACAATTGTATTTCTCAATCCTTTAACTTGAGTAGGAAATATAGTATCCACTACCATATCAATTGCTTCTCTAATTTGTTGAATTATAAAGTCTCGTATACGTTTCGTTATAACTTTCATTACTCCTGCAATTATTGTAGAAGTATTTCTAATTAAAGAAGTTACATTTTGTATTGCATTTATTGATCCATTTACATAAACGTTGGCATATTTTTTAATTCCTTTTAATGTCTCAAAAAATTTCTGCAATTCTATATTAATTTTACCCATCTGACCTTCTCCACACGGAGAAGGTAAGTGTGTTGGGGCTTCCATCGCTGCAATAGCTTTTGCTAAATTTGCACTACCAAGAGGTTTTTCAGATAGTGGAGTCCCATCTAAAGTATATCCTTTATTTGATTCTGGAAAATTGGACATTAAAATTTATTCCTCCCGATTTTTTATTTATTTGTAATTACCAAAGCATACCACCAGGTTGTGAACCCTTTGATCTTGGTTGTTTTCCTGCATCCGATCTAGCTTTATCAAATTTTGGATCTCGTGGATTATCTATCCATCTTGTTTGAGGTGCTCCATCTCCAAGACCAGATACGACTGTTTGATATCTTGGACCACCAGGATATCTTTGTTTAATTCCTGATGTTATAGTTGCACCATCATCAGTCTTAGCACCAACTGGTAACTCATCATATGTTGGTGGTGGAGGTGTTGATTGAGGAAGTTCACTTGCTACTGGACTTAATGTAAATGGTTCTGGATCTGAAGCATCTGGATTGAACAGATCTGGTTCACCTTCTGCTGGATTTAATTGATCTCCTACTGGTTCTGGATCTGGAGCATCTGGATTGAACAGGTCTGGTTCACCTTCTGCCGGATTTAATTGACCTTCTTCTGGTTGCTTTGCTTTTTCAAAATCTTCTTTTAATTCATCTTGTGTGTGTAGATTTGCTACAACTTTATCTCCACCTTGCTGATGTGCTCCTGGAGGATTTCCTTTAGTAAATCTAGATACAGGTTTTCCTAATGTAGTTCCATTCAGAGGTTTTTTAATTTCACCCGCATAATTTTGACCTAATACTGATGTAATCACAGGAATTTGACACTCTTCATCCATGAAATAACCTAAAACCCATTCTCCACCATGAAGTCCACAAGATTGATGATTATAATTTCCATGTGTAGTTGGTTTTGCAACGATTGCCCATGGTAATTGATCATCAGTAAGTTGATAAGCATCATCAGTGCTAGCCATCGGATGCATTGCAGGAATTCTTATTTTAACCCTATCACCATGACAGTCTTTCCACTTTCCATTTTTATGTACCGGTGTTTGAGTCTGCTCGATAGCTACCTGAGCAAGAAATGGTTTGCCATTACTGAATGCATATCCTGTATTGGGGTTAGGTGCTATCATTTTAGTTTTTATTAGTATATAGACCGTAAGTATCACGAACAAGGGTCATAGATGTAAATGACCTTTTTGGATCATAATGATGACATAAATCTAAAATCATATAGTCTCCACTATTTACTGGATCTATTTCACCTTGTTCCTTCTCACCATGCGATATTATATCTAATTCACATCTAACTACATCTCCAGCACTAAGATTTGGATTGCAAGGAACTTGCATATGCACCATCTGAGTGAATAATAAATTATACCTCATCTGAATATCTCCTTGCCACGTTTGAGGATCTCCGGCACTGTTTCCCTCCACAACATCAGATCCTAATGCTCCAACATCCTTCACAGAAAACACTGTTCTTGTATGTTTATCATTTTCTGGTTTAGGTACTTTAGATTTTCCAAGAGAAACTTGCATGTTACCTATACTCGTAGTTTTTTCTTCCAGTGAAAAATTTCTAGGATCGAAAGTTATTCTACGATTTGTATATACTCCAGATTTTAATGCATTAATTAAATTCTGATTTTTATGAATACTAAATGATGAAATTTTAAAATCATTATTGGCTTTTATACTTGATCTATTTGCTTCACTACGATAATATGTTGCTACAGGACCTTCACCTATTAAACTGTCAATAGAACGAAAATTATGTCCGTTTTTAGTTTCATAAAAGAAAAATCCTGGTTTTCCAGTTTCTGGTGCAGATTTTGCTGCTAACATTAAAATAACATCAAATGGAGGAGTATCATTTCCAATCAATGGATATTTATTTTTTGTTGCTTCAATAGTAAGTTTTTGAAGTCCCAATAAATTATTTGATATTGCTTGAACAATTTCTCCATTATTTGTATATTGAGAATAGTTTCTTAATACATGATTCTCTTGATTTGTAATTGCAGATTTTGAAACTAAGCTTAAAGCTATAGCTTCTCGTTGAGATTCCTTATCGGGATTAATAGTACCATTTACATAAAGTGGATTTTGTGAAAAATCCAATGTTCCCATAGAATTTGTAATTTTAAATCTAATTTCTTCAGATCCATCACCAGTCAGAGGAAGTCCACTAAAAATTGCACCGTCTCTTCCCTGACTATCATATTCTGAATCATATTCAGTTGAACCACCGGTATCGATAACTGTTATTATTGCAGTTATATTTGGAGACAACAAACTCTCATAATAATCAAAACTCGTAGTCTTTCCTTCGAGTTTTATTACTTTATCTTTTTTAGTTAATGAAAGTATCTGATAATTTGATGCGTTTGCTGCGTTTGCCATTTATTTTATGAATAAGAATTTTATTATGGTGAAGGAACTGGAACTAGAACTGGTGTAGTTCGAGTTACCTTAGTGTTTATTGGGTGAATAATAATATTTACCTCCTCTTCTTCTTCATCTTCGTGCATTGATTGATTTATTGCATTTATATTTTTTTGAAATTTTGTTGTAATGTTTTCAAATTTTACTACTTTACCATTTTCACCTTCAGCATTAATTGTACCTTTTTTTAAATCATCAAAGTGCTGTTTAGCTAAATCACGAAGAATTTGACCACCACTCCACTTTTTGCCACCCTTTTTCAAATACCATAAATCCCATCTTGTCTCACGATCTCCCGATCCTGGACCATATCCATCTTCATGTGCAGCTTCAGCATGTGTCAACACATTTTTAATTGAAATGTCATTTTTTTTCCAACCCCATGCCATAGCTAATCTAGCAACTTCAAGTGCCATACTATTAATTTGAATATTTTTTATTGGTGTCTGTGCCCAGGATAGTGCTTCTCTATAAGGTTCTGGGGGTTGATGTCCCATTGACATAGCACTTATTGCTACACCCTTGCTATTTCTACGCCATGTATGTCCGTTTACAAATTTAGTATAGGGGTGCATATAATGAGGTTTACCATCACCGGTAATAGATGTATGATATGATGCAGATGCTGGAAAATAAGATCCACCACTCCAATGCAAATATATCTGTTTACTTGACATTTTGGAGGGTTCTCCAGGAACGAAAGCACCTGATCCTACTCCAGTTCTTTTGTTTGTATGATCATCTTTTATTCTAGAAACTTCCTCTGGATTAATTGGTATATCCATCGATGGACCAGTAGGACGAGTGGAAGCATCTACTTGTATAAATGCACTTTCACCTTCTGATGGTTTTAAAAGAATAATATTCCCAGCTTTGTAACTAGATCTATCTTCTGGTGACCACTCTCTTTCAATAAATGTATTAGTTGTTCTATCAAAGATGCCCTCTTTTCCATCTTTCTTTGCAAGATCGTGGTTTTTTCCTACTTTTGATTTATATTGTAATAACCCAGCTCTTATTTTGTCTGTATAATATCTTATAGGTCCAAGACCTCTGGTCATTTTTTCTATTTTTATATTTACTTTATCTATTTGTTTATCAATGTAAGCTCTTTTAGAATTATACTCGGAATCATTAGCATCTTCACCATCAAGAAGTAATTTTGCTGTATCATATAAATTTTTAATTGGTTGCACAAATTCTTCAATTTTTTTTATTACCTCTTCTATCTTTTTCTTTATTGCGGGAAGAGCATTAACTATAATTCCTACAACTAATAATCCTAAAAATTCAAAAAGACTCTCTAAAATTCCTTTACCACCACTACCAACACTTTGTTTTATATTTGATAAAGAGGTATTGACAGGAGATTTTAATTGATTTTCTTCTGCTTTTAATTTTTTCTTGGATTCTTCCAATTTTAGTACTTTTCTTCTACTCGCAAATGAAATCTTCTGATTCCTATTAGCTTTAACAAGAACACTACGAATATTAGAAAGATTTAGTTTTACTTTGTTAAGTTCTTTCATTGTTTCGGAATAGGAACTGGAACAGGAACTGTTTCTATCGTGGTATGTGGTTCAATGACATGAACAGTAGAAACATTTGGATTAGCCTGCACTTCGGGTAAATTCTGTTGTTTTACTTTAGGTGCTACAGGAGTCTGTGGTGTTTTAGTTTTTTGCCTTGGTGCATTATCCTTAATACCAAACTCTTTCTTTTTCTTCCGAATTCTGTCACTCAACTCAGCGATAGTAATCTTACCATCACCATTCATATCAAGACCTTCGTTGTCATGATACCATTCTGCGGGGTGATATCTTCCTTTAGCATCAGTGAATCCATCTTTCGTTGCTAAGACATAATCAGAAGCTTCTTTAGCAAATGCAGGTAAATAAGTGACAGTATAGAGGTGACCAGCAGATGCACCCTTACGTAACTTCCAATAGTCAAAATACTTCTCTACATATTTCATTTGCTGAACTCTAGTCATCTTTTTGAGTGCTGCCTGAGTTGTACCAACTGCTCTAGCACTATCCCTACTGAACTGAATCAATCCAACGTGTGTGCCGTTGTCTTCTGCTGGGTTGAATCCAGATTCAGATGCCATTTTACCAAGAAGATCACCTTCACTGATGTCATACTTTTTGCAAAGTCGTGTAATTTCTTTCAAGAATTCAGTATCATTACCAATTAACCTAGCAGCATCACCACTTAGTGTTACTGTTGAATATCTACTAGTTGCACCATCTTCAGTTCCCGATGAACTTGGTATGTTCTGTTGAGGAATAAAAGATATATTGTTACCACCTCCCGATTCCCATATATCTCTTTCCTCTTCAGTCCAACCAGATCTATCAAAATGTTCTTCAAGTTCTGTTAGAGCATCTTTTGAATGTTCCTCATCTTTATTTTCTTCTATTATTCTTGCTAATAATTGTTGAGGGGTATAAAACATTTTAGTTTCATGATCAAGATATCCTTCTTCACCATCTTTTTTTGCTAAAGACATACTAGGAGTTTTAAATCCTTCTTCTGCTTGTAATCCTGGAAGCCATTCTTTTAGTTTATCAATAATTGGTGTCGCAAAACCAAAAATATTTTCTAAACGATTCGGTATATTTTCATTCTCTTTATTTGCATTATCTATGTGTTCTTTATTCTTTTCATAATCTTTTTTATGTGGTTCAACATTTCCCATAAAATATGATTTAATAGTATTAAAACCACTTCTTATTGGTTCTAAAAAATTGAAAACAGTATTAACAGCATTTTGTATTACTTCAACAATAGTAGGAAGAGCATTGACCGCAATTCCCAACAAAATTAATCCCATAAATTCAAACAAATCATTGAACATATTACCATTAGAAATTTTAAATTTTTTAACGGATTTTGAAGATTTTTTTATTGGTGACTCTAGTTTTAAAGAATTTTCTTCTCGTGAAAGTTTTTTCCTGCTTTCATTTTCTACATTTATTCGTTTTTCATTTTTCTGCAATTTTTTACTATTCTTATTTTGTTTTTTTAAAAAAGTATGAATGTTTGTCACATTCATCTTTAGTTGAACAATTGGATCTTCAGTTGATGGTGCGGATTTTATTTCTATGTCCGACGCAAATGTAGATGACTTTAACTTTTTTGTTTCTTCAGTAGTGGATGTTATTTTTAATTTTTTATTTTCTTGGTTTTCTTGATTTTCTTCAGGTTTTCCTTTAGAAATTAAGGACTTTTCTTTTTTTGCAGCGGTTGCCTTTAACTTCTTTTTTGCTTTAGATCTAGTACCTTTTTTTGCTAAATTTTTAATTAAAAATAAAGGAAATGCCATCGTATTATACTGTTATTCCAAGTATTTCTCTAGTTAATGACATTCTATATGGATCTGCATTATTGACACTTGAGTATAGGGGAACATTTGTTGCAGACCCTGCACCATTAATATTTACTCCTGATGGAGGAAGTTCATGTGTTTGCATCGGTAAAGTTTGTATATTTACACCACCACGACCTCGTTTTTTAGAGGTGATCATTTGATATATTCTTTCAGTTTTTTGATTATTAATAATAGTTCCATTCATATTTGGAACGAAAAGTTCTGGTCCACCCTCACCAACCAAATACGTTTGACTTCTCGAAACTGGTCCACCCTTCATTCTTTGTTTTTCTCTTGTTACAACATTACCATCATTCAATAAATTTGTAATTAATCCATCATATTTGTCTTTTATAGAAGCTTCAGAAGCTTTTTTATCATTATCAATTTTTTGAGTAACATGATCTGGTATGTTTTTTCCACCAAGTGCAGTTGGTTTAATTTCATCCTTATATTGATCCATATATTTACTACTAATTGATTGATTAGCAGTGCTAATTTCAGCTTGCATCTTCACTTTCAACTCTTTAAGTTTTTCTCGTTTTTCTAAAACCTTATTTGCTGTTTCTTTTTGCTCTGGAGTCAACTGTTTGTAAACAATTCTATCTCCCAGTCCAGCATAATTATTTGCAAATGTCGTACTAGTACCACCACCAATTCTTTCAATTTCTGTGCTTCTTTTACCATCATTTGAGATTTTTGCCGTTGCTAAAATACTATCCAAGTGATTGTGTGCAGAAGTAAAGGTTTGTCCCCCAGTAACATTATCTCTTATTTTGTTATATACCCATTCTCCTCCTTTCCAAAGTAAAATACCAGCACCAACAGCCAATGCAATTTTTAAAAATAGTGGATTAAATAACAGTCCCAATAATGGACCCATAAGAGCTTTAAGAGCAACTGCAAGACTAGATACTACACCTATTACACCTGTAATAGCAGAAACCAAGGGAATTGCTGCTAAAGCTCCTATTGCCACTAGTGCCCACTTCCAATGTTCTTTAATCCAATTAAACCAACGTCCTATTTTTTTCCTATTTTCTTCATCTTTCAACCACTCAAAAATAGCATTTCCTGTTATACCAACAGCCAAGAGGGTAACAAATTCCATTATAGATTCAAAAATTCCCTTTGCCGGGGCAGCAATTGCATTAGCAGATGCTGCAACCGCCGATCCAAGTTTTTTTGACGATTTCTTTAATTCACTTTCTTCTGCTTTTAATTTTTTCTTAGATTCATTTTTTAAATTTTCACTTTTTTCTTCCTGTTGAAATTTTGCTTGAGAAGAAAAATAATTAGAAAGCTCTCTCTGAACATCAACAAGAACTTTATTTGTCTCTACTAAAGTTTTATTAACATCACTTTGCAGTAAACCACTTTCTGGTTTTAATTTTTTATCAATCTCTACAATTTTTTCAGTGTTTAAAATAATATTTTTTTCTATTTCTACAGTTTTTGTATTAATATTTTTTTCTATTTCTACAGTTTTCTCTGTATTTGAAATAATATTTTTTTCTATTTCAAAAGTTTTTTCAGTGTTTACTATTAATTTTTCTTCAACATTTCCAACTCTTGTTTCTAATGCCTTTATCTTAGTTAAAGCACTTCTAACATGAGATGCTAACTGACTTATTGTTCCATGAATTTTTCTAACAGAATCTTTCAGTGATTCTATTTCCCCATTAGCATCTCCTTTAGAACCAAAAACTGATGTCGAAATAGTTTTGACATTAAGTTTTGGTTTATCCGATTTGACTATATTTTTTGTGTCTAAATTAGATTCCACTCTGCTGCTGTGCCTTTAGGTTTTCTTCTTCAATATATTGTTGAAGTAGAGAAAGATAAACTTCTCTCTCCCATGAAATCATATTTTCCAGTTCTGTTAATGAATATTTATGATGCTGCATCAAGGCAAAATTAATCTTGTAGTATGACTCAAGACTCGTATGAGCCATACCTAACTGAAAAAACTTGCCAGTCCTTCCAGAACAACTTCAGATTCTACTTTTGTCTTAGGATTCTTTACAGTAACTGTATGAGAAAGTTTTGGCATTGTAGTAAAGAATTTTTCAACATCTTTGAACTGTTTTGTGTTTAACTGACCAATAAAATCTTCAAGTTCTTCTTTAGTACAATCTGATGCTTCCCAAGATTCTTCTTCATTATAAATCATCTGAATGCAAGAGGAAATCATAGAAAGTGATTGTGAGACTTCACTTACATTACCATTCGTTTCAAAATTACTCTCAACAAATTGATCCAAAGATGGATATTTAAGTTTCATTGAAAGTTTATCATCAAGTTTAATAATATTCTTATGTCCTCTCGTTTTTTGCACTTTAATATCATCAATATTAATTGACATCTCTACTGTCGTTTCACCATCATCAGGACAAGTAATATTTACATCTACAGTCTCACCAACTGATTTTGCACGTACATTAAGGAAAAGGTATTCAATATCAAAAGTTGCTAAAGACTGAACTTTTACACCTTCTGTTAAAATACATTCCCCAATGATTTGAATAATTGCATCAGTAATCTGAGTCATATCTTCAGATTCCATTGCCATAATAAGAACTTTTTCTTCTCTCACAAGAAAAGGTCTATATTTAATTTTTTTGCCAGTTGATGGCAAAACCATTTCAAAAGTTGGTGTATTAATTTTAGGTAAAGGCATACTGTGTTGTCAATTCATATGCAATTATTTAGAGAGGAAAATTAACTTTTATTATGAGTCAGTATTTCCATCAGAAGAACTACCAGAACTAGAACTACTATTATTAGAATTTCCACTACTATTAGAACCTCTAAATTTCAACGACCCACCATAATCAAAGATAGTATTTGATAAAGTACGTTCACCAGTAGCAATAGCACTTCCACCGTTTGTTGTCCAAGTAGAAGCATTTTTATATGCATCACTAATCTGAGAATTAGTTAATCCTTTGTACATCTGAGGATCAATATTGAAAATATTTCCTACACCTTGACCAGATGCATTCATCTCTTGGAAAGTTTTAAGTGATTCTTCTGCTCCAAAAACCCAAGCTCCAAGTTCACCTGATTGGCCGGTAAATCCACTGGTTGATGACCCACTAGCACTTGCGGAAGGAAGAATACCAGCACCTCTAGAAATATTTTCCTTAGGATTTACAATGTAACGATCATAATTAAAACTGACTGTCAGTTTTATAACATCTGCTCCACCATAAGAAAGAGGGACAGCAGTCATAAGTTTCGGGAAAATATTATAGAATTGATAATCTATTCTATATTGAAAATCTTTTTCAAATTTAGTAACAAACATCGATTGAGATTTGTAAGCATCAGGATATCTCATTCTACGATAATAATTATCCGATGTTTCACTTAAACCATCAAGTGTCTCACTTCCACTAGAAATATAATCAATCCATCCTTCAAAAATTCTTAAAATTGTATAATCATAGTCTATCATATATGTAAAGTCTATGTCAGTATATAATCTCTTATGTGCAAACTCTTGAGATATTCCCACAAAATCATTATCAATCGATTGAGTTGCAAGAGAACTTGCTGGCAATGATGCTTCAGAACAAAGTAAATTTCCCTTAGATCCCATAAAGTAAGCAGCATTGCTTACATTAAATTTCTCTCTTAGGTGCGAAGAAAGTCCACTAGGAATTCCATTAAACGTTACCTGAAACTGGTTTGATTGAGATGTCTTTCCAAATACTTCTCTAGCATCTCTTGGATTTATTGCTCTTACATAAGGACGATACACTCTAAATACCTTATAAGACTACTTTATTATTAGTTATTTAGATGTCATATAAGGGAAAATATCAACCATCTTATCCCAAGAAATATA
>MDSZ01160977.1_pt1 | contig 14132 bp, 12 predicted proteins | sample 811201 | NCBI WGS metagenome assembly MDSZ01 (sample SAMN05326647, study PRJNA326480) | marine metagenome | isolation source: seawater | place: Indian Ocean: North | collected 2010
GTCAACAGTTGTAATTAGATTTTGGATAATTTCAATAATTCTAGCAATGATAGGTTTAGCCACTTTAAAATTAAGATAATGAAAAAAAATAAAAATATTTTTTTGGGAAAAAAAATATTGATTTATGGTCTTGGAAAAAGTGGAATTTCATCTTTTAAATTTTTAAAAGATAAAGCAAAAATATTTTTGTTTGATGATAATTTAAAGAAACATCACAAAATAATTGATTTTAAAAAACTTTTAAAAATAAATTTTGATGCAATTATAATAAGCCCTGGAATTGATAAATCTAATTGTAAATTATCAAAATTTTTAAAAAAAAATTCAAAAAAAATATATACAGATTTAGATGTATTTTGCTCTTTCTTTAAAAATCCAAGCATTGCAATAACTGGTACAAATGGAAAATCAACGACTGCTAAAATATTATATGATATTTTATTAGCTCATAAAAAAGATGTAAGGCTTGTTGGAAACATTGGTAATCCTGTATTGTCTGAAAAAAGAATTAATGAAAAAACAATTTTTGTAATTGAGGTATCATCTTATCAGCTAGATTATAGCAAAGTATTTTCATCAAAGTACGCTATTATTCTCAATATAAGTATAGATCATATTGAAAGGCATAAAAGTTTAAAAAATTACATTAATGCAAAGTTTAAGTTAATAAGCTCTCAGAATAAAAAATGTATTGCATTTGTAAAGAAAGATGATGAGTTTATTAATAAAAAACTTAAATCCTTCAATTTTAGTTCGAAGGTTGTAAGAGTCGATACAAAAAAGAATTATAAAATTTACAATCATATTAATAATAAAAATTTCTTAACAGAAAATAATAAAGAAAATTTATCATTTGTATTTGAGCTATCAAAAAAATTAAAACTTAAGAATAGATTATTATTAAGAACAATTCAAAAATTTAAAGGGCTTCAATACCGTCAACAAATAGTTTTTAATAAAAAAAATCTAATTATTATAAATGACTCTAAGTCTACTAGTTTTGCTTCATCAATTGGTATTTTAAAAATTAATCCAAATATTTATTGGTTATTGGGCGGTATTTATAAAAAAAATGATAAGCTTAAATTACCAAAAAAATATTGTAAAAATATCAAAGCTTTTATTTTTGGTAAAGAGACGAAATTTTTTAATAAAGAGCTTAAAGATAAAATACCTTATGAAAATTTTACAAATTTAAAAGTTGCATTGAAAAGGATTATCAAATTACTTAAAAAAGATAAATTAGCTCATCGCACAATAATATTTAGTCCATCAGCTGCTTCATTTGATAGTTTTAAAAATTTTGAAGAAAGAGGGTTGTATTTTAATAAATTGATAAAAAAGTATTTTCATGAAATTAAAAAACTCAATATTTAATTTGTACTATCAATGGTGGAAAAATATTGATAAATTCATATTTTCATTAATTATATTACTATTCTGTGTTGGTTTATTTTTTTCATTAGTTTCAACTTCTTTAATCGCCTCTGATAAATTAGACACCAATGACTATTCCTTTTTTTTTAAACATTTGGTTTTTATTCTACTTGGTATCATTGTAATATTTTTTTTATCTTTGATAGATAAGGACAAACTTATAAAATTTTCGCTCATATTTTTTTTTATTTCATTTATTATTCTTGCCCTAGTTCCTTTTATTGGTATTGAGGTGAAAGGTTCTAAAAGATGGTTAGATTTTTATTTTTTACCAAGATTTCAACCAATTGAGTTAGTTAAACCTTTTTTAATAATTTTTATAAGTTTAATTTTATGCAGTCAAAAATTTACAAATATTTATCTAAAGTATTTACTATCCTTCTTAACTACTTTAGCTGTAGCATTGCTGTTGGCTGTTCAGCCTGATATTGGTCAGACATTATTAATTTTTTTTAGTTGGTTAGTTCTAATTTTTACATCAGGAATAAGTATCGTTTTTTTAAGTATGTTATTTTTATTTTTGAATTTCATATTTTTATATTTAATTTTTTTTGTGCAAAAATTCGAATATATTAAAAATAGATTATTATCTTTTTTTGATAATGAAAAAGGTACACATAATTTTCAATCAGATAAAGCAATCGAATCTATAACAAGTGGAGGATTTTTTGGAAAAGGAATTGGTGAGGGAACTTTAAAAAATAGAGTACCAGAAGCTCATACAGATTATATTATATCAGTTATTTCTGAGGAGTTTGGAGTAATTGCCATAATTTTAATTTTATTACTGTTTCTAATATTTATTTATTCAGTTTTTAAAAAAGTATATTTTGAAAATGACGAAAAAATTAAATTAATTTTAGTAGGATGTGCGAGTCTTATTTTAATGCAGGCAATGATCCATATAGGAGTAAATATCAGATTATTTCCAACAACTGGTATGACCTTACCATTTATAAGCTATGGAGGTTCATCAATTTTAAGTATTTCAATAATATCAGGAATAATTTTAAATTTAACAAAAAGAAAAATTATTTAAAATGAAAAAAAAAATATTAATATCAACAGGTGGGTCGGGAGGTCATGTAATTCCTGCTACAATTTTTTTTGAACATCTTTCTAATGAATTTCAAATATCAATTAGTACAGATAAGAGGGGTTATAAATTTTTAAATAATAAAATTTATGATCTAGAAATTATTGATACTCCAAAGTTGAATAATATTTTTTTAATACCAATAAACTTATTTTTGATTTTATATTTAACTATAAAATCATATTTCTATCTAAAAGGAAAAAAAATTGATAAGATAATTTCTACTGGTGGTTATATGTCTTTACCGCTAATTTTGGCTGCTAAATTACTTCGATTAGATATTTATTTATTTGAACCCAATTTTGTTATAGGGAGAGCTAATAAGTTTTTTTTAAATTCTTGTAAAAAAATATTTTGCTATTCAAAAAAAATAATTAATTTTCCAATTAAGCTTAAACACAAAATTATTGTTATTAATCCTCTAGTAAGAAAAGATTTTTATAACTTAAACTCATCTTCAATTAAAAAAGATATATCTAAAATTTTAATTGTTGGAGGCAGTCAGGGAGCAAGAATTTTTGACAAAGATATTAAAAACTCAATATTGAATATATCAAAAAAATATCAGATTAAGGTAATTCATCAAACAAGTGAAAAAAATGTTACAAATCTTAAAAATTTTTATTCCTCAAACAATGTTGAAAATCGTATTTTTAGTTTTGATAAAAATTTTGTAAAGATTATTCAAGAGGCAGATTTTTGTATTACTAGAGCAGGAGCTTCAACTTTAGCAGAGTTATCAATTTTAAATATACCTTTTTTAGCGATCCCTTTGGAGACATCAAGGGATAATCACCAATTTGAAAATGCTAGTTTTTATAAAGATAATAATTGTTGCTGGATATTAAATCAAAAATTAATTTACAAAGAAATTGAGATTGTTTTGGAAAAAATTTTTGAGGATAAAGTCGACTATTTACAAAAAAAAGATAATTTGAAGAAATTAAATTACCAAAATACCTGGATAAATGTTAATCAAAAAATACTAAGAGTAATTAATGAAAATTGAATTAGCAAAAAATGAAATTATCCATTTTGTTGGTATAGGTGGAATAGGAATGAGTGGTCTTTCTTTAATAATGAAAGGAAAAGGTTTTAAAGTTCAAGGAAGCGATGTTTCGTTAAATAAAAATATTGAAAGATTAAAAAAAGAAAAAATAAAAATTTATATTGGACAAAAAAAACAAAATATTAAAAAAGCTACTATAATAGTTATTTCTTCTGCAATTAAAAAAAATAATCCTGAATTAATAGAGGCAAAACGTAAAAATTTACCAATTATTAAAAGAGGTAAAATGTTAGCACACATGGTTTCATTATTGAAAAATATTGTAGTTGTTGGATCACATGGAAAAACTACAACAACCTCTTTAATCACTTCAATTTTCCAAAAAACTAAATTAGATCCAACAATTATTAATGGAGGCGTAATTAATTCAATTAAAAACTCTGCCAAGCTTGGAAAAAGTGATTGGTCAATTCTTGAGGCTGATGAGTCTGATGGTAGTTTTGTGCACATTCCACCAACTTATTCTGTAATAACCAATATAGATAGAGAACACATGGATTTTTATAGATCTATGGATGATTTAAAAAAATATTTTATACAATTTATAAATAAGGTTCCATCATTTGGAAAATCATTTATTTGTTTGGATGATAAAGAAAATTTTTCTTTAATAAAAAAATTAAAAAGTCAAAATTTCTACACATATGGAATAAATCCAAAGTCTAATTTTTTGATAAAAGATATCTTTCAAAGTAAATCATTTTCTGAATATGATTTATTTATAAATCTTCCAAATAAAAAAAAAGTTGAGATTAAAAAAATAAGAATTCCGTTAATTGGTTTGCATAATATTAGAAATTCTGTTGCTGCGGTAGCTGTTTCATTAACAGTTGGTATATCCTTGTCAGATATCAAAAAAGGTTTATCTAATTTTAAAGGGGTACAAAGAAGATTTAATAAGATATTTACTTTTAATAACATAGATTTTTATGATGATTACGCACATCATCCTACTGAAATCAAAAATGTATTAGAAGGAGTTGATAAAGTTTATCAAGGTTTCGAAAAAGTATGTATTTTTCAACCACACCGTATTTCAAGACTAAAAGATCTAAAAAAAGAATTTTCTTTTTCATTTAAAAAAGCTGATGTAGTAATTTTATGCCCCATATATACCGCTGGTGAAAAAATTAAACTAGGTTTTAGCTATTTAAGTTTTGCAAAACAGATAATTAAAAACTCTAAGGTAAAGTTGTTCTTAGTTGATGATTTAAATCAATTATCGAAATTTTTAAAAAAAAATATACATGGCAAAAAAATTGTAATTGGAATGGGAGCTGGCACTATTACTAATTGGATGAGACAACTTCAAAAGTTAATGTAATGGAAATTAGTTATTTAAAAGAATTGTTAAAAGAATTTGAACCAAATGTGAAATTCATTCATGATTTAAAAAAAAAGAATTGGTTTAATATTGGAGGTAAATCAAAAGTTTTTTTTCAAGCAAATTCATTAAAAGAACTGATAAGTTTTTTAAAGAGATTAAACAACAAAGAGAAAATATTTACTTTGGGAGCTGGGTCGAATACTTTAATTAGTGATAATCTATTTGATGGTATTGTTATAAAGTTGAGTAAAAATTTTAGTAATATTTCTTTACTTGGTGAAGATGTAATTATAGCAGGAAGTGGAGTATTAGATAAGAAATTATCAGAGTTTGCTTTAGAAAATAAACTAAGTGGATTTGAATTTTTATCTTGCATACCTGGTACAATTGGAGGAGGAATTCGGATGAATGCAGGTTGTTTCGGAAGTGAGTTAAAAGACATATTATTGTCAATTCAAGCGATTGATAAAATGGGAAATATAATAACAATTCCTAAAAAAGATATTAATTTTGAGTACAGAAAAAGTAATCTCTCTGATAATTTGATCTTCTTAAGTGCTTCATTTCAAGGAAAAAAAGATAAATCAAATAATATCGAAGATAAAATGAAAACCTTCAAGCTAGAAAAAGAAAAAACACAGCCAACAAAAATTAAAACAAGTGGAAGTACTTTTAAAAATCCATTATCACAAACAAAAAAAAAAGTTTGGGAATTAATCAAGGAGTCTGTCCCATTAGATCGAAAATTTGGGGATGCTTCAATTTCAGAAAAACACTGCAACTTTTTTGTAAACAAGGGAAATGCTACATTTGAGGATATGAAAAATCTAATTGAATTTGTTTCTGATAATGTATTTAAAAAAACAGGAATAAAACTCGAAAAAGAAATAAAAATTTTGGAGTAATTTGAAAAAAAAGATACTAATAATTTCAGGTGGAATTTCTAAAGAACGATTAGTAAGTATTGACACTGGCAAACAGGTCTCTAAAGAACTTAGAAAAAACGGTTATGTAACAAAAATTACTGAACCTGATTATAAATTAATTGAAATCATAAAGTCTTTTAAACCAGAAATAATATTCAATGCATTGCATGGTCAATTTGGTGAAGATGGCTATATACAAACTATTCTTGAAAGTACTGGTGTTCCTTACACTCATTCTGGTGTTATTCCATCTGCCATAGCAATGGATAAAATATTGTCTAAGAAAATTTTTATTAAAAATAAGATACTTACACCAAACTTTTTTGAGTATTCTTTTGATGAAAAAAAAGAACAGATTATTAAAAGAATACAAAAAAAATTAAAATTTCCGGTAGTAATTAAACCGATAAATGAAGGTTCAAGTGTTAATGTATTTATATGTTCAAAATCAAATATTCTTAAATATTTAAAACTTTTAGAGAGTTACAAAAAAATAATAATTGAGGAATTCATACCCGGAAGAGAAATTCAAGCTGCTATCTTAAACTCGAAAAAACTTGGTGCAATAGAGTTAAAGCCTAAAAGAAAATTTTATGATTATCAGGCAAAATATAATCCTAAAGCTAAAACTGAACATTTGATACCAGTAAACTTATCTAAAAAAGAATATGATAAATTGATGAGTATTGCTCTTAAAGCTCATAGATTGATAGGCTGTAGTGGTGTGACTCGATCAGATTTTAAATTTTTAAATGGGAAGTTTTATTTGTTAGAAATTAACACACAGCCAGGCATGACCAATTTATCTTTGGTTCCAGAAATTGCTGCGTACAAAGGTATTAGTTTTATAAAACTTTTAGAATTAATTTTGAAAGATGCCTCATCAAAAAAGTAAAAGAATTTTAATTTATTTTTTTTTATTAATAATTTTAGGAACAATACATAATTTATTCTTAGCTAAGCTTCAAATACCTAAAATTCAAGAAATTCAATTAGTTGGTTTAAATAAAAAAGAATTAAAAAAAATTAAAAAAGATTTAAGTTTTCTAAAAATGGATAGTCTATTTTATTTAAATGCATTAGAGATAGAAAAAGTATTATTCTCTTATCCATTTGTAGAAAACTTTACTGTTTTTAAGAAATTTCCATCTACCTTAAAAATTGAAATTGAAAAAACTCAAATTTTAGCAAATAAATATATTAAAGGATCAAATTTTTTAATTGGATCCAATGGTAAACTTATTAAATCCCAAGAGAAAATAAATAATAAACCATCAATATTTGGTAATTTTAGAGTTCATGAATTTATTCAAATTAAAAACATAATAGATAATTCAAATTTAGCTTACGATGAAATTGAAAGTTTTTTTTATTTTGAATCAAAAAGATGGGACATTATGTTAAAAAACGATATTTTAATAAAATTACCTCAAAAACAAATTGATAGAGCTTTAGAGCTTGTAATAGATTTATTGTTAAGTAAAAAAAAAGAAAATATTAAAATCATTGATGCACGATTAGAAAACCAGATAATTTTAAATGAATATTGAGAAACAATTTGAAACCTTCCTTTTAATTAGTAAAAAAGAATTTTATATTTTTGTTAAAGACAAACTAAGAAATGAAAGAATATTTGAAAATAGATTAGTTTTCGATAGATTTGATCAAGATAATGAATTTAAATTACTAGATAAATTTTTAAATGAAAATATTTTTAAAATAGAAAAAATTATTAAAAATTTTGTAAATAATTTAGTTTTAATAATTGATAAAAAACATGATATCAAAATAGGAATTTCCTTCAAAAATAATAATAATGGGGATATTCTTGCTAAAAAAGATTTTTATGATGTTTTAAAGTTATTTAAAAATCAGATTCAAGAAAACTATAAAAGTTGGAAAATCGCACATATGATAATTACTAAATATATAGTTGATGGAAATTATTACGATAATTTACCTTTTAATAAGAAGTGTAACTATTTTAGTTTGGATGTTGATTTTATCTGTTTTTCAAAAGATTATTTAAGAAATATTGAAAATGTTCTCAACAAGTATCATATAAAGATAGAGCATAATTTGTGTGCAAACTATGTAAGAAATTGTTTTAAAAATGAGAGTATAGATCTTTTCTCAATGAGCCAAAAAATTATTGATGGTTATAATTTAAACGAAATTGTTTTAGTACCTAAATTTAATAAAAATAAGGGTTTTTTCGAGAAATTTTTCAATTTTTTCAGTTAGTATTGTATTTTCCAGTAATATTTGTTGTTTTTGATCTTTAAAGCTTTCGTACTAAAAGTCCTCCAATGTCAACATTAAACCAAAAAACACTTAAAAACCCAATAACATTTAACGGAGTTGGTCTTCATACTGGCAAAGAAGTGGTTATGACGATTTATCCGGCTAAACCAAATTCAGGAATAACATTTAAAAGAGTTGATATTAAAAACGATAATTTAATAGTTCCAAATGTTTATAATGTTAGTAATGCATCTTATTGCACAACTATTACAAATGATAGTGGCGTGAGTGTTTCAACAATTGAGCATCTAATGGGAGCTTTTTATGGCCTAGGAATTGATAATGCATTTGTAGAAATAAATTCTCAAGAACTTCCAATTTTAGATGGGTCAGCAAAACTTTTTGTTGAAAAAATATTGAATTCCGGAATTGAAGTATGTGAAGTTCCTATAAAAATAATCAGGATAGAAAAAGAAGTAAATTTTTCCATTGGAGAAAAAAGAATTTCAATTAAGCCTAGTAAGTTAAGTTTAGATATAGACTTTGAGATAAAATATTTAAATCCTTTAATTAGTAATCAAAGAAATAACATTGATGTCTATAAATCAGATTTATCAGATATCTACAGTTCAAGAACATTTTGTCTTTATGAGGATATAGAGAAATTGAAATCTAAAAATTTAGGGCTTGGAGGGTCTCTAAGCAATGCTATAGTTGTAAAAGATAAAGAAATTATGAACGAAGAAAAATTAAGAAATAAAAAAGAATTTGTTAATCATAAAATATTGGATTGTATGGGAGACTTATACCTTTCTGGGTATAAGATTTTAGGTTCTATAGTTTGTTCTCAGGGCGGTCATAATTTAACTAATCAATTGTTAAGAAAGGTTTTTTCAGATAATAAAAATTTCTCAATTTTAGAAGTTAGTGAAAAGACTATTCCAAACACATTATTGAATATAAATAGAACAAAACTTAGATCTATCGCATAATAGTTTAGTTTTAATCAAAAAACTGATAAATATTTTCTTTTAAAATGAAAAATATTTTTTTATTCATCTTACTTATTTTTTTAGCGTCATGTTCTCAAAAAAAAGTGGAAGTTGCTACTAAAATAGTAGGTAAAGAATTAAATGAACAGATGATAGAGGCTTATAATGAAGGCCTTAAAGCTTTGGAGCAGGGAGATGTTTTGTTTGCTACAAAGAAATTTAATGAAGCAGAATTACTTTATCCCCAATCTGATTGGGCGCCTAGAGCTTCATTAATGGCAGCATATGCTTATTGGACACAAAATTATTTTAGTAATTCTGTTGAGGAATTAAATAGATTTATAAAATTATACCCAAAAAATGAGAATTTAGATTATGCTCACTATCTTTTAGCAATGAATTATTATGATAGTATAATCGATGAAAAAAAAGATTTAAGACCATTACAACTTGCTAAAAAATATTTTAATTATATTTTAAAAAATTATCCTGAAACAGATTATGCACTCGATGCGACTTATAAACTAAAACTTATTGAAGATATTCTGGCTGCAAAAGAAATGTATATTGCCAGACATTATATTAATAAAGAAAAATGGATAGCTGCAATTAATAGACTTCAAATTGTTATAAATGATTATGAAACCACCATTTATGTTGAAGAGGCATTACACAGGTTAGTTGAAGTTTACTATATTATTGGCTTAGAAAATGAGGCCAAAAAGTATGCACAAACTTTAGGGTATAATTATCAGTCAGGTGAATGGTATAAAAAAACATATAAAATTTTTAATCAAGATTATAAAGTATTAAAAAAATCTAAAAAAAAACAAAGCAAAAACCTGATAGATAGAATAAAATCTTTTTTTTAAAGAATGAAAAAAAAGGAAATTGAGAAATTATACCAAAAAAAAATAAATCAATTTAAAGAAAATAATTATCTTTATTTTGAAAAAAATGAACCACAAATTAGTGATGCAGAATTTGACTTACTAAAAAGAGAAATTTTAGATTTAGAAAAAAAACATTCTTTTTTAGACAAAAGGGATTCTCCCTCTAAAGTTTTAGGTTTCAAACCCTCTAAAAATTTTAAAAAAGTAAGTCATAAAAAACCAATGTTATCATTGGCAAATGCCTTTTCAGTTGATGATCTAAAAAATTTTGAAAAAAAAATTTCTAATTTTCTAGATCATCAAAAAGATATATCTTTAGAATATAGTGCAGAACCAAAAATTGATGGAATTTCTGCATCGTTATTTTATAAGGATGGAAATTTTATCCAAGGCCTATCTAGAGGAGATGGTAAAGAAGGAGAAGATATTACTGAGAATTTAAAAACAATCTCCGATATTCCCAAAAAGATATTGTCTAATGATTTTCCTGAGGAAATAGATATTAGAGGTGAAGTATTTATTCAAAACAGCGATTTTGAAAAAATTAAAAAACAGTTTGCCAATCCTAGAAACGCTGCATCTGGATCATTAAGACAAAAAAATTCCACTGATACAAAAAAAATTCCATTAAAATTTATTGCATATACTTTTGGTCATGAGAAAGGCATGGATATTAAAAGTCAGAATGATTTTTTAAATAAATTAAAAAAATGGGGTTTTAAAATAAATCCTTATAATAAAGTTGTAATTGGAATAGAAAAGTTAATGGAAAATTATTATTATATTGAAAAAAAAAGAAATGAAATTGATTTTGATATTGATGGAATAGTTTACAAAATTAATGAATTCAAATTACAAAAAAGATTAGGAAATGTTGCTAATGCACCTAGATGGGCAATAGCTCATAAATTTTCTGCAAATAAAGGTATTTCTAAAATCTTAGATATTGATATTCAGATTGGACGGACAGGAGCTCTAACACCTGTCGCGAAAATAAAACCAATAAATATTGGGGGTGTCGTTGTTTCTAATGCAACTTTACATAATGAGGATGAAATTATCAGAAAGGATATTAGGATACTAGATACTGCTGTAATAGAAAGAGCAGGTGATGTGATACCACACATTGTATCTATTGATAAAAATAAAAGGCCAAAAGACACAAAAAAATTTGATTTTCCGCTTAAATGTCCCTCATGTGGATCTAAAACTATAAAAGAATTTAATCATTCAACCAAAAAAGAAGACTCAGTTAGAAGATGTTCAAGTGAGGGTTACGAATGCGAAAAAGTTGCGGTAGAAAAATTGAAACATTTTGTTTCAAAAGAAGCTTTTAATATTGATGGATTAGGAAAAAAAATAATTGAAAATTTTTGGAATTTAAAAATTATAAAATTACCTCAAGATATATTTTCCTTAAATTACAATAAAATTCAAACTTTGGATGGATGGGGAAAATTATCAGTTTCTAATTTAAAATATTCAATCGAAGAAAAAGTAAATATATCTTTTGAAAGATTCATTTACTCACTAGGTATTCGTCATATAGGATTAGAGAATGCTAAATTGATTGCTAGATATCTAAAATCATCAAAAAACTTCTTAAGTTTGTCAAAAGAAAAGAACTTTAAAGAATTATTGAATATAGATGGAATTGGTGAAACACAGATTAATTCATTGAAAAATTTTTTTCATAATAAGACCAATATAAAAATAATAAATGAGCTTATAAAAATTTTGAATATTCAAAAAACTAAAGAATTCAAAAAGGATGGGCTTCTTATGAATAAAACTTTTATGTTAACAGGAAAATTAAATGGTATAAGCAGAGCAGAGGCAAAATCTTTAATTGAAGAAAATTCTGGTACCATAATAAGTAATGTCTCAAAAAAACTTGATTATTTAATTATTGGAGAAAAACCTACAAAGAGAAAAATTAATGAAGCAAAAGAATTAAATATAAAAATTCTAAATCAGGTAGAGTGGTTCAAATTGTTAAATAAAGGTAGCTAACCACTTCTTTTCATTAGTTGTTAAAAATTTAGAAAGTTTTCTGTAAACATCTAAGTGATATTTGAACAAATATTGTTTTTCATTTTTTGTCAATTGTTTAAAATCAATAAGTTCTTTATCTATAGGTGCCAAGGTAAGATTTTCAAAAAAAAGTTTACCCAAAATTTTTTTAATATAAACTAAGTTTTCAATACGAATACCGAAATGACCTTTTTTATAAAATCCAGGCTCATTACTTAAAACCATCCCTTCAGATAATGAGATTTTATTAAATTTGGAGATAGATTGTGGCCCCTCATGTACATTTAAAAAGAAACCTACCCCATGGCCAGTTCCATGTGAATAATCTAAATTGCTCTCTTTTAAAAATTTTCTTGCTCTCTTATCAATAAAATTGCCAGTCTTAAATTTATTTAAATTAGTAATTGCAACAGCAATATGACCTTTAAGAACTTTTGTAAAAATATCCTTAATCATTTTTTTTGGTTCAGCAAAACATATAGTCCTAGTAACATCTGTTGTTCCAAATTTATATTGTCCACCCGAGTCACATAAAAAAATATCTTTTTTTAAAATTTTTTTAGCACTTTTTTTCTTAGCCCTGTAATGAACAATTGCACCATTACTTCCGGAGCCTGCAATAGTATTGAAACTTGGATAAAGATAATTTTTGTTTTTTTTTCTAAAATATTCAAGTTTATTTTGAGCATCAACTTCTGTAATATTTTTTTTATTTAAGTTTTTGATCCAATAAAGAAATTTTGTTAAAGCAACTCCATCATATATATGAGTTTTGATCATATTATTAATTTCAGTTTTGTTTTTTTTTGCCTTTAATAAATAAATTGGGTCATCTATCTTTATGATTTTAAATTTTCTTTTTAAGAAATTTTCATAGAATATTGAACAAGTTTTTTTATCAATAATCATCGTTCCGTTTGAATATTTTTCTATAAAAGATAAAAAATTTTTTGGATCGATTATTTGATTATTAGATAATTTTTTTTCTTTAATAAGTTTTTTTGCTTTTTCTTTTTTGGCAATTAAATAAATTTTTTTTTTATTATCAATGATTAAATGACAATTAGGTATTGGACTATTAGGATTATCATATCCTCTAATATTTAAAAGCCAGGCAATGTTTTCAGGAGCAGATATAAATATCATTGTGGCTTTTTTTCTTTTAAGAAAATTAGTTATTTTATTAATTTTAGAAAAATGACTTTCACCACTAATTTTTTCATCAATAGAAAAAAAGGGTTTATTAATAGGGATTTTATTATTAAATGAATCTGAAATCAAATCTGAGATGATTAGTTGGATTTTACTTTTTCTAAAAAATCTACTTATCTGGTCAAATGTAAATAATTTTGGATTTAAACCCAATTTAAAATTTTTAAACAAATTACAGTTATAGAGCTTGTTGTAATCAATAATTTTGAAATTATTCCCACATTCTTTTTTTGCTTGAATTGTATATCTTCCGTCTACAAACAAATAATTTCTTTTTTTTAAAATAATTGCGTAACCTGCAGATCCACTAAAATTAGAAATTAATTTTAGTCTATCAATTTCAGCGTATTCAGAAAAAAACTCATCATTTTTTGGAATCACATATCCATCAATATTTAATTCATTGAACTTTTTTCTTAAGTTATTTATTCTATTTTTTATCATTTAATTCTTTTTTGATAGCGTATCCATCCAGGACTTCTATAGTTATCATCGTCCTCAAAATCTTGATTAAAATCAAAATCCTCAACCTCATCAATCTTTTCGTCAAAGAATGAGTTTTTTTCTAAAAATTTTTCTGGAAGTTCATCTATAAATCTTGAAGCCATACTATCTATCCAATCTCCTTGATAAAATCTGTTCATTGAAAAAGATATTAATGCCTTCTTTTTAGCCCTGGTAATTCCCACATATGCCAATCTTCTTTCTTCCTCTAATCCATTTTGGCCCTTTTCCTCTATTGATTTTTGATTTGGGAAAAGTCCTTCTTCCCAGCCAGGTAAAAAAACAACATCAAATTCCAATCCTTTAGATGCATGAATTGTCATCATATTTATTTTTTCTCCATCCCATTCTTGGTCTATAGACGTTGCAAGAGAAACATGCTCTAAAAAACCTTCTAA
>MDSZ01084570.1_pt1 | contig 14131 bp, 23 predicted proteins | sample 811201 | NCBI WGS metagenome assembly MDSZ01 (sample SAMN05326647, study PRJNA326480) | marine metagenome | isolation source: seawater | place: Indian Ocean: North | collected 2010
TATCGGAGAACCTGGTACTCAGTTAACATTACGTACCTTCCATATTGGTGGTACTGCTACTAGGATTATTGAGCAATCAGAAATGGTTGCTAAGCGTCCTGGTGTTGTTTCTTTTTCTGAAAATTACGATTTTGCAGATACTGTTGATGAGTCGGGTACTAAAGTTACTAGATGTATGGTTCGTCATTCTAAGTTGATGATTTTAAATGAAGATGGAACAGAGAATAGTTCATTCAATGTTCCTTACGGAGCAACAGTTTTTGTTAAACAGGGCGAAAAGGTTGACGCGAAGACCACTTTAATAAAATGGGATCCATATACTGATATAATATTAGCTAGAGAAACTGGTTTTGTATCTTTAAATGATTTCATTGAAGGTGAAACTTTTGCAGTTGAAGCGGTTGAAGGTGGTAAAAAACAAATGGTTGTTGTTGAGGCAAGGGATAGAAAACTTAGTCCTCATATCGAAATTGTTAATGATAATGGAAAAATTTTATCTGGTGGTACAATTTTACCAGTCAAGGCAACATTAATTGTAAATGACAAGCAGAAAGTGTTTAAGGGGCAAACTTTAGTTAAGATCCCAAAAGATATCGGAAAAACTAGAGATATTACAGGGGGGCTTCCGAGAGTTGCAGAATTGTTTGAGGCAAGAAAGCCTTCAAATCCCGCTGTGATGTCTGAAATAAGTGGAACCGTAAGGTTCGGTGAGACCAAACGTGGAGTTAGAAAGATTCATATTACCGGTGTTGATGGTGAAGAGAGAACTTATTCAGTTCCTTACGGTAAGCATGTTATCGTACATGAGGGTGATCATATCACTGCTGGTACTAATCTTTGCGAGGGGGCTATCTCACCTACAGATATTCTTCATGTGTTAGGTCCAGTAGCAGTAAGAGATTATCTTGTAAATGAAATACAAGAAGTTTACAGATTGCAAGGTGTAAAAATTAATGATAAACATATAGAAGTAATCGTGAATCAAATGATGCAAAAGGTAAGTGTGGTTAATCCGGGGGACACTCGTTTTCTTGAGGAAGACAGGGTTGCGAAGCGTGAATTTTTCAGAGAGAATGATCGAGTTTCAAGAATGGTTATTGTTAACGATCCTGCTGATTCAAATCTTGAAGAAGAAAGTATGATTGATAGAGATGAGTTTCTTGAGATAAATAAGGAATTAAAAGCTGATGGGAAGCGAGTTGCTACTTACAGGAAAACAAAACCAGCAACATTTGAGCCTATTTTAATGGGTATTACTAGAGCCTCTCTTAATACTGAAAGCTTCATATCTGCGGCTTCTTTTCAAGAAACTACACGTGTATTGACTGATGCCTCTACCGCTGGTAAAAGAGATGAATTATTGGGTTTAAAAGAAAATGTTGCTGTCGGTAGATTGATCCCTGCAGGTACTGGTACTCCAAAGTTTGCAGATATGCTTGTAGGGTTGCAGAAAGAAGAATCTGCTTCTATTGATAGCAGTGAAACTGTTGCGTAATTATTAATAAGATTTGAAATATAATATGTTTTTTTTAAAAAATATGTTGTAATTTTTCTGGCTTTAGAGGAAATGAAATGCCGACAATAAATCAATTAGTAAGAAAAGGTCGCAAGCGAATTGTTAAGAAAACTAATACGCCTGCTCTTATGAATAATCCGCAAAAACGGGGAGTGTGCACGCGTGTTTACACTACTACTCCAAAAAAACCAAATTCTGCGCTTCGTAAAGTGGCTCGAGTTAGGCTTACTAACGGAATGGAAGTAGCTGCGTATATACCAGGTGAAGGTCATAATTTGCAAGAGCACAGTATTGTTCTTATTGAAGGCGGACGTGTTAAGGATTTGCCAGGTGTTCGTTATCATGTTGTTAGGGGTACTCTTGACACCTCAGGTGTTTCTGACAGGAAAACTAGTCGTTCTAGATACGGAGCAAAAAAGTAGTTTGTTATGAGGAGGAGACGACCAGAAAAAAGAGAGATATTGCCTGATCCAGTTTATTCTAACTTATTGGTTGCTAAATTTGTTAATTATATTATGAACGATGGAAAAAAAGGGGTAGCCGAAAAAATATTCTACGGTGCAATGGATCAGGTAAAAAGTAAGACCAAAACTGAGGGTCTAAAAATTTTTGAAAAAGCAATTGAAAATGCCTCTCCTTCAGTTGAAGTCAAATCTAGAAGGGTTGGGGGGGCTACTTACCAGGTGCCTATAGAGGTTCCTCGAGGCAGGAGGTTTTATCTTGCTTCTCAATGGATTATATCTGCAGCTGCAGGTCGATCTGGGAGGCCTATGGCTGAAAAGCTAGCTATTGAGCTTATAGCTGCTGCAAACGGTGATGGTGGTGCAATTAAAAAGAAAGATGATACTCACAGGATGGCTGAAGCAAATAAAGCTTTTGCGCATTTTAGATAATTACATAATAGGAAAAGGTTTGTAGTTTTGAAATCAGTTAAGCTTAAAGAAGTTAGAAATATTGGCATAATGGCTCATATTGATGCAGGGAAGACTACTCTTACTGAACGAATTCTTTTTTATACAGGTAGAACTCATCGTATTGGTGAAGTCCACGATGGTGCTGCTACTATGGATTGGATGGAGCAAGAGCAAGAAAGAGGTATTACAATTACCTCTGCTGCAACAACTTGTACTTGGAATGATCATCGCGTAAATATAATTGATACTCCTGGCCATGTTGATTTTACTGTCGAAGTTGAAAGGTCTCTTAGAGTTTTGGATGGTGCCGTTGGTGTATTTTGTGCTGTTGGTGGTGTAGAGCCTCAAAGTGAAACTGTATGGAGGCAGGCTGATAAATACAATGTTCCTAGGATAGCTTTTATAAATAAAATGGATCGTGTAGGTTCTGATTTTTTTAATGTTGTTGCTATGATTAAAAAGCGGCTTGGCGCAAATCCTCTTCCTCTCGTTATTCCAATCGGAAGTGGTGAGATGTTTACTGGGATTATTGATTTACTAGAAATGAAATCTATTCTTTACAATGAAGGAACATTGGGTTCTCGGTTTGATTACAGTGAAATTCCTGATGACATGTTGGAGGAAGCAAAAAAATGGCGTCATCACTTAATTGAAGAAACTGCCTCTTATGATGACACATTGATGGAGAAGTATCTTAATGATCAGGAAATTTCCGTTCAAGAGCTTAGGGCTGCAATCAGAAAAGGTTGTATTGATAATACATTTGTGCCAACTTTGTGTGGTTCTGCTTTTAAAAATAAAGGTGTGCAGCGTCTTTTAGATTCAGTGGTTAATTTGTTGCCCTCTCCTTTAGACGTAGGTTCTATCTCTGGTTTGGATCCAAAAGATAATGATGTTGAAAAAAATAGAGAACCTAAATTAGAGGAGCCTTTTAGTGCTCTCGCGTTTAAGATTATGACCGATCCATATGTTGGTAAGTTGACATATATGAGGGTCTATTCTGGTAGTTTAGATGCAGGTTCCTATGTTTATAATCCTAGTTCTGGAAAAAGAGAGCGAATTAGCCGAATTCTCTTAATGCATTCAAATAAGAGAGAAGAAAGAGAGTCTGTTTGTGCTGGTGAAATTGTTGCTGCTGTTGGTTTAAAACATGTTAAGACTGGTAACACTCTCTGTGATGAAAAAGATCAAATAATTTTAGAGTCAATGGATTTTCCTGAGCCAGTTGTATCTGTATCTGTTGAGCCTGTTAGTAAAGGAGACCAGGATACGTTATCTAAATCATTGCAAAAGTTGGGAGAAGAAGATCCAACTTTTAAAGTTTCTACTGATGAGGAAACCGGTCAAACAATTATTTCCGGTATGGGTGAATTGCATTTAGAAATTTTAATTGATCGTTTATTACGTGAATTTAAAGTAAAAGCTAATATTGGTAAGCCGATGGTTGCGTATCGTGAGGCTATAACTCAAAGTGTTTCAGACGTAGAAACTAAATTCGTTAGACAATCTGGTGGTAGAGGGCAATATGGGCATGTTGTTTTAAACGTTGAGCCGAATGAGTCAGGTAAAGGCTACCACTTTGAAAACAAAATAGTAGGTGGTGTCATACCTAGGGAATATATTCCTTCAGTGGATAAAGGCATTCAAGAGGCATTGAAAAATGGTATTGTCGCAGGTTATCCTATTGAAGACGTACGTGTAGAGTTGATCTTTGGTTCTTATCATGATGTTGATTCATCTGAAATGGCATTTAAAATAGCTGGGTCTATGGCAATTCAAGATGCTTGCAAAAAAGCATCTCCAAAGCTTATGGAGCCAATAATGCGCGTTGAGGTAATTGTTCCTGATGAATATTTAGGCGATGTTATGGGGGATCTTAATTCAAGAAGAGGTAAGATTGAAGGAATGGAGCAAAGAAATCAAGCTCAAGTTGTAAACGCTTTTGTGCCTTTAAGTAATATGTTTGGCTATGTAACTGATTTAAGGTCATTGACGCAGGGTAGGGCAGTTTTCCATATGGATTTTGCCAAATATCAGCAAGTTCCTGCAAGTGTTGAATCAGAGATTCTTGAAAAAGTTCATGGTAAGGTGTCATAAAAATTGGAGATAAACAATGGCTAAAGAAAAATTTGAAAGAAATAAACCTCATGTAAACATTGGAACAATTGGCCATGTTGATCATGGGAAGACTACTTTGACAGCAGCAATTACTATGGTTCAGAGTTCACGTGGGTTTGCTGAGGCAATGGCTTTTGACAATATTGATAATGCTCCAGAAGAAAGAGAGCGAGGTATTACCATACAAACTGCTCATGTTGAGTATGAAACTGAGGCTAGGCATTATGCGCATGTTGATTGTCCTGGGCACGCTGATTATATTAAAAACATGATTACTGGTGCTGCTCAGATGGACGGAGCTGTTCTTGTTGTTTCCGCTGCTGATGGCCCAATGCCTCAAACTCGTGAGCATGTACTGCTCGCAAAACAGGTAAATGTTCCTTCTATTGTGGTTTTTATGAATAAAGTTGATCAAGTTGATGACGAAGAGTTATTGGAGCTGGTTGAAATGGAACTTAGAGATCTTTTGAATGAGTATGAGTTTCCTGGTGATGATACACCGATTATTAAGGGTTCTGCTCTTGGCGCATTGAATTCTCCTAGTGATGATTCTGCTAATAAATGTATTGTTGAATTGATGGATGCTTGTGATAGCTTTATACCCGAGCCAAAAAGAGATGTGGATAAGCCATTTTTAATGCCAGTAGAAGATGTTTTTTCAATAACGGGAAGGGGTACTGTTGGTACGGGACGTATTGAGCGAGGAATTGTTAAGGTTGGAGATGAGATATCGATTTTAGGCATGGGTGCTGATGCGAAAACAACAGTTACTGGTGTTGAAATGTTTAGAAAGCTTTTAGATGAAGGTCAAGCTGGTGATAATGCGGGTCTTCTTTTAAGGGGAGTAGATAAGGAGGATTTGGGTCGTGGAATGGTGTTAGCTGCTCCAGGTTCTATAACTCCTCACACAAAATTTAAAGCAAGTGTATATATTCTGAAAAAAGAGGAAGGTGGAAGGCATACTCCATTTTTTAATGGATATAGACCTCAGTTTTACTTCAGAACAACAGATGTTACTGGTGTGGTTACGCTATCAGAAGGTACGGAAATGGTGATGCCAGGTGACAATGTAGAGTTTAATGTAGAATTAATTACTCCAATCGCAATGGATAAAGAACTGCGCTTTGCAATCCGAGAAGGCGGCCACACTGTTGGTGCAGGCGTAGTAACTGATATTGTAGAATAGATAATAAGTATGGCAAATCAAAAAATACGTATAAGTCTTCGAGGATACGATCACATATTGCTTGATAAATCTACTGAGAAGATCGTAAAAACTGCGAAGTCTACTGGCGCTATTATTTCAGGCCCAATCCCTTTGCCTTCAAAAAGGTCTGTCTATACTATCTTAAGGTCTCCTCATGTAAATAAAAAGTCACGTGAGCAATTCCAAACAAAAATTCATAAAAGATTAATTGATATACTTAATTCTACGCCTAAAACTGTTGAGTCTTTAATGAAATTAGATCTTCCAGCAGGTGTTGATATCGAGATAAAGGTTTAATTTATGAGAGGGTTGTTAGGAAAAAAAATTGGAATGAGTAGGGTTTTTAATAGCAAAGGCGATGTGGTTCCCGTTACTATTCTAAGTGTTGGGCCTTGCGTGGTAACTCAGGTTAAAACTATTGAAGATGATGGCTATGAAGCTGTTCAGCTTGGGTATGGACATAAAAAAGAAAAACATTTGACAAGGCCTCTAGGTGGTCATTTTCAAAAATCATCGGTAAAACCTGCTAAAGTTTTAGCAGAGTTTGATGTCGTACCGGGTTTTGACTATGTACCAGGGGCTGTTTTTCATGTGGGTTTATTTAGCCAAGGTGATTTTGTTAGAGTTTCTGGTAATTCAAAAGGGAGAGGTTTTGCTGGTGTAATAAAAAGGCATAATTTTTCAAGGCAAAAGAAAACCCATGGAACAGGTCATACAGAAAGGGCGCCAGGATCTATTGGGCAAGCTTCAGATCCTTCTAGAGTTTTTCCTGGTATGAGAATGGCTGGCCGCCATGGCAATGCAAAGATAACGATTGAAAATTTAGAAGTAATCGATATTGATAAAGAGAATAATCACATGCTTGTTAAAGGAAGCGTTCCTGGTTCAAGAGGGGCTATAGTCACTATAGAAAAATGAAGTTAATATTAAAAAATATTAAAGGAAAAGATGTTGGGGATATTTTAGTTCCTAAGTTATTTCTTGATAGCAAATCTAGTGCTAGTGTTGTTCGTCAAGCTGTGCTTGCTGAAATGGTAAATTTGCGACAAGGAACTCATTCGACTAAAAATAGATCATCCGTAAGCGGAGGTGGAAAAAAACCTTGGAAGCAAAAAGGAAGAGGTGCTGCTAGAGCAGGAACGATTCGTTCTCCATTATGGAAAGGAGGCGGAGTTATTTTTGGCCCAAATCCTCATGGTTATAGACATAAAGTTCCAAAAAAGATGAGTATGTTAGCTCGAAAATCAGTTTTTATAGATAAAATTAAAAAAAATGAAGTAAAAGTCTTTGACAATTTTATTTTTGAAGATGGAAAAACATCTTCTTTTAAAAAAATGCTCACTTCTCTTGAGCTTGAAAGTAAAAAAATTACATTGCTGGTTTCTTCTTTTAATGAAAATTTAGATAGGTCTGTCAATAATCTTCCCAATGTTTACGTTGTTAATGTTAATTGTGTGAGTATATATGAAATGCTTGATTGCGATTTTATTTTAATTGATGAGTTAGGTTACAATAGTTTAATCCAGATGTTATCGAGATGAATATGTTTTATAAAATATTGATTAAGCCGGTTTTAACTGAGAAGATGGCAATTCTTCAGGAAAGACAAAATAAGTATGCTTTCATAGTTCCTAAAAATTGTAACAAAAACACTATTAAAAAAGCAGTTGAATTAAAATTTGATGTTAAAGTTATTAAAGTTTCAACGTTAAATCAGATAGGAAAACAAAAGCAGATGACTGTTAAAAGTGGTGGTAAAACCATTCGCACATCTGGTAGTCGTTCTTCCTTTAAGAAAGCAATAGTTACTCTTCATAATGACGATAGAATTGATCTTATAGGTGGGGAATCTTCGGTTTAGTTATGGGTGTAAAAAAACTTAAGTCTATTACTCCTGGGGCAAGATTCGCAACGAGATCTGATTTTTCAGAATTGACTACTAGTTCTCCTGAAAAAAAGCTCACTAGGGCGTTGAGAAAAAGTGGAGGAAGAAATAATACAGGTAGGATTACAATTCGTCGTAGAGGCGGTGGGCATAAGAGACGATACCGTATCATTGATTTTAAAAGAAATAAATTAGAAGTTCCTGGGAAAGTGGCTACTATTGAATATGATCCAAATCGTTCTGCCTATATTTCGCTTATTCATTATGTTGATGGAGATAAGCGCTATATTTTAAGTCCAGAGAATTTAAAAGTAGGTGATGAGGTTATTTCAGGTGAAAAAGTACCTTTAAAAAACGCAAATTCTCTTCCTTTGAAAAACATACCAGCAGGAATAAATGTACATAATATCGAGCTTTATCCTGGAAAAGGGGGTCAGATGGCAAGATCGGCAGGATCTTATGCGCAAGTAATGGCTCATGATAATAATTTATGTACCCTCAAGCTCCCATCCGGAGAGGTTAGAATGGTTTTAGACAATTGCAGGGCAACTATTGGTCAAGTTGGGAATAGATCTTACGAGCAAATTGTATCTGGAAAAGCTGGTAGAACTCGTTGGTTGGGCAGGAGGCCAAAGGTTAGAGGTGTTGCTATGAATCCTGTAGACCATCCTATGGGGGGAGGCGAGGGTAAATCATCCGGTGGTCGACATCCATCAACTCCATGGGGTAAGCCTACAAAGGGTTATAAAACTCGTAAGAAAAACAAAAAATCTAATTCAATGATTCTAAAACGGAGAAAATAGTAGAATGTCTAGGTCATTAAAAAAAGGTCCTTTCATTGATAATAAGCTTTTGAAGAAAATTCAATCAATGAATAAAGATGGAAAGAAAAAAGTTGTAAAGACGTGGTCTCGAAGATCAATGATTACTCCTGATCTTGTAGGTCATACTTTGGCTGTGCATAATGGGAATAAGTTTATTCCTGTATTTGTATATGAAAATATGGTAGGTCATAAATTAGGTGAATTTTCTCCGACTCGTACTTTTAGAATGCACTCTGGAGATAGGAAAAAATAAAATGGAATCAAAGGCGATAGCGAGATATATTCATCAGTCACCTTTTAAAATAAGGAAAACTTTAAACAGTGTTAGGGGGATGAGTGTTGACGAAGCATTGAATTACCTGCATTTTTCTTCTGAAAAAGCAGCAACTGTTATTGAAAAAACAATACGGTCGGCAGTTTCAAATCTTCTTAATGAGAACGAAGCTTCAGATGTTGATCAGGATTCTTTAAAATTAAAAGAAGTATATGTTGATGGTGGTCCAGTTATGAAAAGGTTTAGAGCAGCTTCCATGGGGAGAGCTTCAAGGTTAAGAAGGCCTACGAGTCATCTTACGATTATTATTAAAAGCGAAAAGAAAAGGATATAATTTGGGCCAGAAAACACACCCAGTCGGTTACCGTCTTATTGTAAATAAAAAATGGAATTCTAATTGGTTTGCCTCAAAAAATAAATTTTCAAATGACTTAGAAGAAGATATGAAAATAAGGAAATATATTTCCCATAGATTATCTAATGCTGGGATTTCCAAAGTGGAAATTGCAAGATCTTCAAAAAAAGTGACAGTTACTATCTTCACTGCAAGGCCAGGCATTGTAATTGGAAGAGGCGGAGAAGAAGTGAATCAATTAAAAAAGGAGCTTAGGCAGTTAACGGGGAAAAAAGATGCTCAGATTAATATCTCTGAAATAAAAAGACCCGAACTTAATGCTGCTCTTGTAGGTGCTAATATAGCACATCAATTAAAAAAGAAGATCTCTTACCGAAGGGTTGTGAATAAAACTATTCAGTCAACTATGCGAATGGGTGCTGAGGGAATCAGAATTAATGTTGCTGGTAGACTAGGTGGAGTTGAAATTGCTCGTAGTGAAAAATTTTCAGATGGAAGTGTTCCTTTGCATACTCTTAGAGCTGATATTGATTATGCCTTAACTGAGGCCCAAACACAATATGGTATAATTGGTATAAAAGTATGGATATGCAGTGGTCAATTTAGTCGTTAAAGGTATTGAATATATATGTTAGAACCAAAAAAAGTTAAGTTTAGAAGAGTACACAGAGGTAATCGACGTGGAATGTCTATGAGGGGTAATTATGTAAATTTTGGCAGTTATGGTCTCAAAGCAATTGAGCCAGGTTGGGTAACGGCTCGACAAATAGAGTCTTCAAGAATTGTAATATCTCGTATAGTCAGAAAAATAGGGAAAATGTGGATAAGAATCTTTCCTGATAAGCCTATTACAGCTCGTCCTGCAGAAACGAGAATGGGTAAAGGGAAGGGTTCATTGGATCATTGGGTTGCTCTTGTTAAGCCAGGTAGGATTCTTTTTGAGATTGATGGAGTTAGTAAAGAAGAAGCAGTTCGAGCCTTTAGGGATGCTGGACACAAATTACCAGTTAAAACAAAACTGGTGGAGAGAAGAGTTTTTTAATGAAGAAAAGTGAACTAAGAGAATTAAATCATGCTGAACTAAATGAAAAACTTCGTGAGTGTATGGAAAGTCTCCAAAACTATAGATTCCAATTAGCTATGCAACAATTAGAGGATTTCTCGTTAATTTCAAAAGTCAGAAAAGAAGTTGCTCAAATTAAAACTGCATTAAAGGAATCTGAAACAGGTATTAGAAAAATTGAGGGTGCTTAGAAATGGATAAATCTAGGAAAAAACAAACTTTAATAGGTACAGTTATAAGTGCTAAAATGGAAAAAACAGTTAATGTTCGTGTTACTAGAGAAATTTCTCATCCTGTTTATCGAAAAAGGATAAAAAAATATAAAAATTACCTTGCTCATATAGGTGCTATTTCTGCATCTAAAGGAGATGTTGTAAAAATTTCATCAATTAGACCAATTAGTAAAATGAAAAGGTGGATCGTTAGTAAGGTTTTAAAAGAATCGGTTAATATAGGTTAATTAGATGATACAACAGGAAACAAGATTAAAAGTTGCTGATAATACTGGAGCAAAAGAAATTTTGTGCTTCAAGGTTTTAGGAGGATCTAAAAGAAAATATGCTAGTATTGGAGATCAGATAGTAATTACTGTTAAAAAAGCCCTCCCTGGTGGAATGGTTAAAAAAGGAGAGGTGCACAGAGCTGTGATAGTACGTACTAGAAAAGAATTAAATCGTAAAGATGGCAGTCTGATCAGGTTTGATGAAAATGCTGCAGTGCTCCTTAATAGTGCAGGAGAGCCAAGAGGTACGCGTATTTTTGGTCCTGTAGCAAGAGAACTTAGAGAAAGTGGTTTTATGCGAATTGTTTCAATGGCTCCAGAGGTTCTTTAAGATGCATATTAAAAAGGGAATGATCGTAAAAGTAATTAGTGGAAACCATAAGGGGCAATCTGGTAAGATTCTTGATGTTTTTCCAAAAAAAATGAAAGCTATTGTTGAAGGTGTGAATTTTAGGAAGCGTTCTGTTAGGCCGACTCAAGATAACCCTTCAGGCGGTTATGTTGATCGCGAAGCGCCCATTCATTTGTCTAATCTTATGGCTATTCATAATGATCAAGCTACAAGGATTGGTTATAAAAAATTAGATGACGGAAGAAAAGTTCGTGTTTCTGTAAAAACCAAGGAAGAACTTTAGGTTTATATTATGGCTAAAGATAACAAAAAAAAGAACTTAAAAACTGCTGTTTCAAATCAGTATGTTCCCTCATTAAAAAAAGTTTATGATAAAGAAATAGTTCAAAAATTAAAAAAGGCTTTTAGCTATTCTAATGTCATGGAAGTTCCTAAGCTTTTAAGCATATCACTTAACATAGGTTTAGGAGATGCTAAAAACAATTCCAAAGGATTGGAAAGCGCTCTTGAAGAACTAACTTTGATAACAGGGCAAAAACCAATAATAACAAAGGCTAAAAAAGACATCTCAAATTTTAAGATAAGAAAAGGTTGGCCTGTCGGCTGTAAAGTTACGCTTCGATCTAATATGATGTTTGAGTTTTTAGAAAGATTGATATCAATAGCTCTACCAAGAACACGAGACTTCAGAGGGCTGTCATATAAATCATTTGATGGAAGGGGAAACTATAATTTTGGTGTTAAAGAACAAATTATTTTTACCGAAATTAATTATGATAAAATACAAGCTGTAAGAGGATTAAATATCACAATAGCAACAACTTCCAAAACAGATGAGGAAGCATATGAATTGCTTAAATCTTTTGGGTTTCCTTTAAAGGAAAAACCTGTAAAAAATAAGGTAGAAGAGGCAGCCTAATGGCAAAAAAATCTAAAATAGTACGTGAGCATAAGTTAATTGCAAAAGTGCAAAAATATGCTGCATTAAGAGCTGAGTTGAAAGATGTTATTCGAAGCTTGGAATCTTCATCAGAAGAAAAGCAAGCTGCTGTTGCAAAATTAGATAAATTACCAAAGTCATCTAGTCATATTCGTATCAGAAATAGATGTTTTAAGACCGGTAGACCTAGAGGGGTTATTAGAAGATTTAGTCTATCAAGAATATCTTTTAGAGAGATGGCCTTAAAGGGTGAAATTCCTGGCGTAACAAAAGCAAGTTGGTAGGGGGAGATATATATGTCAATGACCGATCCTATAGCAGATTTATTAACTCGAATTCGAAATGGGCTTTCAGCAAAAAAACGTTGGGTGGATGTACCTAGTAGTAATTTTAAAAAACGTATAGTTTTAGTTTTGAAAGAAGAAAACTACATCAAAGATTATTTCTTTATATCTGATGATGGAAAAGAAAAAGTAAGGATTTTTTTGAAATATGATTTTAAAGGTAGTCCGGTTATAGAAAATATAAAAAGAATTAGTCGTCCAGGCCTTAGAGTTTATGTTGGAGTAGGTGAAGCCCCTCGCGTTTTGGATGGTTTAGGTATTTCAATCTTATCAACATCAAAAGGGGTATTGTCTAATAAGACTGCAAAAAAATATGGAGTAGGTGGTGAAATTATTTGTGAGGTGTATTAAATAATATGTCTAGAATAGGAAAAAATCCAATTAAAATTCCAGATGGTGTTAATATAGATTTACAGAATCAAATTATTACTGTTGCTGGTCAAAAAGGTTCTTTGAAATTTCTTATTCATGAAACTATAACTGTAACTAAATCTAATGGAAAATTGATGGTTGATAGATCAACAGATGAAAGTTCACAAAAAGCTCTCCATGGAACCACTAGGCAATTAATTCAAAATATGGTAACAGGTGTATCAAAAGGGTTTTTAAAGGAATTAGAATTAATTGGAGTGGGTTATCAGGCAAGTGTTCAAGGTAATCTTCTTAAGCTGCAATTAGGCTTTTCTCATGATATATTTTTTGATGTTCCGCCTTCAATAACAATCAGTGCAGATAGAACTTTAATAAAGGTTGAAGGTATCGATAAGCAATTAGTTGGTATTGTTGCAGCAAAAATACGTTCGTTTAGGCCACCAGAACCCTATAAAGGAAAAGGTGTTAGGTATAAAGATGAATATGTTCGTTCAAAACAAGGCAAAACAGTAGGGGCTAAATAAAATATGGGCTATCATAAATCTATCGTTAAAAGAAATGAAAGAAGAAGGAATAGAAGTAAAAAAACTTCATTCGCTCATCCTAGTCTAAATAGATTAGTGATACATCGCAGTTTGAAACATTTTGAAGCTCAGGTTGTGGATGATTTCAAGGGGCACACGATTTTATCAGCTTCCTCCAAAAGTAAAGATTTAAAGGCAGCATTAAAAAATATTAAAAATAAGGTAGATTTAAGCAAAAAAGTTGGAGAATCATTGGCTGTAAAAGCAAAAAAGATGAGAATTAAATCTGTTGTTTTGGACCGTAATGGTTATCCTTATCATGGACGTGTTAAGGCTTTTGTTGAATCTGTAAGAAAAAATGGCTTGAATTTATAGGAGAATCAAAATTTGGGAATTATTAATCCAGCTGAATTAGATCTACGGGAAGAGTCCGTAGTAAAAATAAATAGAACTGCGAAAGTAACATCGCGAGGTAAAAGATTTAGGTTTTCGGCCTTAGTCGTAATTGGTGATGGTAAGGGGCATGTAGGCGTTGGCCTAGGGAAAGCTAATGAAGTTATTTCTTCTATTCAAAAAGGAAAAGAACTTGCTAAAAGAAATATTAGAAAAGCTCATATTCTAAATGGCACTATTCCTCATACTATTATTGGAAAACATGGATCAAGTAGAATTCTGTTAAAACCAGCTTCAACTGGAACTGGTATAATAGCGGGTGCAGCTGTTCGATCTGTAATGGAGCAAGTTGGTATTAATAATATACTTACAAAAAGACAAGGTTCTAAAAATACTATGAATTTGGTTCATGCGACTGTCAGTGCCTTATTTAATCTTAAAGATGCTGTGACAATTGCTAATAAACGTGGTATTTCTTTAAAAAAGGTGTTTAATTAATGTCTAAAACTTTGCAAATCCAACAAATAAAAAGCAGTATTGGATATAAA
>MDSZ01119163.1_pt1 | contig 14131 bp, 8 predicted proteins | sample 811201 | NCBI WGS metagenome assembly MDSZ01 (sample SAMN05326647, study PRJNA326480) | marine metagenome | isolation source: seawater | place: Indian Ocean: North | collected 2010
CCAATTTATCATTTGGTTTAAAAATAATTGAGTTGTTATTTAAAATATAATCAACATCTTTAGTCAATTCATAACTTTCAATATATGAACCACGGTTGTAAACAGATAATTTTACAATCTGTGATTCATCAAAATCTGGTAAATCATAATTTAAATCATTCCGAGCGTCACTGCCCGTAATCATTGACATAATATCAGAGGTATAGTCGTATCTTATATCCATTAAATCGCCTGTTTGGTTTTGTTATTTTCGATTTGTGGTTTATTCATAATTCCTTTTTTACTAATAGGAGTATCTTCATTTTTCTTTTCCAACTCATAATCCCCAATCAAAATTGCGTTTGCTTCAGTACCCACAGTATTTTGTAAAGATGTAAAATCCCTTTTCTGTGGATTTAATTCCAATGTGGTATCACCTTCAAGTTCACTATCAATCTTATCTATAAATATGTTACTTATCAAACTATTATCAACTGAACTACTATTGATGTGAAAATCACCTATGTGTTGATTTAGCGTTTTGACTCCTCTAAAAGTTCTTAGATTACCCAAATCAACTTTATCAGGGCTTTTACCAAAAACACCATCCTCATATTTTTTGATAAAGTCAATATTACTATTCTTAGATAGGATATCATCTCTACCATATGAGTCGTTATCTTTTATTTTTTTGGAACTTATAATGTATTTTGAATCTTCATCAAGCCCACCAATAATTATTTGATTATCTCTTACTGGTAAATAATTGTATTCAGAACCACCGAATATTTCAAAGTCTTGACTTAACAGACTACCATCATTTATTAAAATATTTTTACTAACCAAAGTTGTTTCTAAAATAAAAAATGTGTCTTTTGTGAGCCTAAAGACTAAAATTTTAATTGGTTTTATTCCAGGCTTATCATATACATGAGATGATAAATTCAGTTTACCATTTGAAATAATTGGAATACTGTCAAGCTGATTTTGTCTATGTATCTTTAAGAAAAAATCATTATCTTCTGGATATTCATCCACCTCATAAACATTAAAAAATTCTGATTCTAAAAAATCATCATCTGATAATATCACATCCTCATCACCCCATTGTACTACTTTATAATAATAAATTGAATTTGTAGAAGATACATCAGTTGGCACTAAACTTTGTGCTACCCAATCCTCATAAAAAGCATCTATCGCAATTGATGCGCCAACACCACCATTTGTAAAACCTGGAACATCAAATAAACTTATTCCTAAATTTACTTTTACAGGATAAGATGATTTATCATATAAATCTCTTTCTTCATTTGGATTAAAATAAAGAAGTTTATCATAATTTGGAATATCAGATAATGATATCGTATCAATGTCATTATCTATTGTTGTTACAAAACAATCTACTTGAAAATTTGGAGTATCACTTACAGAAGCTTCAGTTTCAATTTCTACAAGTCTATTTTCAAATTTATAATCTGGATGTCCCAATTTATCCAAAAAGTTTACCAAATCAGCGGTTGGGGGCACTTGTTGAATCTCCTCATCCGGTAGAGACATAGAATTTAAGAATGGTAAAGATTTAATCTTTAGTTCATATTCACCATCACCCTTATGTAACTCAATTTCACGAAACATCGCCAAATTGGTTGGAATAATGTCTAAAGAGGGAAGATCGATTGGGAAGGATTCAGCTGCTTCTAAGTTTATATCAATATTTGATATGGTTGGTTTTAGTGAAACCAAATCTCTTAATTCTATCTCATCATTACTTGTTCTTACTCCATACGCTTCGGAGAATAATTGATTATCTGATAATGGTGGATATTGAGTGCCCAACGAAGTTATATCAGACCAATCAAAAGATAATCTAAAACGAGAGTAAAAGTGATTACCATTATCCGATGTTCCATCACCGTTAAAAGCTATATTTGCTGGAGTATCATCAGATAAATATTCCAAAACACCATCAAATGTTTGACCAATTGCAATTCTTGGTTCATATCTAACATCAATCGTATATGATAATATTTCATCTATCTGTTGTTGCACCTCACCCTTAAATTTTATTCTCAGATTTGGTTGTTGTTCAATCCAAGTCCTCTCATTTCCTTCCGATGGTCTGTCGGTAAAATTTCCCAAATCGTTTTCTTGTATGTAAGCTAATACACCAGGTTGGTTTAGTAGATTTCTTAAAGCATTATATTTCTGTTTAAGTCTTGATTGTACAAAATCCCTAACGCTTTTGTTCAAACCATCAACCCCACCATCCCCATAACTATATTGGTCTGATGCAGCTGTTAGATGGAGGATATTGTCAGCTTCAAAATATTCAGGTGGAAAAAATTCACCATTCGGATTTTCATTTGATTTAACCCAAACACCTTCAATTGAGCTAAAAGCTGATTCAAATCTTATGCTAGGATTAATTTGAGCTGAGTAAATGTTATAACCATCTGGATCAGATGACTGATCTTGTATTCGTTGAAGAGATAGCTCTGGATAGGATTCGTTTAAAAAAGATAAAGGTATTCTTGGTCCAAAGGTGGTGTTTAATTTAGAGGTTATATTACTCATAAGACCCTCTATACCATACCTTATATTATATGAAAAGTAAGGGTGTGGCATCTGAGTTATTTGAATCACATCAGGATCATCATTCAGTGCTTGAGAATCCGGTGATGTTATGTTGGGTTTCTCTATTATCTCCCAAATGAAAACCTCATTTGCATTGGGTATAACTTGGAATGGGGCTGGTAATTTTTGATAGTAAGGAAACTCGTATGGTTCGATGGTAAGCTTTATCGGCCTTCCTAAATAATTCCCATCATCATCTTTTACTATTGAATCAGCTATATTCTCCCTATAGAGGGCTGATAAAATTGTTCGATTATTTCTAACTATTGAGTTCCAATTTCCCAAAGAAAGTTTTTCTGCATCACCAATTCCTATCCCATTTCTCTCATCGGTATCATCATAGTAAACTCCTGGCTTATCTGGATTTGGAATATTATCTTTTTTAACATAATTACTCATTAGAAAGCCTGTTCCTTATTATTCTTTTCCAACAATTCTATATTATCAATTTTATTCTTTTTAACTCTTTTCTTATCATCTAAATTGATTGTAAAATCGAAACTACTAACAATTTCAAATTGTGATTTTTTATCAAATAAATCATTCACAGTGTCTTGATTGAAATCAATATCCAAAATTAAATTCCGTTCTCCCCCCTGACCTTCAGGTTCACCAATTGCTGCACTCGTAAGACCATAAGAAGAAGTTATTTCACTTACAAATTTCCCATACTTATCTATCGTTGGTAATACAGGCCAATATCCATTTGTCCAATTCTGTTCATCACTATCATCAATCTGATATTCTTTATATTCCTCAATCAAAGCCTTTGAGCCTGATGTTGGTTCTCTATAAACTCCATATTCAATTCCCTCTTTGTCAGTCCACTTCCATTCTTTTGGTATTATGTTACCCCAATACTCATTAGAGGATGAATCTGCTGCAGGACTTGAATTATTAAATCCTAAGTGATTGTGCATTTTTCTAACACCTTTATACATTTTACAACTCCCAACATCCAGATTCTTTATATTTGTATTCGATAAATCATCATATTTCTTTTTATCGGAGAGATTATTATTAATCATTACATCACCATCATAGATAGAACCAGTATAATCATTTAAAATATCATCATATAAATTTGAATCAAATTTGACAATGGTATTCATCAAATTTATTCTATCAAATTCATTGTAACCTTTGACATCTTTTATATCAACTTTTTTTTCTTTATTGAAATTAAAACCACTTAAATTTAAAAGAGTTTTAAAGTAGGCGGAATCTTCCCCATATCCACCTATCATAGCAAAATCCTCATTTGATAAAAATGGAGAGTCATACAAATCTGATTGATTTACTATCATATTAGATTTAAATCTTTCCCATGAAATTACTTTTTTACTATCTCCATCATATTCAAAAACCAAACCTGTAATCGAATAAAATCCAGGCTGAGAGTATGAATGTTCAAAAACATCTAAACCATCAAAGAATTTTTTAGGAGTAGAAACATACTCTTTGGGCGAACCATCACCCCAATCTAAATTTGTTATGTAGTAGCCTGAATCCATTTCGTTTTTTATCCTATTATCACAATTGGATTTGTTGCATCATCATCCATATCAACAGGTGAGTCGGGATCATCACCCCTCTTTCTTCGACCGCTGTCACTATTTCCACCTGTGTCTGTACCTGTGTCTCCACCAGTGTCGGTGTCTCCACCCGTTTCGTCATCACTAGTGTCCTCATCCCCATCAATCACATCATCATCATCCGGATCGCCAGGAGGAGTTCCATCATCAATTTCTTCGGTTAGAGCATCTATTCTCCAAAGATGTTGAAAATTTTGATCTAAAGAACTTGATAGTATATTTTCAATGGTGTTTGAGTTTATTACAAATGTATATTCTTGATCGAGTGATAGTAGAGTCTGATCCCCATATCCACCTTGAGGAAAATACCATCCCAAAAATCTGTAATCGTCATCAGTAATCACAGCGTTTATGGTGACGCTTATGTCTTGTGGCTCATCATAGTTAAAAGTAAAATCACCAAAGTTAGCACTTGATGCTAAGCTTGAAGTTATTTGATTCACATCGCTACCAAACCCAACATTGGTGTATCCCATTGATTCTGGATATGGATCTGATCCCAAGGACACTCTTATTGTCACATCATTAACTTCTGTTACAACAGACGACTCCTCTTCAATTAAATAACTTAAATCCTCTAATAATGGTCTGTTTAAAAATGGATCAAAATAAGAATCTGTAGGTCTTCCTACTTCTCTTTTGACTAATTTTAAAAAAACCTTTCCTTCGGTGGTTGATTTATATTCCTCTTCATGTAATTTTTTATCATAGTAAAAACAAAGTGGATAGGATTTCTCATCTGAAACCCTAAATGGTAATGCATCTATAGAAAATGTTTGGCTTTCGGATTCAACAAAATTATTATTATCACCAACAATGTCCTTTATGAATTGTGGTACAGCATTATCAATAATTTCACGGCTATCAACTACTTTGATATCATCACTACTGAATTGTGATTTAAATTTTTGTTTATCTATGGTATTCTTTTCCCAAAATTTTCTATTATTTTCCGTATAAGTTCCCAAAGGAAATCTATTATCTTTTAATTTATTTTTATTTTCTGCATTGGGTACATATTCATAATCCCTACCCTGCCATGGGTGATTCACACTAAAAACATTTTCTGTAACCTCTGCAACAGGAGGTTTTGTTAAGTTAAAAGAGACATCAAAGTTCGTATCATAGACAGCCTCAAGAGATGAAGAAATCATATCAGATGATACAAAGTTGATTGGCAGTTCGCTTATCTGTGGTGTGAATGTTGATGTTACAGTCTGCTTCCAATCAACTATGTATTCATCACCAAGCGGTGGCGCTAACCTATATGATATATCAGAACGAACAGATGGTAGACGAACATTATTATACTGTTCCTCAGTTGGTATCTCAAAACTAAACCACTTATCCAAAGTTGTACCAGGATTACCCTCTCCCCAATTACTAACAATTCCTTGAAATACCTCGATATTGGTATTTATTCCAGGTACCTCTATGTAATATTGTTTGTTGGGCATGTTCTCTCCATTTATAGATGTACCATACCACTCATAATATTCAGAACCATTGTTTGAATCGAAGTATGGGGTGAACCAACCGATGTATGTCCTTTCCACCTCATCATTGGCACTGACAAGCAACCAAGCATATTGTGGTGGAGAAGTTAGGTTGTCTGCGTTAGCACCACCACCATAAAATTGTCCATTGGTTAACCACTGCCACTGCCAAGCATTACCAGCACTATCTGTAAAAGTTTCATATAAAGATGGTATCCCATTATACTCGTCCTCTGGAAAATCAGGCATTCCATTTGGATATTCTACGGTTGTTTGAAATCTTCCATTGGATAATTGAAATATCGGAAATGGAAAATCATTTGATAAATCCTCTTCCACTATAAATTTCGTATTATCGGAAAAAATCGGTGTCAAGTTTTGAATCTCAATTGATGGATTTTCTTCCTCTCCTTGCCAGATTTTAAGATTCTGTGTCTCAAATGGGTTTCCAGTTAATAAATCAACCTTAACATTATTATTTTGGCTATAGAGTTCTAAGTTTTTTTCCGTTAGATTAGAATTGTAAGTTGCTCTAATAGCAGCTACACTATAATTTGAGAAGTCGTTGCCATAACCATTTATAGTTATTGTAATCTCAGGTTCCTCTTCCCCCATACCATAATCACCACCAAAGTTTAGGCTAGTATTTATCAAACTATCGGCGGTGTGAACTATCTTATCATCATTCAAACCAATGATTAAATTACTTTGATTACTGACAAGACTAATACCTGAATTATATTGTGGTATTAGTATACCAAAGTTTTGATTACCATTACCATTCACAATTGAACCCTGAACAAAAAAATCGAAAAAATCATCTTGCCACACACCGACATTGGTTGTCTCCATATAATCAATTATGAGTTCATATTGTCCTTCATTTATATATTTTAAAATTCCAGTCCCACTAATTGATATGGAATCAAAATTTTCCAAATCTGCTAATCTTTGGGATGTTATCGTTGAACCAATAATTATCGTATTAGGATTTGCTGGTGGAACTAAAGTTACAATGTTTGTTCCGACAGATGTTATTGTCCCCTCATCATTTGTTATGTCAATGGTGACATTATCCCATAATTGTTGCACAGATGCTAGTAAATTAGAATTTGTAGAATTAGGTATATCAACATTAATTTGTTCAGAAGGTGCTTGAATCGATCCTGATATAGATATGATTTTTTCTTCTTCAGCAGGTATGAGTACATTTACCATTTCCTCATATGGACCAACAGTTTGAAAATTAATCTCTGTTATCTCATTTAAATTTTTTCCATCTATATTGATATTAGACATATCATTACCTTATCTCTGAATCATTTGATGGTAAATCCACCACAGAATCTTTAGGTGTTACTTCGGTTTCCAATATTTGTTCTGGCTCATCTACAATTTCTTCATTTCCATTTTCAGCACTATGCGTAGTATCTACGGAAGATTCTGCTGTTGGTTCTTCTTCACTTTGGGGTTCTTCAACTTTGAATCCCCTTGCAGTTAACAAATCCCTTTTGCTTATTATCTCAACCTTAGCCCTATCTTCTTCTTCCCTATTAACTTCAGGATCGTAAGTTGCGCATATAAAGAACCACTCATCTAAATTACCTGTTGGAACTCTTGTGTAGTTAAATGCAAATTCAATTAATGAATTACCCTGTCCTTGATTCCCATACTCTGATGATGGAAAGTAAACTGGTAATGCACTTTTTCTACCTGAACCACCTTCACCCCTAACCGTTCCCTGTGAACTCGCTTTGGGATCATAAAGCTTTTGTCTTGTTTTCCTATCCGTAACAAAGTGACTATCGTAAAGTTTCCCATATGTCCCATCATCCTCAGATAAATCACCACTTTCATATGGTATTGTATCTGTGTGATCCCAAACTACAAGTCTCACAAACCTTTCATAGTCACTATATTTAAATGGTTCTGGACTTAACCAATTACCATTCGCCTGTCTAACATCAACAAAGCCATTGATGGGTTCATCTAATGGTTCAAACTCTGAATCTTCATTAGGTTTAGTAATATAGTAGGATGAATTATATCGATACCTTGGCGTAATTCCATCATCTTCAAATAATAGAGAACCAAATGAATCCGTTGCCTGTACCCTATATTGAGTTGGATAAAGTGGATACCTATCCTCTTTACTTACAGTAAATGTTTCTAATCTAAATCCATATCTACTCTGTACATCTTCCTTATATGGATTACCATAACTAAACAAAGTTCCATGCCCAGTCCTACCGACAAATCTAACCCACATCGTTATGGTAAAACCATCGGTTAGGTAAGAGTCATTCTTTTGAAAGTCCATCTCTCCACCATCAGGATTTCTTATGATGATTGCTTGGTTTGGTTTTCTCAATTTTAAAAATCCCTCTGATATATTCTGATATTCTGGTCTGATATCATCTATCTCATCCACCACATTATCAACATCCTTTAGATAAAGGTTGAGTGTGTTCCTCAGAGATTGCAACGATTTATTTTGATTGGGTGTATTTGTTTGACTATCAAGTCTTGTTATGGCAGCGTTTGGGTTGTCATCAAAACTTATTCTCAATTCCCTATCATTGGTTAGTTCTTGTTCTGTTATCGAACCACCATCACCGAATTGTGGAACTTCTCCCAAAAAGTCTGATGCTGTAAGTTTTGTAAACAACTCATCAACCTCATTCTGCCTAGACCTCTGAAATGGAAGTAGTTCAAATATATTGGTATCTAAATTTTCTTGTGCTTTTCCTATGTCTATCGTTTTACCAAATTCATTTGAAAAATTTATGTTCGGTATATTCGGAACATTTGTCCATTGCCCCTCTTCTTTGACAGCATAGATTTCACTTATCTGTGGGGTGTTTGTGTATATAACTCTATAAACAGTTTGATTTTTAGGGCTATCGTTTTTGGTATATTGTAAATAATTTTTAGCCTCAGCAGTAATTATATTGAGTAACTGACTCTCGCTCTCTATAGAAGAAAAGGCTGATTCAAAATCAGCATAAACCCTTCCAACTATCCTCTCCAAATCCTCACCTGGCTGATTCAACACATTACCATCTTTTTTTGTATAAACCAATATTTCATCATCATTTCTACCAACAGTTAATGCACCATCTCTTATTGTTTGTTGAAAACTTAATATATCATCAACCGATAGTAACTCATCGTTTAATATTGCACTATACATACCCTCATAGATTTGTTCCCTAATCATCCTCTTTATTGTTTTCTCATCAGGTATTATGGGTAAACCATCACTTCCAGTAGGATAAAAATCAATCTGTCCACCAACATCCTCTATCTCTGGTGAGACATAGAAAGTTTCTGATTCTAAGTCATCTCCAATTGGTGGCTCTATCGGTGGGGAATCGGTAGTCATATTTCCACCCATTGGTGGGCTGTCTGGCAGTGGTATATCGTCAGCATTTATTGTGGTATCAACAATATTGTTTTGATATGTAACAGTATCTTCAACGGAATCATCAGCAATATTATTTTCTGTAAATTTTGGATAGTATTGTGTTGTTATATTATTACCAGAATCCGATACCGTATCCATCGATTCATTATTCTCTATTTCAATTCCCTTCCAAGCAGCACACCAATAATTTTCTCTCACATCAGCTTTCCATTTTGAACAATAACTTGCAGCTTCAATAAAGAAAGAACAATTTAAACATTTGTTTTGATTATTTGGAAGTTGATAAGCTGGAGGGAGTGGTGGTCTTTGTATGATTTCTCCATCAGCATAATAAAAGTTTTCATCTGCAAATTTTGTGTAAACTCCAGGCTGTATCTCTGTTAATTGCGTTCTATCTTCTGGCTCCTCTTCCACAACCTCATTTTGAATTACAAATTCTTCTTCAATCTTAATTTGTTTATCTTCAACTACCTGTTCATCACTGGTTAAGTCGTATTTAAATACACTCTTTTGCCCGTGATTCTGAATTTTTTTAATAGTTGTAGTTGTTGCAATCTCACCACTCTGTGAATTTATCACTGTTATCTGATATCCCATTTCGTATGGTGGTGAACTATCTGGTAAGGTAAAGGTGTTATCCACTAAAACAATTTCTCCACCCACATCATCAGCCATAGCAAATCCCTTATATGGACCACCCGGCGTCTGCACCACATAATCATATGACTCTTTAATATTTAGGTTAGAAGAGTTTTCTAAAAAGACATCTATTGTGCCATATCCACCACTATATCTTCTTATGGATCCTGTTGTATGGTATGACATATTAAATCCTTACAATAAATTCAAAGTCATCATCAAATATAATTTCTTGATTATCATCATATGAAACTTTTATCAATATTTTATAAGACCTATTTGGTTCAAAGGTATTTAAATCCTGCTTAAAATAACTGGATATGTTATCACAACTCATTGTGGTGTAAGCACTAAATGGTATCACAGATTCATTTGTCGCCATATCAATTATGGAGTAGGAGCCAGAGCCTTCTGGTATGAAACTACCAGTAATGGTTTGTACCGATGTGCTAAAAGATTTATCGATATACCTTTTTCTACCACCAAACCTAAACTTAACCACCTCTTCTTCTTTGTAAGATTCTCTATGATGTAATCTATATAAATAATTTTCTGTGTTGCCGGATAAATCTAATTCTATTAAACTGCCCGTATTAGAACCAGTAGCAGGTAAATGGTCATCCCACTTTATTTCCAACTTTGGAGAGTAAATGGTGTTTGTTTGTTTTGAAAAGAATTTCAAATCCTCAAAACTACCACTATGAGTTTCATATGTTTTATTCGGTTCTAATGTGCTACCAGATAATGCTAATAGGAAACCATAATTTTCATTTGTTCCAGCTAACCATTTTTTTACAATTGGTGTGACATTCATATTAATATCAGGAGATTCTGAACTAAAGGATTGTGATACTATGTCTGCAGAAATGTATGTTCCTCCAGGTGTTGTCCAATCTATCTCTTCTGCTCCAGGTTTATTTTTTCTGTGTAACCAACTACAACCCTCTGTGGTTTTTGGTTCATCGGATTGTTTACCAATACCCTCATCCCAATCCTGCGATAGTGGATAAGCAGCTACATCATATGTCTCAGACAAACCACTCGTTCCGCTTGTCTCATATAGTCTAAGTGATGCGCTGTATTGGTTGGATGAAATATTATTAGCAGTTAAAAAGTTTTGAACTTCATTAGTATCAAATTGAATTAAAGCTCTTGTATGGTGTTTGAATGTCTTATTGCTGAAAACTTTTTTTATTTCTAACACCTCATCTTGCCCAACATTTTTATTTTGAAATGTTTCACCATCAATTAGACTTGAACCACTGTTAATTGTGGTATCTTTTATAGCAAAAAAGTATCTATGCATTTTATCTCACCTTACCTTTGATGTCTGTGTTAGGATTTCTTATTTCAAAAACAGAGGGTGTTACTGATGGTTTTAGTATTTTATTGATTATGGAAGTGTCACCAAAGGGATAAAGAAAACCATAACCAGCACTACCACCATCAACCTCATTACCATTTATGTCCAAATTATACAACTTACGACCGTCTGCGAATTGATTAACCAATTTTAAATTTGTTATCCCAATAACACCATCCAATCCAATGATATCATATTCTAAATCATTTAAATTCATAGCTTGTCTAAACTGCATTTTGTCTATGATAAAAAACTTTTTGATTGTATTTATAACATCAACTTTAACTTGCTTTGGATCAAATCTTCTATCATAGTTTACATCAAACTCCACTCCAAAATTTATATAATGTCCTGATATGTTTCCTCCAGCCAATCCAATACCAAAGTCTATGTTATCATTTATCATTTTAAATTTTTCCAAATACCTTTGTAGGTTTTGTAAAACCGAAAATGGTGTTTGAACCAAATTTTTATTTTTGTCATATGACAAAGTTCTTACTAAAAGAGATTGTCCACCATCACCTCTCTCTACATAAGCTTTAGCTATGTTTCCAAATTTTGCAGGCATATTCATTATTCTTGCCTGATAATCCTCACGCGTTACACACCTAAGTTGTGATGCAAAAATGGCTTTGGCGTTTTCTTTTATCTCATCCTCACTAAACCCATCTGTTCCACCAACAGCTGGAACATCATTTGTTACAGTAACCCCATCGGATGTGTCAACCACCTCTGTTACTTCACCTGATTGTGCATTGGACAACGAACCACCACCAACTCTATATGTTATGGTTAAGATTGTATTCGCTGGAGTCTCACCTAAATTTATTGTATTATTTTTTACCAAATTATCAACCGATGAATTTATGCTTGTTAAAGGAACACCAGCTACATTAATACCTTGTTGTTGTATTATAGAATCAAATGATGCGGCTGAGCCAGAGACATTATATTTATACAACCCATTACCAAATTGCAATTTTGTGTTGTTAGTATCAACATCTATTTTTCTGACAAATTTTTTGTTTGTCTTTATGTAATTCAATGTGAATGGTACAGCTATATCACTCTCACCATTTGGAATGATTTGATTTTGATTACTATTTTTCGTATAGTGTGTTTCTTTTAAAACTTTATTCTGTGCTAAATAATCAACCTCATACCATTTTTGTCCAGAACTATCCACACAGTTCAAAACTTCTATCACATTACTCTCACCTAAATCCAATTCTAAAAACTTAGTTGGAGATGTTATGGTAAATGATTTTGTTTTAGTTTCACCGGATATAGCATTGATTGTATGTGTAATCTTATACTTTGTAGCAATACCATTTGCATCTTGTGCCGATAGTTCCACAATAGGTTGTGGATATGAACCAGTGTTTTGAAAGTCAACATAATCCAATGTCTCAAAAATTAATTCGCTATCAGCTGATGATTTTACCTGAAAACCTGGATCTAATAGAGTTGTTGTTTTGGTTGGTTTGGAAGTATCGTTGACATCCGCATCAACCTCTTTTGTTATTTTCAATTCAACCATAGATGGGGATATGTCATTATATTTATATCCCAAAAATTCTGCTAGATTTAAAATGTTTCTTTTTTCTGTAGCAGTTGATAATAGACTTTCTTTATATTGATAATCTATATAATAACTTAAAACATCACCAACATAACTTGATAACTCAATCAACATCATACCAGGTGATGTCTCATTAAAATCCCTATATGTATCAGGAAAATATGTTTTGGTGTAGTTTATCAAATCCTCTTTTATTGATGTAAAATCCTTTGAGGTATATTTGATGTTTGTTGGTTGAAATTTATTATCGTTTGTATAAGCCATTATTATTCTCTATTGAAAGTTAAATTAACTGTTTCGGCATCATCTGAGTTAGAGAGATAGTTTGCCGATTTAGATATGTTGAATTTTAATTGAACATTCAATTGATTACCACTCTCAACCATTTGTATGTCAAGCAACTCAACAAATGGCATCCATAACTCCAATGCCTCAACTATAGAATTTTCTATCTGAATTCTGATGTCCTCATCCATTGGCTGAAACAAAAATTCTTTTACAGATATACCCAAGTTCGGTTGAAAAACCCTCTCTCCCTTATCGGTGTTTAAAAGCATTTTTATGTTATTCTTTACAGCGTCAAGTGTGGTTTTAGAAGAATCGAAATATCCATCACCTCTGGTTTTATTTGAAAACGGAAGGGATATACCAACTTTTACTCTTGAGTCCTTATCCTCAATAAATTGATTTGCTCTTTGGTCAACTACAGCCATTATGGTAATATCTCATCCGGCTTTACGAATTCAGCTTTAACTTTCGTAACATATGTATTCAGAGGTTCTAATGGTAGTCCAGTCTGTCCTTTACCAGTTCTACTCAAACTTGCGACACCCACTCCTGTGGGGGTTATGACTGGAGCGTTCATTTCAGTGATGACAAACTCCTGACGAGCAACATAATCAGTTACTGCCTTAGCTAAATCATATGCCAACTTATCAATCTTACCACCCTCACCAAGCTTATCCGCAGGGTTAACTATATTCCCATCAGAATCGGTATATGTTAAGTTCTCAGCTATAGCATTATATATGTCTGCTCTCAAACCCATAGTTACATACCACTCTTCATCCTAGACTTTTCCTCAGCTTTCTTTATTACCTGTGAGTAATCTTTATTGAATGCATTTGACAAATGGTCTGGTAAGTTAGGAGTATCCTTAGCAGATTTATCCTCAACCGGCCTATCCATATTTTTCCATTCACCACTATTAGCTGTCTCAGCTAAAATATCATTTAGTATTTGATTTTTTGTATTGACAGGTCCCTTTGGAACATCACGAACGCGAGTAGAATCTAACTTTTTCTGTAACTTCTGATAGACATCCTCTTTAGGCGCCTCTTCATATATCTTAGTTACCTTGTTCTTAACTATAGCTTCTTGTATACTTTTCTCAAGTCGACCGAGAGAATAATC
>MDSZ01173435.1_pt1 | contig 14131 bp, 13 predicted proteins | sample 811201 | NCBI WGS metagenome assembly MDSZ01 (sample SAMN05326647, study PRJNA326480) | marine metagenome | isolation source: seawater | place: Indian Ocean: North | collected 2010
CACGTTGATAGGCTGGATGTGGAAGCGCAGCAATGCGTGCAGCTGACCAGTACTAATAGCTCAATTGGCTTGATTTATGCACTGAAAAAAATTTTTATATTCACACGATATTATTTTGTTAATATTAAACTTTAAGACTTAAAAAGGTTTAAACTATTGCTTAAAATAAACTTTAATTTTGATAAAAGTTTCGAATGTTTTCAAAAATTATCAAATTAAATTCTATAAATATTGATAAAACAGACTATATAAACGCTATAAATTTACACTTAGGTTTATATTATCCTTTGCTTGGATTTGTTTCTCGAGAAGAGTTTAAAAGTATAATAACAAAAAAAAAAATAAATGGTCTTAATTTTACAATACCTATAAACATTTTTTGTTCAAAAAAAAAATATGAAAAATTTAAATTAGGAGACAAAATTAATTTATTTTATAAAGGTGAAGTAGTCGGTTATTTAAAGCTCAGATCTAAATTTAAGGTAAATAAAAATTTTTTTTTAAAATCCATTTTTGGAACAATCAATAAAAAACACAAAGGTGTTAAAAATTTTTCACAAAAAATTAATAAGTACCCATTTTCACTTGGTGGAAGAGTTTTTGTCTTCTTAGATAAAATAAAAAAATTTATTGAAAATAGTAATTTCGAATTACTAAAAAAAATTAAAAAAATAAAAAAAAAAGATGTAGCATTTTCAACCAGAAATATTCCTCATATAGGTCATAATCTTATTCAAGAAACAATTATAAAATCAAAAAAAAAATTAACAGTTTTTTTGATTTTAAATACGAAAAATAAATATCCCAAAAATTTATTGATGAAAACTTATCAATCGCTGAGGAAAAATAAAAAATTTAAGGATATAAAAATTGTATTTATTTATTTACCAACTTTTTTTGGTGGGCCAAAAGAAGCTTTTTTTCAAGCAAAAATTTTTGAAAACTTAAAATATAAATTTTTTTACGTAGGGAGAGATCACGCAGGATATAAATCTTTTTATAAAAAATTTGACTCTCAAAAAATTTTTAAAAAATTAAAATCAAAAATTAAAATAATAAAGTTAAATGAACCTATGTTATGTGAGTCTTGTAATGTTTCTGTGATAAATAAATATATTAATAAAAAATGCTGTCCTCTTTGTGAAGGAAAAAAACTTTTAGAATTAAATGGCAGTGATATTAAAATTTTAATTAAACAAAAAAAATCAGATCAATTGATAAAATATTTAGATCAATCTGTTTATAATGTGTTGAAGAAAAACAATTTTTCTTTACAAAATCAATAAATTATTATAATTATTTTATTGAGAACAAACGTCTCGAAGGCAAAAGTGATTGCCGAGCAATTAGATTGCTTCACTTAGAACAAATAACATAAAGTTAAATATATGAGCAAACTAAATAGTGAGACAAAGATAGTTGATAAATTTAGATTAATTCATTGGTTAAATATTAGAAAAACAACGATTGATGTTTTAAATGAACTTTTATCAAATAAAATCAATAAAAAATTATCTGTAGAAGACTTTGAAAATTTAGACATGTATACTGCGTCTGAGATCGCTAATGTTCTGTCAATACCCGTTTCAGATATTTTAAAAGAGTCAGAGGTACCCTCATTTTTATTCAGTAGTAAGTCAGATGTAGAAAAAACTAAACGACCAATAAGACGTGATGGAATTCACTTTTATAATTATTATACACTACCATCACCTAAGGGATATGTTGCTCCTGTTTTAATAGATATCCTATGTCCAAAAAATAAGCTTCCAAAGTTAAATAATGGACATTTAGAAAGTGCAATAACATTAAGTCTTGGCCCTAATGATATCTATGCAAGATTTGGAAAAAAAATTAACAAGACTAATTGGTGTAAATTTAAAGTAAATAAAGACCCAAAAACCAATTGGATAGTTGGTGACAATTATTTTGAGCCATCCTATTGTCTACACACTTATTCAAGAGCGACTGATGGACCAGGAAGAATATTATCTTATACTACAACTTCACATGTTGAAGATCTTTTTACAAAAAAATTAAACGATCAGTCATTTGATAATTTTATAAAATTATCAAAAAACAAAAATTTTAAAAGAGCTCTTATGTTACAGACACTAACTGATAAAGGGTATGAATTAAACTATATCTCTAAAAAAACAAAAATATCTTTATCAAAGTTAAAAAATTATTTTAGAAATAAAGAAAATCTGTCCACAAAACAATTTGAAAAGATATGTAATTTTGCTGAACTAGATTCAAGATTATTTAAGGAGGTTAAACATAAAGAAGACGCTGTTGGAAAGCTTTATATTTCTCACAAAGAAAGTATTAAAACTATTAGAAAATTCAAATCCTATACAATTGCAAGTATTGTTTCATCCACTAGATTTCAGGATTTACACGGTTATTACATGAAGGTTGACAAGAAAGAGAAAAAAAAATTAAAATTTGATTTAATTGACTCAGCGTGTTCTCATTACTTAGTTACTGGTGGTAATTTAAAATTTTATCATAAAAAAAATGGAAAAATAATAAAGACACTTTGCTCAGAAGGAGATGCAATGTGGGTTGGTTCTTTTACAGAGCATTGTTTTTATGGACAGGGTTCTTTAGCAAAAATTTCTGATGGACAAAATTTAAATTATCTTGAAAAATTTGATGTTGGAAATTTATATAATCTTAGTTTTACTTTAAAAAGAGCGAGAAAAGACAAAGTAAATTGGGGATATGATACTTAAAAAACTTTCAAAACCTTTTACAATTTGGATTATTGGCCCCTCAGCTGCAGGTAAAACAAGTATTGCAAAAAAATTATACGAAAAAATTAAAGATCAATCTTTAAAGTTAATTATAATTGATGGGGACAATATCCGTAATTTATTTGATAATAAATATGGGTATGATGCAGTCTCAAGAAGTAAAGTTACAAAGAGATATATAAAGCTTGTAAAGTGGCTTCAAAGCTTTGAGGTATCCTCAATAGTTTCTGTAATCAGTCCATTTGAGAGAGATAGAATTGAATGTAAAGAAAGTCTGATTGGTTATAAACAAATTTATCTCAAATGTTCAATGGAAACAAGATTGTTAAGAGATAAAAAGAATTTATATAAACCTGCTCTAGAGGGTTTAAAAAAGGATGTAATTGATGTTGATATTCCATTCGATCAATCCAAAATCAACGATTTAATAATTGATACAGATAACAACGATGTAGAATTATCAACAAACAAAATTATAGAAAGCTTTAATTAGATGTGTGGAATATTTGGAGGATATAATGTTACCTTTAAAGAAGTAGAAAAAGGAATAAATCTAATAAAAAGAGGAAATGACGGAATTACTATTTCCGAACTATCAGAAAAAAAGGTTTATTTTGCAGCCAGAAGACATGCTATTAAATTTTCAGGAAATGAGGATAATCTATCAGGTCAATCAGACCAGCCATATTTTTCTAAAGATAGAAATATAGCATTAATATTTAATGGAGAATTTTATAATTTTGCTCAATATAAAAATAAATTAATCAAAGATAAAATTAATTTTAAATCAAAAGGAGATACAGAAGTTTTATTAAAACTTTATGAGTCTCATGGTATAAATTTTTTAAGAGATAAAAATATTGACGCTTTATATTCTATTGCAGTTTATGATAAATCATTAAACAAGATATTCATTACGAGAGATTGGCCAGGAAGAATTCCATTATATTATTATCATGAGCGTGGAAAGTTTATTTTTTCAAGTGAGTTGAAAGCATTAAGGGCGATAAATGGGTTAAGTCTTCAAAATCCAGTTGAGTTAGAGCCAGGTAAGATACTTGAATATGATATTTCAAAAGACAAAGTTAATGTTGTTTCAGATTACAATTTGGAACCTTATATCTCAAAAAATACAAATGATATTTTGAAACTTGGAGAAGAGATGCATGCAGTTTTAAATGAGTCAGCAAGAAATAGGACTATGGGCGATGTGCCTATATGTACTATGTTATCTGGAGGAATTGATAGTGTTCTCACAACGTACTATGTTTTGAAAAATATAGAATTTGATAAAGTAAATTATCAACCAACCTCTTATGTCTTCAGAGTAAAAAATTTTGATTCTATTGATGTCAAGACTGCTGAAGTAGCAACTGAAGGATTTAAAAAAATTGGACTTAAATTAAAAGTTATAGAGGCAACTGAAGAACAAATTGTAAAAGATATGCCAGGAATTGTTGAAACATTCGAAATGAGGCAATTAAAGGCATTAAGTTTTTATCCACTACCTATTTATTGGTATTTAGCTCCTGAAATGCATAAAGATGGTTTTAAAGTAACAATAGGAGGACATGGAGTTGACGAATTATTAGGAGCCTATACAGCCTGGAAAGAATTGAAAACAAGTCATGAGGCTCAGATAAAGCTTAGAAGTAGAAAAGCATTCATAAATAACATTTATAACAATATGTTGAAAAGAGCATCTATCATTTTTATGAACCGTGGCCCAATTGAAGCCAGATTCCCTTTTTTAAACCATAAAGTTTGTGAATTTATGCTAGGTATTGATCCTAAATGGTTGTCTTTGAGTAAGATTAACGCCGAAATCATGTTAAGATTAATTGAGGACTCAAAAATTAAAGACTCCATAAATCTTATATACAATAATTTAAATTTATATTTGAATGATGAAAAAGCATTTTTTGAAAAGTTAACTTCAGAAGAAATACTTGATATCGAAAAAATTTTTTGGAAATTCCCTCTAATTGCCTCAAGTTATTTTGCCTCAAAAGAATCCTTTTTGTCATTTAAAGATGTGTTTAGACCAAAAATTAGAGGTCAACATGGAGCAGGAATTACATATATAGAACCAAAAATAGTTAAAGATTATCCAAAATATGGCTCTACAGATACAGAAATTTTCAAAAATATATCAAGGGAGATATTTTCTTAATGATAAAAGCTAAAAAGAAAAACAAAATTGTATATGTTCCCATGGGCGCTGATATAATCCATAGCGGTCACTTAAATATCTTAAAACATGCTCAAAAATATGGTGAGGTTGTTATTGGGTTATTTACAGACTCTGCTATTGCAGAATATAAAAGACTCCCACTAATAGGATATAGTCAAAGATACGATATAATAAAGAATATTAAAGGAGTTAGTAAAGTTGTGGCCCAGGATACCTGGGATTATTCTAAAAATTTAAATAAATTAAAACCTGATTATGTTGTGCATGGAGATGATTGGAAAAAGGGAGTGCAAAAAGGAATTAGAGATAAAGTTATTAAAACTTTAAAAAAGTGGTCTGGCAAGTTAATTGAACCCAAATATACTCAAAATATATCAGCAAATTCATTAAAGAATAAAATTAATGATATCATTTATTTCCCTCAAAATAGAGTCTCAATATTGAAAAGATTGATTTATTCAAAAAATATTGTTCGTATTCTAGAATCACATAATTCTCTTACTGGTCTAATTATAGAAAATCTAAATATATTAAAAAATAAAAAGATGTTAGAATTTGATGGCATGTGGTCATCTAGTTTGACCGACTCAGCCACAAAAGGAAAACCAGATAACTCATCAGTTGATTTTTCCTCACGAATTACATCATTAAATGAAATGATGGATGTTACAACAAAACCTCTTGTTTTTGATGCCGATAATGGAGGACAAGTTGAACATTTACCATTTTTGGTGAGATCATTAGAAAGAGCCGGAACTTCAGCGATTATAATGGAAGACAAAATAGGGCTTAAAAAAAATTCTTTATTTAAAAATCAAACTGGTACAAAACAAGATAAGCCAAATATTTTTGCAAAAAAAATAAAAAAAATATGTAACTCAAGACAATCAAATGATTTTATGGTAATTGCAAGAATTGAAAGTTTCATATTAGGAAAAGGTTTAAAAGATGCTTTAAAACGAGCTGAAATTTATTCTAAGGCAGGTGCAGATGCAATTTTAATTCACAGTAAAGAAAAATCTACTAAAGAAATTTTCTCCTTTGCAAGAGAGTTTAGAAAGAGTAAAAATTTTGTGCCTTTAGTGTCTGTGCCATCTACTTATTCCAAGGTATATGAAAAAGAATTAATTAAAAATGGTTTTAAACTAGTTATTTATGCAAACCAATTATTAAGAGCAGCTTATCCAGCCATGCAAAATGCTGCAAAAACAATTCTGAAAAACAGCAGAGCTTTTGAAATTGACAAGAAAATTATACCAATAAAAGAAATTATTAATTTAATTAAGAATGATTAGTGTAAATGCTTTAATTAAAGTATTGAAAAAAAATAAAAGTGATTTTTTCACAGGAGTTCCTGATAGTGTTTTAAAGGAACTTTCTTCAGAATTAGAATTTAAAGATAAAAAAAAACATATAATTGCAACAAACGAAGGCTCTGCTGTTGCTTTAGGTATAGGACATTATCTTTCAACAAAGAAAATACCAGTGATATATATGCAAAATTCAGGCTTATCAAACGCATTGAATCCTTTGATTTCAATTGCTCATAAAAAAGTTTATTCAATACCTCTAATTTTAATAATTGGATGGAGAGGATCTCCAAAATTTAAAGATGAACCTCAGCATACTGTAAAGGGTAGAATTACAAAAAAATTACTAAAACTTCTTAATATTGAAAACATTGTATTGAGATCTGATAGAGATTTAAAAAAATTTGATTCACTAATTAAAAAAGCAAAAATAAAGAAATCTATAATTGCTTGTTTAATTGAACAGGACACATTAGAAAAAAATAACAAAAAAACGAAAAAAAAAATTTTTTATTCTTTAAGCAAAGAATTATTCCTTAAAACTTTGCTGGAAAACTTAAATAAAAATTCAAAAATTATTTCTAGCACAGGTTATAATTCTAGAGAGTTAATGTATATAAGAAATAAATATGATTTTAAGAATAGCAAAGATTTTTATATGGTTGGAGGTATGGGACATACATCCTCAGTAGCATTAGGATATTCACTATTCCGAGGAGATAATACAGTTTGTATTGATGGTGATGGATCGTGTTTGATGCACTTAGGCTCAATTAAAACTGCAGGATATCTAAAAATTAATAATTTCAAATACATATTGTTAAATAACAATACTCATGACTCAGTAGGAGGTCAAAAGACCAATGCAAATTATGTGAATTTTAAACAATTTTCTAAAAGTATGGGTTTTAAAAAATTTTATTCAATTACAAATAAAAAAAATTTAAAAAAAAATATTATAAATTTTTTATCTTCAAAACATTGTAGTTTTTTAGAGGTGAAAATAGATAATAATAAAATAAAAAAATTACCTCGCCCAAAAGATCTTATTAGTATTAAAAATCAATTTATGAAATAATGATTAACAATTTAGATGATATTAAAGTTTTTTTAAATGATGGAAGTTTTAAAAAGATCTTTTTATTATGTGGAAAAAAATCTTTTGAGAGCTCTGGTGCTAAATTATTTTTAAATAATGTTCTTAAATCGAAAAAAATAAAATTTTTTTATAAACATTCTGAATTACCATCTTTAGAGGAGCTGATTGAAATAATTATTCAATTAAGGCAATTCAAGCCAGATTTAATATTAGCCGTTGGTGGTGGAGCAGTAATTGATTATGCAAAAATTGCTAATGTTGTAGAAATTAAACCTAATTTGTCCGAATTGATTATTAATTATACATACCCTTTTACTAATAAATTAACAAAACTTGCAGTAATTCCAACCACTGCTGGATCTGGAGCAGAGGTTACATCTAATGCTGTCATATATGTTGAAAATATTAAGTATTCATTTGAAAGTAAATTATTAATCCCAGATTATTTTTTTTTAATTCCAGAATTTTTAATTTCTGCATCAAAAAAAATTAAATCTTCCTCAGGTTTTGATGCAATTGCTCAAGCTTTAGAGTCATTAGTTTCAAAAAAATCAAATGATGAAAGTTTAGATTATGCTATTAAATCTTTGAAAATTTCAACAAAAAGCTATATTTCATTTCTTAGTAACACAAATTTAAAGAACGCCGCTGAAATGAGTATAGCTGCAAATCTTGCTGGTAAAGCTATAAATATATCTAAAACAACAGCACCTCATGCTACATCTTATCCATTTACTTCTTTATTCAATATTAGCCATGGTCATGCAGTAAGTTTATTTTTTGAAAATTTTTTTAAATTTAATTTTCAAAATTTACAGAAATCCGAGACTACCTTTGATCTAAAAAAAAGATTTGAAATGATATTTGATTTATTCAATGTGAAAAATATAGATGATTTTAATAAAAAAATTTCTTTGTTGAAAAATAAAGCTGACTTAGCTGATGACTTAAGAAGCTTAAAAATTGATTTAGATAAAGATTATAACAAAATAATTAAAGGTGTTAATTTATTAAGGCTTGGAAACAATCCAGTTAAAATTGAAGAAAAAGATATTTACAATATTTTTCAAAAAAAAAAATTATTTCAATAAGTAAAGGTATACTAAAATTGTGAATTATACATTTAAAGAAAAAATTACATTAAATTCATTATTAATTTTATTTAGTCTAATGAATAAACTTGGAATAAATTTTTTTTTAGATGCAGGTTCTTTATTAAAATTTATAAGAAATAATAAAAAAATAACGATAGGCACTGATATTGATATCGGTATTTTTGAAAAAGATAAGAAAAAAATTTCTAATCTAAAGGCTCTTTTAGAAAAAAGAGGATTTAATGTTAAGTTACAAAATAATTTTTCAATTTATTATGATTATGTAAGAATAAACTCTCCTAAAAATTTCAAGGGGAAGTCAAAACATATAGATATCTATATATATAAAAATATTGATAAATTTTATGTTTTAAAAAAGCCCCATAAATTTAGTAAAAATTCTTTATTATCAAAATTATTGGTGTATGGGATAAATTTTTTAAATCGAAAAAAATATAAAAAATTTATTCTGTTTTACTTCTTTAAGCATGCTTTATTTTTGATATATAATTATTTTGGCAAATCTGAGCAATATAGATTCCCTATAAATTTATTAAAATCACAACTTAAAATTATTTATTATATAAATAAACAAAAAGTTATTTTCCATATACCAAAAAATTATAATAAATACTTATCTTATAGATATACTTCAAATTGGAGATTTCCTGATAAAAATTGGAAAAATAGAGAAAAAAAATTTTTAGTAAATGATAGTTTGAAAATTGATAATTATACTTTTCAAAATTAATATACAAAAATATCAATCAAAATGATTTTAAACTTTCCTATAAAAATTATAAATCAGCATTTTCTACGATTGATCTATTTAATTTAATATTGAAAAATTTATCATAATTAAACGTCATTACAAATTTATTCAATTTTCTGTTTTTAAATTTTTGAAGTTTCCAAGAATTTTTTTTATAAAATTTTATTAGATTTTTTTCACAATAAAGAATTGAAATTAAGTTTAATTTTTTAATGGTAAGATTATTAAATTCCATTATTTTTTTAGCTAAACCTTTACTTCTAAAATTTTTGTGAATTATTAGAGTATCAAATAATAAATATCTTTTTTTTTTGTAAAGTTTTCTTCTTCGTAGCATTGTGTATCCAACCAATTTTGATTTACAATAAAGTAAATTATGATGGTCTAATTTTTTTGAGTTATTATAAAAAAATTTTTTTTGATTATCTAAATTATGTTTCCAATGAGTATTTTTTAGCTTACATATTTTAGTTATTATCGCATTATTTAATTGATTTGTTTTTAAAGTTAGAAGTTCATAGGACATAATATATTATTAGTAATATTTAAAAATATAATGTATTTGTTATTTTTAATCAGTAATAAAAATATTAAATTGATAGTTATAATTCAAGCTAGATCTGGTTCGACAAGATTTAAAAATAAAGTTCTTTTAGAAGTGCACGGTAAACCACTTATTTGGTATGTCGTAAGACAGATTAAAAAATCTAAAAAGGTCAAAAAAATAGTTGTTGCAATACCTAAGAGTGATAGAGATAAAAATTTGTATTCTTATTTAAAAAAAAATAAAATGAATATTTATAGAGGTGATGAAAATAATGTTGCTAAAAGAATGCTATTTGCAGCAAAGAAATTTAAAGCAAATAATTTTATGAGAATTTCAGCAGACAGCCCACTCATCAAAACATCAATAATTAATAAATGTATTAATATAAAAAAGAATTTTTTTAATTATGATTTAATTACAAATGTTTTTCCAAGAAGTTTTCCCAGTGGACAATCTGTAGAAATAATTAATACAAATGTGCTTCAAAAAAATATCAAATTTATGAAAAAAAGTGAACTAGAGCATGTAACGAAATATTTTTATAATAATTCAACTAAATTTTCTATTAAAAATTTTACAAACAAAAATAAATATAAACAATTTAAAAGTTCTATTGATACAATTAATGATTTTAAAAAGTTAAAACATCTTATAAAAAAATGAACATTAAAGCTGCAGTTATCGGAACAGGTATAGGTATTAAACATATAGAGGCAATAGATGGATACAAATCATCTAAAGTTGTAATAATTTATGAGAAAAATAAAAAAAAAATTCCAAATTTAAAAAAAAAATTTCCGCATATAAAAATAACAAATTCTGAAAAAGATATTTTTAATGATAAAAATATAAACTTTGTCAGTATAGCAAGTTATGACAATTTTCACTTCTCTCAAATAATCAAATGTATTAATAAAAATTTTAACATAATGGTTGAAAAACCTTTGTGTTTATCTTTAAAAGAATTAATTAGTGTAAAAAAGGCTCTTGGGAGAAGTAAAGTAAAAATTTCATCAAATATGGTCTTAAGAGCGAATGAAATGTTTATTAATATTAAACAAAAAATGAAAAATGAAAAAATTTTTTATGCAGAATGTGACTACATGTGGGGAAGAGCAGAAAAGTTATTTGGCTGGAGAAGCAAGGTTAAGAACTTTAGTTTTACATTAGGTGCTGCAATTCATATGATAGATCTCATTTGCTGGATATTAAATAAGAGGCCTTTATCAGTGATTACATTAGGAAACAAAATAGTCACAAAAAATACTATTTTTAAAAAAAAAAGTTTTTTAATTTATTTATTAAAATTCTCACAGAACTTAATTGTAAAAGTGACAGCAAATATGGCCGGTACTCATGAACATTTTCATAATTTAAAAATATATTCAAAAGATAAAACACTCTTTCATACTAGGGATGGATCTTATATTTTAAAAAAAAATAAAAAATTATTTTCAAATAATTTAAGTCATGCATATCCAGATAAAAAAAACAGAAAAAAAGTTATAAGAAATTTTATAGATAGTATAAAAAATAGTAATGTTAAAAAAATAATATCACAGAAAGAAATTTTTGATTTAATGTCAATTTGTTTTGCAGCAGACAAATCTTTAAAACTTAATAGGGAAATTAAAATAAACTATAAAATATGATACCTTTTTCAAAACACTCTGTTCCTAATGAAGTAAAAAAAATATTTGAAGAAATACTTAAAACTGGATGGTTTACTCATGGTAAATATACAAATTTATTTGAAAAAGAGTTTAAAAAATTTACCAAAGCTAAATATTGTACTGTAGTATCAAGTTGTACAGCAGGACTTCACCTTTCGCTTCTAGCCTTAGATCTTAAAAAAAATAGTGAAATTTTAGTCCCTGCGATGTCACATACCGCGACAGCTCATGCAGCAGAGTACGCTGGTCTTAAAGTAAAGTTTTTAGATGTTAATAGAACAACTGGAAATATCGAATATGAGAATATTAAAAAAAATATTTCTAAAAAAACAAAGGCAGTAATGGTTGTTCATATGAACGGGAATTCATGTGAAATGAAAAAAATAAAAGCAATCTGTGATAAAAAAAAAATTTCTTTAATTGAGGATTGCGCACATGGACTTGGAACTTTTTATCAAGGGAGACATGTAGGTAATTTTGGAGTGGCAGGTAGTTTTTCATTCTACCCAACAAAACAAATTACAACAGGAGAAGGTGGGGTGGTTATTACGAATAATAAAAAAATATTTAAAAAAATAAAAAAATTAAAAGCATTTGGCATAGATAAAGATATAAAAGATAGAAAATTACCAGGTAAATATGATGTTAAAATGTTGGGTTTTAACTATCGAATGACAGAACTACATGCTGCAATGGGCTTATTACAATTAAAAAAGTACAAATCTTTTTTAAAAAAAAGAAAACAATTAGCAAAAAGATATATATTGAATTTTAAAAATTTTTCTCACTTACGTCATGCAATTTATAATAAAGAAAGTTCATTTTTTATTTTTCCAATTCTAACAAAATCAAGAGATAAATTGCTTAAACATTTAATTAAAAAGAAGATTGGTGTTTCAATACATTATGCTAAAAGTTTACCATTTATGAGTTATTACAAAAAAAAGTATAAAACTAGCAACAATAAATTTAAAAATTCTATAAATTATGCTGACTCAAATATATCTTTACCAGTATATCCAAAATTAACTATTAGAAATGTAGATAAAATAAGTTTAGAAATCAAAAAATTTTTATCAGGAGTCAGATGAAAAAAAAAATATTATTAGTCGGTGGGTGTGGCTTTATAGGACATAATTTAGCTTTAAAACTTAAAGCTCTAGGTCATGAGCCTACCGTTGTTGATAGCTTGTCAGTTAATAATCTAAAATCTATAAATGAAGAAGGAGTCGTTAATAAAAAATTATATTCAGCTATATTAGAAAATAGAATAGCTTTACTAAAAGAAAATAATATAGATTTGATAATCCAGGATGCCAGGCAGTATCATGAAATATCTAAATTATACTCAAATATAAATCCGGAAATTATCGTACATCTTGCTGCTGTATCTCATGCAAACAAATCTAACAAAGATCCACATACAACATTTGATCATAGTCTAAGGACTTTAGAAAATACACTCGATTTTGCAAAAAGTAATAAAATACACGTAGTCTACATGTCATCAAGCATGGTTTACGGCAATTTTAATTCTAGTGATGTTGATGAAGACTCTAAATGTGATCCAATAGGTATTTATGGAACTTTAAAGTTATCTGGTGAATTACTTATTAAAGCTTATAAACAAGTTTTTGATTTACCTTATACAATTATAAGACCCTCTGCTTTATATGGAGAGAGATGTGTGAGTAGAAGAGTAGGTCAAATTTTTATTGAAAACGCAATTCAAGGACAACAAATTACAATCAACGGAGATGGTGAAGATAAGTTAGATTTTACATACATAGAAGATTTAGTTTCAGGAATAGCATCTTGCTGTGATAACGATAATGCTTTAAATCAAACTTTTAATCTTACTCATGGAAAATCAAGAAAAATTAATGAATTATTGGATGTTTTAAAACAGGAATTTCCAGATTGTCATGTAAAATATTCTGAAAGAGAAAAATTTATGCCAGAGAGAGGAACATTAAAAACAAATAAAGCAAAAAAGTTAATTAATTATAATTCCAAATTTTCGATTGAAGACGGATATATACAATACATCAAATGGTATAAAGATTTTTGGAAAAAGTTTAATGCTTAGTTATCAAAAATTTAAAAAAAAAAAAAGACCACTTATAATTGCTGAAATAGGAAATAACCATGAGGGAAATTTTTCTGTTGCAAAAAAACTAATTGATTTAGCTGCAGAAGCAGGAGTTGATGCTGTTAAATTTCAGACATTCAAAACAAAAAAATTTATAACAGATAAAGAAAAGAAAAGGTTTAATAAATTTCAAAAATTTGAATTAAAATATTCAGATTTTGAAAAACTATCTATTTATGCAAAAAAGAAAAAGTTATTATTTATTTCAACTCCTTTTGATATAGAAAGTGCAATTTTCTTAAATAAAATAGTTGATTGTTTTAAAATTTCCTCAGGAGACAATAATTTTTTTGAATTAATCCAAAAAGTTTTGAGTTTCAAAAAACCAGTAATTATATCTTTGGGATTACTAACTTTTTCTGAAATTATTAAATTAGAAAAATTTGTTAAAAAGCAAAATAATAAAGATGTTTATTTTTTACACTGCATTACATCTTATCCAGCAGAAGATACTGAGATTGATTTGAAAACAATAGAACTTTTAAAAAAAAAGATTAAATTTAAAATTGGGTATTCAGATCATTCTTTAGG
>MDSZ01140571.1_pt1 | contig 14130 bp, 10 predicted proteins | sample 811201 | NCBI WGS metagenome assembly MDSZ01 (sample SAMN05326647, study PRJNA326480) | marine metagenome | isolation source: seawater | place: Indian Ocean: North | collected 2010
AGTCTGCGAGAGAACTCCTCATTGGCGAGGCAATAAAACAGTTTCGTCAGATCCTCCCATCTGCAGATACAAAAGCTGGTTTTTTGATTCAGCGTGCACGATGGCTCTCAATGCGTATGCCAGACGAAGGGCTTCCTGCACTGCACGATGAAAGTCTGATGCGTTTGATACCAGCACTGTGCGAAGGAAGTCTCTCCCTGAAAGACATACAGCACGCAGACTGGCTCGCGCATATAGAGGCGTGGGTTGGCCTTGAGAACCTTGCACAGATTGACCGACTGGCCCCTGAACGCATCAGTATTTCAAACGGCAAAAACTATAAAATTCGATATCACGACACAGAAGACCCTTCCGTCGCAATCCGTATTCAGGAACTTTTTGGCGTCTGTGAAACACCTCGCATTTGTGGTAATCGTGTGCCGTTGGTTATCCATATCCTTGGACCAAATCATCGCCCACAACAAATCACCAAAGATCTGGCGAGCTTTTGGAAAACAACCTATCCACGTATACAAAAGGAACTTCGGCGAAGGTATCCGAAGCATGCGTGGCCAGACAATCCTCATGCGATCAAGAAGAACAGATCAAAACGTAATAAAACCATTCGTGATGATAAGCTATAGCCATGCATGTGACTCTAACGCTCATCTCCATACTGTTGGTGCCATGACATGATGAAAACCGCCATGCAGTGGTGTGCAGGATTGCGTGATTTTGTAGTGGACTACCGCACAACCCATCCGCTCGCAATCACAGACTCCACTGAGGAGTCAGAAAAGGCACGCATTCTAAAAAAGCACTCCGAGTCCTGGCTCAGCCGCATGGCACCAAGCATTCCACCATCGCACGTGGTTGCTTTCACCACCTCTGATCTTGGGGTGCAGATAATGAATGCAACCACAGCAACGATATCGCCACCAGATTGCGTCTCCCGATGGAACGTCGTTCCACTTCGAGAACTTGAGTATCGACTATGGACAAAGATCCAACCGGACGCGAGTTTTGAGCTTCATGTGAATCACTGGAACTGGATAAAGGCACCTGTCCCAAAACAACGTTGGAAAGAATTCGTACAGTGGCCTATCGGAGAGAATGATCAGTATTGGCTTCATCGCACAGGAACCCAAGGTCCTGGCACCGTCGCAACACGCCATGCCCATCTCTATCACTGGAATGGGACGAAGGCCGCACTGCTGCAAAAAGATGTGAGTGAACAGGTGAAACAATTATGATGCGCACACGACGCGGCGACAGATGATGGCTCTTCTGCGATGACCCATTCGACAAAAAATAATTGTTACAGGAGGTTCCTCACCGACTGGTAATTGCTTTCGTATTCCTTCAATATCTACCTTCATACGACGACACTTCAACTCGTAGGATTGTGGGGAACGTTTCAAAAACAACTGCCTGAGTGCTTTTATTGATGATGAGAGCACCTCCTCAACACGGAAGACTGAAACAAGCGTTGTGTTGGGAATATGGCTGCTTGTGAGATACTCCTCTTCACCATCAAGACGATGCATGTCATGTTGCATTGCCAACGCCATGAGTAACCCACTACGCACGATTCCAGGATCTGGGTCACACAGATACTGCTCAACTGTATTCCGGAGCATAACGCCATGGTCAATCGGATCAGCTGCAAAAGTTTCACCTGTTGAAATGTTTGTCGCTCGTGCGCGATGGTGTGTCGCAAGTTCACCAAACCAGATGGTCGCCTCTCGACATTCTCCTGCCAAACTCATCAGTTCGATTTCACAGCCAGGAAACTTATCAACAAAGTTACTCGCAGGACCAACCTTCAGTGCTCCGCCACGTGCTGTCTTGATCAAGTGCTTCATCCAGTCCAATCCTGGCTGATAGTCCTCGAGGCGTCGAACAGGTCGTTCACGGCCACTTCTACGATCTGGATCAGCATGGACAAAGAGCTGCTTCCAGGAGTGCGTGGTTACATCCGTCTCTTTGGTAAAAATATTTTGAGATGAACCAAGTACTTGTGCATTCCACCTGGTACAACACAGCATCAATGCTGAGTGATCAAGTGCCTGGACCTCCGCATGCCTTGAGAGGGCAGAGGCATCACTACCAATACCACAACAGATGTCGGATATGACGGCACAATTTGAAAAGCGACGTGCCTTATGTTTTGCCACTTCCCAAGCTGTGGCTTGTTCGAGCCCAATCCTGTTGAACCACAGTTGTTCGGCAAAAGGAAAACGTGACCGAGCCCGTTCACGGGCTTCCTGAATCTGAATGGCTGCTATTACAAGTCTTTCCGGGAAACGCTCGCGAAGTTTCTTCTGACTCGTTCGTTCATTGGGTGAACTCTGAGCGACAGCTTCAAGAATTTCTGGCTGCGACCGAAGTTGCACATAAAGCTCACATTCGTTTGACATTGACGGCAGGGGACTCGCGAGACAGTGTTTCGGATAGCGGGACTCTACGGGATAACTGTACTGCAGTATGCTTATATCTCCAGCACCACTGTGTTCTTCACTGAAAGAGAACTCCTCTCAGAACCGCAACTGGATGAATATGCCACGTGCGTTCGTAAGCAAAACACGACAGACCATGATCCGGGTTCACCGAATCGGCAGGCATTGTATGCTCTGATGGTATGTACACAGGGTCTGTTCCGATGGGGTAGCCGTGGGAGGAACGGGGTATGCGATTGACTCAAAACACGGGTATGAGCTTTTTGTCTTGCCAATGCTCCTTCAATCGCTGCATCCATCCCAGCCTCTACGCCATCCCTGGCTTTGTTTTCAACTCCCTGGTGGTGTGCGTGCGTCTCTTGTGTGTGACCTGTTCGATTGCCACTGCCACGGATCAGCCAAACGTCATCCTCATCGTCGCGGATGATCAGGGATACGGCGATATGTCCTGTCATGGAAATCCCGTCCTCAAGACACCAAACATGGACCAACTCCATGCGGAAAGTACACGGCTGACGGACTTTCATGTCGCTCCTATGTGTTCGCCAACTCGTGGACAATTGATGACCGGTTGCGATGCCATGAACAATGGCTGTACGGCAGTATGTCAGGGTCGATCAATGACGCGGGCCACCATTCCAACCATGGCTGACTTCTTCGTTCGTTCCGGATATCACACAGGGCATTTCGGCAAATGGCATATGGGAGACAGTTATCCACACCGGCCCCAGGATCGAGGTTTTCATGAAACACTTCATCATCGTGCCTGGGGGATCACCTCGTTGGCAGACTACTGGGGAAATTCCTATTTTGATCCTGTTCTTAATCACAACGGTGTTGATAAGACATTCACAGGGTACTGCACGGACATTTTTTTTGACCAGGCAATGCAGTGGATTGATCGCAACGTGAGTGAGAAGAGTGCTACGCCATTCTTTGTTTACCTACCAACAAACACCCCCCATGTACCGAACGTATGTGATGACACGTATTCCGAGCCGTATGTTGGTACGTACCAAGGCAAAAACATCCCCGCAAAATTTTTTGGCATGATCGCAAATCTTGATGAGAACCTTGGACGGCTGGACGGATTCCTGAAGGAGCGTGGCTTGTGGAATGACACGCTCCTCATCTACATGTCGGACAACGGCACGCAGAGCAAGGAGGCCAAGGAACTTTTCAATGCTGGCATGCGTGACAAGAAGACAAGCGTATACGAAGGTGGGCATCGAGTGCCCTGTTTCATTCGTTGGCCAAATGGCGGATTGCAACACGGACGTGACATCAATGATCTGACTCAGGTTCAGGACCTGCTACCCACGCTGATTGAACTATGTGGTCTCAATACCACACCGGAAGAGCCCAGCGTTCCACAAGCAAACAGCCCAACGTCATTTGATGGGATTAGCCTTGCAGGACGACTGAGAGGCCACAGAAAAGAAATACCGGACCGTAAGCTGGTTATCCAATACCGCACATCTGGTGAAAAATGGGCACCAGCGGTTGTGCTCTGGAAGAAGTGGCGACTGGTTGGGCCCGGAGAACTGTATAACGTTGCGGACGATCTTCATCAGGACCACAACATTGCCAGTCGGCATCCAGATATCACGCAACAGATGGAGACGCATTACAACGAGTGGCACACTGTGGCTCGACAGCGATTCGATATCCCACGATGGATTAAACCTGGCGCACCACAACAAAACCCTATGATGCTCTACGCTCAGGATTGGGTGGGCGACTACTGCGACAATCGAGGAGGACTCACGAAAGGTATGGCTGTTGGATACTGGAATATCGACGTTGAGACTGGGGGAGTCTACGAACTGGAACTACGCCGATGGCCCGCAGAATCTGGACTGCCGCTCAATGCTGGGTACGGACCTCATTTTGAGAAAGGACAACGAGGACGACGCCCTATTGTCGCCGCCAACGTACAGATTGCCGGTGGTAACTACACGCTCGACAGTAAGCGTGAAGACACGCACGTTATATTCCGCGTCAAACTCAAAGCCGGCAGACAGGAACTACGAACTCACTTTTTCGACGCCAATGATGCAACGCTTTGCAGTGCAATGTACGTGAAAATCAATAAAGTATCTCATTCTGGCAATGTCGCCCTCACCCCACTGTCCGAACGAGTGCCGAAAGGTATTGCTCAGGACTCGGCACCTGACCCGCAACCTGCGCCTCTGCGATCGGTCACACTCGGCAAGGATGACATCCTCATGACTGACTTTGAGGGAACAACGTTTGGTGATTGGATCGTTGAGGGGAATGCGTTCAACGCCGGGCCAACGTCACCTCGTGGCCGCGTTGTCGGTTTTCAGGGGCACCGTCTATTGGACACCTTCCTTGCTAACGGCAGCGACAAGCCAACTGGTACACTGACCTCTCCTGCGTTTAGAATTGATCGCACACGAATCAACTTCCTCATTGGAGGCGGGAATCTACCGCAAAAGACCTGCGTAAACCTCCTCCTCAACGGGACAGTCGTGCGATCGGCAGTTGGCCCGGCAACCAAGGATTTATCCAACAGAAAAGTCCTCCATTGGGTGAGTTGGGATGTATCGGAACTCAAGGACAAGCATGTGCGTCTTCAGGTTGTTGACCAGCATTCAGGCGGATGGGGACACATCGTCGTTGACCACATCTATCGATCAAATCAGGAACCAATACTCAAGACTCACTAACCTACACAATCGTTTCACCACGTATTCATGATGCTTGTGACGCACGAACTATGAAACGCTACATAAGCCAAACCTGTCTAGCTCTTTACTGCTGCTCACCTATGTTTTGTTTGTTTGCTTTCATGGCTGAACCAACGGCACAAGCAGCTGACCAACCGAACATTGTCCTCATCTTCATTGATGACATGGGCTACGGAGACATCGGTCCGTTTGGGAATACGATAAACCACACACCCAATCTCGACCGTATGGCGAGGGAAGGGAATGTGCTCCGTCAGTTCTACGTTTCCAATACGGCCTGCACACCGTCACGCTCGGCTTTGATGACAGGCACCTACGCGCACCGGATTGGGATGGATGGAAGTGTGGTATTTCCGGGTGAGAAACGTGGATTGAATCCAAATGAGGTTACACTCGCAGAGATCCTGCGGGATCGCGGCTATACGACTGGCTGTTTTGGCAAGTGGCATTTGGGTGATCAGAAGCCGTTTCTACCACTGGAGCAGGGATTCGATGAGTACTTCGGGATTCCGTATTCCAACGACATGTGGCCAGGGAACAAACGCGGCAATCCCGTGACCAAACGTGGCCCATACGAACCATTGCCAGTCATTCGAGGAAGGGAGCCCGTCGCGTATGTTAGCGACGGGGCTGATCAATCGCTGTTGTGCGAGGTCGTGACGGATGAGGCAGTTCGGTTTATCACAGACCACAAGGACGATCCGTTTTTCTGTTACGTGCCACATGCCTATATTCATAACCCTCGCTTTGCTCGACCTGACATGATGGAGCGAGCCAAAGGCGACACACGGCGGGCGAACATCGAAGAGGTGGATGACAGTGTGGGCCGGATTCTTACGGTCCTTCGTGAATTAAACCTCGCCAATAAGACGCTGGTCATGTTTACCTCTGACAATGGGGGCGCTCAAATTGGACCGTTACGTGGCGTCAAGGGTGGCCCGAAGTACGAGGGCCACATGCGAGAGCCAACTCTTACATGGTGGCCCGGGACAATTCCAGCTGGCGTTGAAACCGAGGCTATCGCTGCCACCATCGATCTGTTGCCAACATTTGCGAAACTCACGGGGGCCGCCGTTCCAAGAGACCGGACAATTGATGGCAAGAACGCACTCGATGTGCTGCTGGGAAAACCTGATGCGCAATCACCACATCCAATCCTCTACTATGAAACTGACGGGATTCGGCGGGGTGACTGGAAACTTGTCAAAACTCGAAAGCGAGGCAAACCCTTTGTCTCCGAACTCTATAATTTGGCGGCAGACCTCGGTGAGCAAACCAACATCGCTCACAAACATCCGGGCATTGTTAAGGAATTAGAAGATCTCCTTGTGGCTCACGCTGAGCGTATCGCCACCGATATTCGTCCTGCCGGTTTTGTTGAAGATGCCAAGCCAATACTGACATCGCCGGGGAACTTGCCCCGACTACGGGAGTACGTCAAAAAGCCTGATGTCCGCGTGGGTGATTCTGGTCAACAACCTGTCATAACCAGACTGCTAGCCCACAATCGGACGGATACTCCAGCTCCAACCAATAGCACGGACCGTCTTTCACGTTCACCATATGGGCCTCACGTTTCAGAGCGACTCCGGCAGCCAGACGATGCACGGTTGATGCAACTACGACACGGCGCATCTGCGTGGGCTCGGCAGCAGCAGTATCAGTTTGTGAGTCTTGTCGACGACCGTGAAACGCTGAATGCACGTGGCGGGACATCAAACGCTGATCAACATACTGGCTTTCCCATTCGAAAAGAAAAAGAAGTAGCGGGCTGGACAGTGTTTATTCATCCAACGCTGCTTGAGTCAGATGTCGAGGCTACAGATAAGGCGATCAAGCTTCTCGAACACCAACTCAAGGAAATCATTGACGTCGTTCCAGCACCAGCTGTGAAGGAGTTGCAACAAGTGCCGCTCTATTTCTCTCCCGTATACCCAGACTCTCGTCCCAGAGCTGAGTACCATCCGGGTGCACAATGGCTCCGCACACACGGACGAGATCCCTCCATGGAGAAAGCTGTCGAATTCAGCAATATCCCTATATTCGAAGCAGAGACGCGACGCATGCCAAACTTCGCCCTTCATGAATTGGCTCATGCGTATCATGACCGCGTGCTTCCAAATGGACACAAGAATAAAGATGTTCGAATTGCCTTCGAGCGTGCGAAAGCAAAAGGCAATTATGAGCGGGTGGAACGCCAGGATTCAGAGGGCAGAAAACGGTTTGGTCGAGCCTATGCGATGACAAACCCTCAGGAATATTTTGCTGAAACGACAGAAGCCTTTTTTTCAAGAAATGACTTTTTTCCATATTGCAGGACTGAACTGGAAGGTCATGATCCCTATGCCTGCAGGGTCCTCTCTACGCTCTGGAAATGTGACCAAGCCCCGTAGGCACGAGAGCGTTTCAGGTACGTGACGCCTTCGATCACCCTTGCGCATATTTCAGTCAAAAACCTCCCCTTTTAATGGTAGTCTTCTACAATGACTGCAATAACTGTTGCTAATAACTTGATCCTTTCACCACCTACTGTGTTATGCCAACTCTCGTGAGCGACGCAAAGACCTCAACTCAACATGATATGTGCCGTGTCGTTCTCGGTGACTGCAGAGAACGGCTAGTTGACCATGAGATCTATGGTCTTGTAGATTCCCCAGACCGCCTCTGTCGCTTTATGGAGTCGCACATCTGGGCGGTTTGGGATTTCCAAAGTCTGCTCAAAGCAATGCAGCAGCATCTCACCTGTGTCTCAGTTCCCTGGACACCCACTCCCGACAGAGAAGCCCGTCGACTCGTCAATGAAATTGTATTAGATGAAGAATCAGATGTGCTGCCGGATGGATCCTACGCATCCCACCTTGAACTGTATCTCGAAAGCATGGCTGCGGCTGGTGCGAATACGCAACCGATTTCCAATATGCTTGCGCAGTCCGCTTCTGGCAGTTCCATCTCTGGCATTTTGAGCCAACCGGATATTCCAATTGCCGCACGTCACTTCATGGAAACATCGTTCTCGATTATTCAGTCTGGTTCAGCCCATCAGGTGGCTGCCGCATTTACGTATGGTCGAGAAGATGTGATCCCGGATATGTTCCGTCAACTTGTAAAGCATCTGGCATCGCACGATCCTTCCCGATGGCAATTGTTTCGATATTACCTTGAGCGGCACATCGCGCACGATGATGAACACCATGGGCCCATGTGTCGGAGAATTGTCGCCCGATTGTGTGGCCACGATCCTCAAAAATGGGATGAGGCGTCTGGGGCAGCAAGGCAAGCCATTGCCGCTCGCATCGCTCTTTGGGATGCCTTGGCTGAAGCACTCAGAGACATGTAGAGGTTGCTCTCCACGTCTTTTAGATGGTGCTCTGTACGAGTTTCTGAGAGGCTTCCAATACGTCCTGCTTGTGACATGCCTCAAGGTTACTGAGGAGCGGAAGCAACGGCCCTGTGTTGGCAATACCTGCCGACTGAACCGCCTCATGTAAAACCCGAATGGGACTCAACTGATTACGAAGTGTTTCCAGAGGAACAAAGAACGCTCGAATTCGTTCCGCACGATCCCACTCATGGCCATGAATCGCCCGCAACAATGCTTGCGACATTGCTGGAGCAAGACAGCCACAGCCTGTTGTAAATCCTGCCAGTCCGAAGTCTCTCATATGGACAATGGCTGGTTGTTCACCAATGCCGCTGACAATACATGAGGGATCAACCAGATCAACCAATTGTCTTAAGTATGCATCTGACGCCGGCTGCTGGCGTACCGTCGCGTACTTGATCGCACTGAGGAGTCCATCCTGAAAAAGCCTTGCTACATCGGCCGGATCAATATAGTCATCCTGCTTGATGTATAAAACCACAGGAACAGCACTCTTTTCCGAAAAACGACGGATACCGGTAGCCACACCCGCACTCGTGGTGACGCCGTGTTGAGGAAGGACCATCACAGTAGGAAATGAAAACTGTCGTAATGTATTTGCCTGTTCCATCATCAATCCGAAGGTCGGACCAGCTGATGGGATGAGCAGTGTTGAATCACCTTTAATCTCGGTAAGCATGTGAAGCAACGGTTCATACTCATCCATTGGGAGGTGATACATATTTGCATTTCCTCCATACAGAAGCAGTGAAACCCCACCGGCCTCTATAAACTGCACGATCTTTTTATTTGCCAGCAGATCAATGGCGCCGTGTGGATCACGCGCAAGCGGTGGGACAGCAATAACCGAGTGTTTCACCTGTCTGGACAATGTGAGAGCGAAAGTCATTGTTGCATCACCTTGTGGACAGTACCTATCACATCAAAAAATATCGGGTTCTGGTGTAGCATCGCCCCGTTCAAGAAATGTGAAATCACATCCTTTATTTGCCTGTGAGGTGTGCTCGAGGAAGAGCTGCCCGTACCCACGAGCGTATTTCGGCGCAGGTGCCGACCATGCATCCATCCGACGTTTGATCTCGTTGTCATCAACAAGGAGATCAATCGTTCGTGCTTCAACATCCAGTTGAATGCGATCACCGGTCTGCACAGCAGCCAGTGGTCCACCAACGGTCGACTCCGGTGCTACATGGAGCACACAGGTTCCGTAGCTGGTTCCACTCATCCGTGCATCAGATACTCGCACCATATCGCGTACGCCCTGTTCAAGGAGATATTTTGGGATCGGAAGCATGCCCCACTCTGGCATTCCCGGAGCGCCCAACGGCCCTGCGTTCCTAAGTACCAGTACGTCGTCTGCTGTAATTGCTTCTGTTGGATCATCAATCCGCTTTTTCATCTCCGGATATGAGTCAAACACGACTGCTCGTCCGGTGTGCACGAGTAAACGAGGATCAGCAGCGGTTGGCTTAATGACACATCCATCCGGGGCAAGCGAACCCCGAAGGACACAGGTTCCGCCTGATGATGACAGTGGCTTTTCAAGTGGAACGATGATCTTCTCATTGATGACTTCTGCATCATGAATATCATCGCCAAGTGTCCCTCCGTTAACCGTCCGGCAATCGAGTGAAAGCAACGACTGAAGACGCGATAAGAGCGCAGGAACACCACCTGCGTCATGAAAATCCTCCATGAGAAACTCACCCGTGGGACGGATGTTGGCAATCACGGGTGTTGTGCGTGAAATCTCATCAAAACGATCCAACGGCAGCGAGACGCCTGCTCGACCCGCAAGGGCAAGAAGATGAACGATCGCATTCGTCGAACCAGCAAGCGCCATATCAGCAACAATGGCATTATCAAATGATTCTTTTGTCAGAATCTGCGACGGCTTCAAATCCTCCCACACCATTTCAACGGCCCGCCGGCCACAGGCTGATGCCATCCGTGCGTGCGTTGAATGGGCTGCTGGAATCGTTGCGGCACCGGAGAGTGTCATTCCAAGCGTTTCTGCAATCGCTGCCATCGTTGACGCCGTCCCCATCGTCATGCACGTACCTGCTGAACGAGCAATACCTTCTTCGAGGTGGCGCCACACGCAGTCATCCAGACAACCAGCCTGTCGTTCATCCCAGTACTTCCAGACATCCGTACCACTTCCGAGCCGCTCATTTCGGTAGCGTCCTGCAAGCATAGGTCCTGCCGGACAAAAGAGTGATGGAACATCAGCAGTGATCGCTCCCATCAGGAGGCCAGGGACTGTTTTATCACACCCTCCCATCAAGACGGCTCCATCAACTGGGTGCGCTCGTAGCACTTCCTCAACCTCCATTGCCAAGAGGTTGCGATACAGCATGGCAGTTGGCTTCATGTAGATTTCAGAGAGTGACATGACGGGAATCTCAACGGGAAATCCTCCCGCCTGCCAGACACCACGCTTCACGTCTTGAACACGTTGCGGAAAGTGTGTGTGACATTGCGATAAATCACTCCAACAATTCAGAATAGCAATGACCGGCCGTCCCTCTGCCTCCTCTGCCGAATACCCCATCTGCCGAAGACGACTTCTATGACCAAAACTCCGAACGTCATCTGGTGCGAACCATCGCTGCGATCGCAGCGAGGCAACTCGTAAACGTCTTTTCTCTTCAGAAAGTGTCATACAAGACATCTATGGGGAGAGGTTTCGGGAAAGCGTCGCTGATTGTACGCTGACGCTTGTCATTCTCAAGGATTATACATGTCATGACTCCTCTGGGCGTTCTCTTGCTCGCACTTGTGATCGTGATAGGCGGAATGCTTCTCTTTCGCCTCCATCCTTTTATTGTCCTTATTTTTGCTGCTTTCATTGTGGCACTTGTTGCCCCGGCGGAAACAGACATCACCACCGTCGGACGAGACGTTGCTCAGGCCTTTGGGACGACAGCATCAAAAGTTGGAATTGTCATTGCCATGGCTTCTATTCTAGGAGCCTGCCTGTCAGCAGCCGGGGGAGCGACACGACTGGTCACGACCCTGCAAGAGGCCGTTGGACCAAAACGAACACCACTTGCGTTACTGCTTGGTGGCTTCGTGCTTGGAATTCCAATGTATGCAGACACGGTGTTCTTTCTTCTCATGCCACTTGCCAAGGCAGTGTGGCATCGAACTGGTCGAGGATATCTCCTTGCCGTCCTTTCTATTGTCTGCGGTGCGACGATGACACATTCACTCGTACCACCAACACCGGGGCCGTTGTTTGTCGCAGAAGCACTTGCGGTCGACATGGTCACCATGATTGTATTTGGCCTTATTGTCGGCAGCATCAGTGCTGTAGCAGGTTTTGCCTATGCACACTGGGCAGATGATCGTTGGCCACTGTCACCATCCACAGATGCTGGAGCTGGCAATCAATCCATAGCTGAAGAAGGCCATGCGGATGCAACACCTGTCACCATGGCTCCTTTATGGGCGTCGATGCTACCACTGCTGTTACCTGTGGCACTGATTAGCCTTGCGTCGGTAACACAGTCATCCCCAACCCTTGTACCAAAGGACCTCCGTACGATCATTAGTGTCCTCGGAGACAAAAATATTGCCTTATCCATCGCGGCAATCGCCTCAATGATTGTCCTCGCATGGACACTCAAGGACGCCACCGTTTTTCGTGCAACAACCTCCAAAGCGATTCGTGATGCCGGAAGCATCGTGCTTGTCATTGCTGCTGGGGGTGCGCTTGGAGGCACGCTTCGCAATGCTGGCCTCATTGAACTCTTTGATGGTATGGGTATGGCAACAGGACTGGTTCTCATCCCAACGGCGTGGCTTGTGACAATGATCATTCGCATTGCCCAAGGCTCTGCAACTGTGGCCATGATCACCTGTGCCGGCATCATGGCCCCAATCGCTCTGACACCTGCACTGACCTGTCATCCCGTCTATCTTGCACTGGCGATTGGGTGTGGGTCGAAGATGGGAATGTGGATGAATGACAGTGGCTTCTGGGTCATCGCCCGAATGAGCAGCATGTCAGAACGGGAAACACTGCGATCTGCATCCGTGATGATGGCGATTGAAAGTGCGGTGGGACTTGTCGTCACGCTCCTTCTTGCAAGAGTGTTCCCAATGACATGACGAATTGCCGGCACATCACCTTAGTGTGACTCTTCAAGAAATCCAGATACGTTCATCCACTCAATGACTCTCAACGGCCAGTCATTCACTGGATTTCCAAGTTTTTTCATGCCAAATCCATGCCCACCGGTTGAATAAATATGGAGTTCACACGGAATGCCGAGTTTCTTGTATGCAACATAGAGGAGGGCACTCCCGCTGGCACTCCAGCGATCATCCCCCGCATGAATGAGACACATTGGAGGCGCTCGCTCAGTCACGCACACCTCTTCCAGTAACGGGCCTTCGGTACCACGTGCGATCAGGTACGCCGGGTAGATCGGTATGGCAAAGGCAGGCAGAGGGGTTTCAATATCGAGATTAGGATCAAAAGGATAGGTTCGTTTCTCTGAATTGAGTGACGTCATTACGGTCAGGTGACCCCCAGCCGAAAAGCCCAGCATCCCAATACGACCCTGATCAATACCCCACTCGCCAGCATGATGATGAATGAGTCCAATGGCCCGCTGTGCATCCTGCAATGCCTGCTCTCGCAGTGCAGGCACTCGATACTTCAGTAACACTGCGGTCACACCATGCGAGTTCAAAAACTCACAGACCTTTGTCCCCTCATGCTCATACGCAAGAATGGAATAGCCGCCGCCAGGACAGACCAACACAGCAGCGCCATTCGATTGCTTTGGACGATAGAGCGTGATCTGAGGTTTGGTGACATTTGTAAGACGCACCACACCATCAGGTGGATCACGAAATAATTCTTTTTCGGGGCCAACCTTCTGCTTCTCTGACACTGGGCCAGGTGTCCCGTTCGGCCAGAGATCCAGTACCACAGGCTGTTCAGCACCCAACGCCAGCTCAGCTGCAATCAGTACCATGGTGAGCAGACAAAAGAGTTGTATTCTTTTTCGTGTATGCATCATCGTCCATCTCTCTTCCTGCGTGTCTATTCAACTCTCAGTCGAATGTGGGTACTCGCACACTAAAAAATCGTCTTCCCGCAGCCGCTTGTCATACCATAGATCTGCTGTGTTAGACTAATAACGTAGTCATAAAAACGATCGTTGATTTTTACTGTTTCAAGCACGTTACTCTACACCTCACCATCTGAAAGTAAAACAACCTTCATTTGGAGTGCCACGATCCTGATTGCTTTCTGTCATCGCACGTACGAAATCATGAACAGTTCACGCGCACAACAAACGATATTCTCCGTGCCCCGATGGTTGTTGATTTTCGCGATCTTTATCATCGGTAGCACGTGCACGCCTAACGTGAACGCAACAACCTTCGAGCATTTCTTAAGTGTGCATTGTATTCGCTGTCATGGTCCTGATGCGGCTGAAGGTGATCTACGTATTGATATGCTTTCCCGAGACTTCAAAGCAATCAACGACGCACATCTCTGGGCTGAAATTCTTGAGCGTATTAATGCTGGGGAGATGCCACCACCAGAAGAACCACAGCCGACCGAAGATGAAAT
>MDSZ01070620.1_pt1 | contig 14128 bp, 10 predicted proteins | sample 811201 | NCBI WGS metagenome assembly MDSZ01 (sample SAMN05326647, study PRJNA326480) | marine metagenome | isolation source: seawater | place: Indian Ocean: North | collected 2010
GAAAAAGGTTTGGGCAACCGAAAAGCTCAGCTTGAATCTGTATCTTTTGGACCAGGTATTGAATTTGAATTTAGAGGGGTCAAAGCAGGTCCAGACCTTTTAGATAGTTATCATGATTCAGCTATTGCTGACTTAGCATTATTTGAAGTTGGTCTTAATGCACAGAATGAAGGCTTTGATGCAGTGTGTGTAGATACAATGAGCGACTCTGGAATGAATGCTATGCGTTCAGTCCTTGATATTCCTGTCATTGGACCTGCTAGGGCTTCATTTATGACAGCCTTAGTATTAGGGAATAGAATGTCAGTCGTTACTCAATGGGACGGATGGATCCAAGGCTACAAAAAAGTAGCTCAAGAATATGGAGTTGCTGATAAACTTGCTTCAATTCGATCAATTAATGTTATGCCAGATGTTGAGAATTTACTAGGAGGAAAAGAAGAGGAAGTTTTTCCTAAACTTTTAGAAGCTTCTATGAAATGTATAGAAGATGATGGTGCAGAAGTTATTTTACTTGGTTCAACCACGATGCATCAGGCGCATGAATTTCTTAAAAAAAACTTGCCAGTACCAATAATTAATCCTGGACCTTTGACTTATAAGCTAGCTGAATGTCTGCTTGGTTTAGAGTTAACACATAGTCGTAAAGCTTATCCTAAACCACATAAACCAAAACAAAAAATTATAGAGACTATGATGGAGGCTGCTAGTAAAATCTAAACTAAAATTAACATGTATAATCACTGATTGATTAAACTTGGTTTTAAGAATGAACAATAGAAGAAACTTGATATCAAAACTTAAAAGTATATTTTTAAATTAATTACTGTTTAAAAAATTTTACAAAGAATTATTTAGAGAGATGGAGTTTTCAAAATTTAATTTTTCTGTTGGATCCAATGAGGAAAAGTTGGAGGATTGGGAGCAGGCAAACCTGTCTCTAATTCACATCGGGCTAATAGCTCATCAATTGTGCCGCCGCGGTTGAATAGTTCGATCGTTCCTCTTTCCTTTTTCATTCTATTGCGCAAGATTTTAGTTTCATCTAAATTCACTTTGTTATCCTGACTAATGACAACACCATAACGTGTTGCACCCTTAGAGGTAACAAGACCTGCCTCAACATCGAATAACACTTTTTCTACGGGTCGAGTTAAAGGATCTCCCCAGCCTCCGCCACCCCATGTTCGATAGTGCACAATATCTCCAGGCAGAACTTCTATACGATCACATTTTGAGCCGAGAGTTTTGCTTTCACCATTGCTGCGTTCAAGAAATTTAGAACTACGTGCTGCAGGTAGACCGCCATTAACACCCCAGGGGTGAGTTAACCATCTATCGTCATGAATTGAAATCTGGCCTTTATTTAGAATTCGGTATGCTGTATGAACTCCATTACCACCACGATGGAAACCAGGACCTCCAGAATCAGGAATAATAGCATGGGTTTCAATTCGTAAAGGAAGAATTGATTCCAGGTGTTCGCTTGGTACATTCATGAAATCAGGCCACATACCATGCCCGTCAGCACCGTCTCCAGATGGTGCTGCAGCAACTCCTCCGAAGGTAATATGAAAGAGCTGAAACCATTTACCATGTTTATCATATCCTGAGTAAAGAAAGTGTGGACTCGCAGAAAATCCTGCTGCACATAAATAGTCAGGATTTCCCTGACCGAATAGACCCGCTAAAACATCCATAGATCTTGCTAGACCATGAGTTCTACAAGAAAGAGCTGCTGGCCATTTAGGGTTTAAAAGAGTGCCTTTAGGAATTCTAACTTCCATTAAATCATAAAAACCATCATTGAATAGTATTTGGGGATCAGCAAGCATGATCAAAAAGACACCAGAATGCATTTTTGTCATTTCTTCATTGCAATAGAAATTTACTGAGCTAGATGATTGCGGGTCAGTCCCTTCAAAATCAAGAATTAATTTTCCATCTTCACGCCACATTGAGCATGCAATTTTGTAAGGGCCCATTCCGATTCCGTCGTCATCAAGATAGTCTTCAAAATATTGTTTTTTTTCAGGAATAGTAGTGTTAATAATTTTACGCATTGCGTCATGTGTTCGGTCAAGCAATTTGTTTAATGAAGAAAAATATACATTGTCACCAAATCTTTCTGATATCTCTCTAACGCGCTTGCCCGCAAGTTGACAACCAGCAATTAATGCATCAAGATCTGCTTTGTTCCAATCGGGCATTCGACAATTTCGCAAAATCAAATTTAAAGTTTCTTCATTACGTTTGCCAGCGTCGTAAATTTTTGTTGGAGGAATAAGAATCCCTTCTTCGTAAATTTGCTGAGCGTCAGTAGGCATGCTACCGGGACTTCGGCCGCCGGTGTCAGTCATATGTCCAAACATTGCTGCCCAGCCAATTATTCGGCCGTCTTTGTAAATAGGCATTATAACAAGCCAGTCTGGAGAGTGGCTAATCGCGCCATTACATGCATAAGGGTCGTTTGTTAGAAAAACATCTCCTTCACGAATATCTCCACAATATGCATCCAAAAAAACATTGATACATGCACCAAATTGACCAACAATCATTTTGCCTTCTCTGTTCGCAATCATTGGAAATTCATCGTGTTGTTCACGTATACCTGGAGACATAGCTGTGCGAAAAAGCACTGCATCCATTTCTTCTCGTGCATTTCGTAATGCATTTTCAATTATATCTAAGGCAACAGGGTCAACCTCGACTTTTTGAAAATCATTACTGTTACTCTCTATTAAATTTGCAGGCATTAATTTTTTCTATTTCTTTACATAGGTTGAATTATAATATTTCCAATTTCATCTATACAGCCTATATGATCAGGTATAATCAAAGTGGTAGTATCAGGTTGAATCAGTATAGCTGGTCCTGGTATCTTATTTCCAGATAATAATTTGGATCTGTCATAAATTTTTGAAATACAATAACTACCATTAAAAAATGTTTTTTGTTCCCCTACTTTCGCATGCTCTGAATCAGAGTTGCCAGGCTTAATTTTGGGGGCATCTAATATGAGACTTTTATCTTCAACAATAGCTCGCAAGTTAATTATCTCACGTTCAGAATCTAAAGCAAAAGTATAGAGACGTTTATGGAGTTCATTGAAGGTTTTACTAAGACCATTTAATCCCTCTCGAATAAAAACATCTTTATTTATAGTTACAGTTCTATGCAGAACTTGACCTGTATAACGAATGTCTGCTTCAAGGGTAATGTTTTGATTGTTACGTGGAATGCCCTCTCGGTCTAATTCTGCTGATGCTTTTTCAATTAGTTGGTCAAAAATTTCTAAAATCTCATTATTAGTTGTTTCTGAAAAGCGTTTCATGATTGTACGAGAAGCTTCGTCTCTTACATATGTTGTTGCATCACCATAAGCACAGAGGACGCCTGGGGCAGGCGGTACAATTACTGGCCATGATCCAAGTATCTTGGCTAAAGCATTAGCATGAATTGGGCCTGCACCTCCAAAAGCAATTAGAGCAAAATCTCGAGGGTCATACCCTTGTTGAATTGAAATTAAGCGAAGGGCCCCTATCATTCTTTCATTAACTATATTGTAGATACCTTCTGCTGCACGCTCTATATTAAATTTAAGACTTTTAGCAATTGATTGAATAGCCGTAATAGCTTTTGTTTTATAAATTTTCATATCCCCGCCTAAATAGGCTGTTTCGGGCAAATAGCCGAGCACTATATTGGCATCTGTAACAGTAGGTTTTTCGCCACCCTTCCCGTAGCCTGCGGGACCGGGCAAGGCACCAGCACTTTGCGGCCCAACTCTTAAGGCTCCAGTCAGGTCTGGAACGTGAGCTATTGATCCACCTCCAGCTCCAACAGTACGGACATCCAGAGATGATGCTCTAACTGTAAGATCTCCAACAGTTGTTTCACGTCGAGTCTGAGGACTTAAATCTTTCACAACACAAACATCTGTTGAGGTCCCACCCATATCAAAAGTCAAAAAGTTTTTATATTTTGTTTTTTTGGCATTCCATATAGCACCAGCAACACCACCAGCGGGTCCGCTCATTAATAGGTTTACTGGTATCGTCTCTGCTCCAGCAGGAGAAGTTAAGCCTCCGTCTGAACGCAGTATATGTAATTTAACATCTTTTGAAAATGTTTTAATTTTGCTATTAAGGTTACGTACATATTTAGATACTATTGGTCTCACAAAAGAATTACAAACAGTTGTAATTGTTCTTTCATATTCTTGTATTTCGGGGTTCACATAAGATGATATTGATATAGGTATATCAGGAAGTTCTTCTTCGGCAATTCGGGCAGCAATTTTTTCATGTACGTCATTAGCATATGAATTTATAAATGAAATTGTTAGAGCTTCTATATTTTTTTTGTTTAAATTTTTTAGAGAAACCCGAAGTTTATTTTCATCAAGAGGTTGAAGAATATTTCCCTTATCATCAATTCGTTCATCCGCTTCGACTGTCAGGCTTAGAGGCGCTAATGGAGGTGATTTATTAAAAATTACCCATGCACCAAGTCCACCCGGGATGAAGGAACGTGCTATTTGGAGAACATATTTATAACCTGTGGATGTAACTAGACCAACTCGTGCTCCATTCCCCGTTAGAATAGCGTTAGTAGCAACTGTAGTGCCGTGCATAATATGAATGCTATCGTTATCTTGAATATTTGCTTTTTTACATATTCTTTTTATTCCATCTAAAACACCTATTGATGGATCTTCAGGTGTTGATGGAAGCTTAACAGAGAATACATTTCCGCTAGTGGAGTCATTTTCATTGAATAATATTAAATCTGTAAATGTCCCTCCGACATCTACTCCAAGTCGATATTTCATTTTTCTTTATGTATTTGAGCTAGAAGGTTTAAAATTTTCTATGTAGTCAAGAACTTTTGAAAGGGGTTCTACATCTGCGTATTTCATATCAATATCAAATAAATTCCACTCAACAGCTGCAGGCGCTCTATCTCCAACACATTCGCGCACTACAACAGTTCGGAATCCTTCCCCAAGCGCATCTTCTACGGTGTGCCGAACACATCCAGCAAGCGTTACTCCTGTGCATATTAAAGTGTCTATTTTAGCAGCACGCAAAATACCACCTAAATGAGTTCCCGCAAATGCGCTGGGTCTTTTTTTTACAATTACAGTATCAGTACCAGATATAGGTGCAACGCGTTCATCAATCTCAGTAGCAGGAGTGCCGAGAATAAGATCATTCCAGGATGGCGCTTTAATTGGGAACGCCCCCATATCAAAAGCACTACAAAATCCTGTGGTAGTATATATTATGGGAATTTTTTTGGAGCGACATGCTTTTAATAGACTTTGTACACTTGGGATAATTAACTCATCCATATCATTGCAAGAAAATTTATAACCTGGGCGTGTCCACGCGTTTGCAAGATCTATATTTAGTAATACCGGGTTTTTTCCAAAGCCGTTGCGTGTGTTCCAACCTCTATCAGCATAAAGCTCTGAATCTGCAGCAAATATAGTATCAAGAGCATTTCTCACTTTATCATCTAGTGCCATAATTTCCCCCCAAAAAATAAAAAAATTGTTTAACTTGGATTATATAATTTATACGATAAAATAAACAAATTGTTTTTTTTAATACATGGAAAAATTAATGTCTGTTAAGTTTGAAAAACAAAAAAATAAAAAAAAATATGGAAATTCTAATTTGGCTCAATCAGTTTTCGAAGAAAAAAATAATTTAGTCGGGTTTTTTTCAGATTTACTAAAAATTAAAACTGAAAATCCACCAGGAGACTGCATGCTTGGAGCTAAGCGAGTAGAAGAAGAATTTACAAAAATTGGTTTAGATACTGAATTTATAAATATAGAGAAAGCCAATAAAACAGCAATACCAATTGTTCTTGGTTGGCTGGGTCCAAGGACAAATGAACCGGATCTTTTGTTAAACTCTCACATTGATGCCCCGCCAGTAGGTGATGGGTGGACAAAGGATCCTTATAAGGCTCATCAAGAGTTTGGAAATATTTATGGTCGTGGTGCCGCCTTAGGAAAATCGGATGTTGCCGCTTATACATACGCTGGAGCAGTAACAAAAAATATTTTTTCAAGTAAAACAAATTGCTCGGTTCTTTTGGCCATAACAGCTGATGAAGGTTCAGGAGGTGATAATGGTCCTGCATATTTACTAGAAGAAATGAATTTACGTCCAAAGCGAGTTATTTGCCCAGGTTTTACAAAGGCAGTAATCACAGAGCAGTGTGGTTGTGTTTTATCTAAAATTAAAATTAGCGGTTTAGCCTGTCATCAGGCTTTTATAAAAACTGATCAGGAGGCTATGCGTGTTGCTGTTGCTTTTTCAAATCTATTATTAGATTTAGATAATAATTTGAGACGAATTAAATCTAAATCGCATGAAAATTTAACATCTAGAATTAATATTACCCGGTTTCAAGGTGGCAATTATTTTGGAATGGCTCCTGGAGATATTGAGATATGGTTAGATCGAAGGACTTTGCCAGATGAGAGTACAGATAAGGCTGTTGCTGAATTAGAAAAATTGATTAATACCTTTAAAAATAATCAAGAAGTAAAAATTGATTTTGAGATTGTGCGCGTAGCTGAACCTCTTCGTGCAACAAAGTCTCAATTAGAATGGGCAAAAATCATAAAAAAAGAAGCTGATATTGTTTTGGATTCTGATATTCCAATTCTAGGGCTTCCTATTTATACAGATGCTCGTTGGTTTGGGTCTTATAAAATTCCTACAATTGGATATGGTCCAGGAAATATAGATATTATTGCAGCGGGTATAAATGGTAAGGATGAAAATATTAGTGAAACAGAATTAATTAAATCAACAGAAATAATTTCAAGAGTTATCGCTTCTGTTGTATTAGATAGTTAGAAAAGATAAATTATATATAGTTTTAATTAGCAGTATTTATCTCAAGAACTCATTTGCAGTATAGCAATGTAAATGGAGCAAGAACAATGAACAAAGGTTCACAAAACGATACTTATCCAAGAGATTTAATAGGTTATGGAAAAAAAACACCAGATCCTAAATGGCCTGGAAATTCGTATGTAGCTGTCCAGTTTGTGATAAATTATGAAGAGGGTAGTGAAAACAATATTTTGCATGGTGACTCAGCTTCAGAAGCCTTTCTATCTGAAATTGTAACAGCTGAACCATGGGAAGGCATGCGTCATGCAAATATGGAATCGATTTATGAATATGGTTCTAGAGCAGGTTTTTGGAGATTATTTAGAATATTTTCTGAAAACAAAGTACCTGTTACGGTTTATGGAGTTGCAACAGCTCTTGAAAAAAATAAAGAAGTTGTATCAGCTATGAAGGAGGCGAAATGGGAAATAGCTTCGCATGGTTTAAGGTGGATTGATTATAAAGATTTTTCAATAGATAAAGAACGTTCACATATGCGTCAGGCAATAAAAATTCACACAGAAGTTACAGGAGAACGCCCATTTGGTTGGTATACTGGTCGAAGCTCAATGAATACTCTTGATTTGGTATTGGCTGAAGGTGGATTTCTTTATGCTGCAGATTCTTATGCTGATGACCTTCCTTATTGGTACAATGATGATCTTTTAATTATTCCTTATACATTAGATGCAAATGATATGCGCTTTGCTACTCCTCAGGGTTTTAATTCAGGTGATCAATTTTTTTCATATCTTAGAGATAGTTTTGATTTATTATATGCCGAAGGTAAAAGTGGTTCACCAAAAATGCTTTCTATAGGGCTGCACTGTCGTTTGGCCGGTAGGCCTGGGCGTGCAATGGCAATTATCAAGTTCTTGGAATACTTGTCAAAACATGAAAATGTATGGTTGTGTCGAAGAATTGATATTGCAAAGCATTGGCACTCAAAATTTCCATTAAAATAGAATAATCCTTAGTAATATTTTTTATTTTTTGGTTGAGCAAATCAAGTATTGTACTATTGCGATGATTTTTTTGAAAGCTCTCTGATGCTTTGATTTGTCCCAGCATTGCTAAGGTACAGTCCTATAAGCATAGAAGCCAGAGCTATCCAAAACCAAAAAGAAAGTATTTCATTAAAAATAAGAATTGACCAAACAATTCCTGATATAACAATAACGTAGTTATACTGACCAAAAAAGATTGCTCCCGCACGGCGTATTATTTCAAACATACAGAAAAAACTAACCATGTTTATAAAGCCCGTCCAAATTATTATCCATGTAGTGCTACTGGATGTTTGCCAAAAAAAATATATTCCATCGGTTGCCAGCATAAATGGGAAGGTCATAACTGCAGCAGTTAACAAAAGACCGGTTGAACGCATTAAAGCATTAGCTTTTGGAGGTTTAACTTTAGCAATGTAAACATTATTAGCAGCATAAAGCACAGGCATAACGAGAGAAAGCAGCACCCAAAGTACTGAGTTATTTGTTGGTAACGTTCCTTTTGGAAGCAACAAAACAGAAACACCAATCAATCCAAAAACAAGCCCTCCAATCGAAAGCCAACGTGGTTTGTCTAAGCGAAGAATGACAGCAAATATAAATGTCATTCCTGGAATAAGAGTATATGCAAGTGCAATTATACTAGCAGGTAGTCTGTTACCAATAAAAGTAAGGATAAGAATAGGAACCACAATACCGAGAAGTGCTGTTATTATATATGAAATGATATGTTCTGATGTTAATTTAGGCAGGTTATTTGTTATAATTGCCACGATCAATAACATTAATCCACCAATTAACGCTTGCCAAAATGTGTATGAAATAAATGGAACTCCAGCATCTGCAATTAATTTGTTTGCAGAAAAAATACTTCCATAAATTGAAGCACCACCAATAAGTAAAAACCATGCAAATTTTAAAGAATTCATTTAATTCTCTCTAGTTAGTTATTTTTGTTTAAGAGTAGCTGCAGTACCTCTATTAGCAAGGTAAAGTCCTATGGCCATTAGTGCAATTGCCACCCAAACAACCGGAGGGACCTTTGCAGAAAAGATTAAATAAGCCCATAATAGAGCTGCAGCTGGTGTTATGTAGTTAAATTGAGAAAAAAATACAGGTCCTCTCCTGAAAACAACTTCAAATAAAGTAATAAAAATTACTATATTTGTTATACCAGCCCATAAAACTGCAGAAAAAGCTCTGTAATCGGTGTTCTCAAAAAAATAAAACCCATCAACGAAAAGCATTGGTATCATCAAAATTGGAATTGAAAAAGTTAGGACGCCTGTAGATAACTGGATCGTTGTTGCTTCAGCCGGTCGCATTAATGCTACCGCAACATTACTTGCCGCATATCCTAAAGGTGCTATTAAAGCAATAATAAACCATGTACCTGAAAATGAGACTTCGACAGAATTAGTTGATAAAATATTAGACTCTCCTTCAATTAGAGCCATCACTTCATCTCTGAATACAATAATTAGTACACCGGCTAGTCCAAAAGCTAAGCCAGTAGTACTAAGCCAATTAAATTTCTCTAATTTTGCTAGGAAGGAAAATAAGTAAGTTAATGAAGGAATTAGTGTTAAAATTAAAGCCAATATTCCAGGAGGAACGTGTGGCGCAGCAAAACTAAGAGCAATAAGCGGGATTGAAAAAGCAAAAAGTGATATAGAGCTGTATAATAAAATATGATCCCAAGAAAACTTGGGAAGTTCTTTAGAAATAAAAGAGAAAATAATTAATATTATTGATCCCAGAAAACCTTGCCAAAACGCAAGCCCTAGAGGTGTAACACCAAAGCCTAAAGCTATGATTTGTGCTGAAAAAAAACTGCCATAAATAATTGCTCCAAGAAAAAGAAGCAAAAATGGTATAGTAGACCTTGAATTTAAATTATTTTCCTGCATATGTGGTTCTTTTTGTATCTTTATAATTCCATAGTATACTGCAAATCAGATAAATAATAAAAAAAATTATCAAATATAATATTATTATTGATTAGTTACTTAATTAGTATCAATTTATGTAAATGAGTAAAAATATACTTGACCAAAGATCTATAATTAATCGAAAAAACCTAGTTTCAAAAATTTCTTCTATCTCTTTAGAAAAAAATTTGAAGGATTCTTCTGCGCAAAAGTTAATAATAAAAACAATTTCAGATGAAATAAAGTCTGGTAAATCGGAGATAAAAAGAAGATTTGAAGAAAATCAAAATGGATTACTAGCTGCAAATCAAAATTCTTTTTTGATTGATCAAGTTTTAAGGACTTTATTCGAGCTTGGCACTCAGCATATTTATAGAGCTACAAATCCCACAAAGTCGGAGAGGCTGACTTTAATAGCGACGGGAGGCTTTGGTAGATCAGAAATGGCTCCCTACTCAGATATAGATTTATTATTCTTATATCCATATAAGCTTACCTTTTGGTGTGAACAGGTAATTGAATATATACTTTACTCATTGTGGGATCTAAAGTTTAAATTAGGTCAATCTGTTAGGACAGTTAATGAATGCATAAAAATTTCTAAAAACGATATTTTTACTAAAACAAGCCTTCTTGAGTCGAGGTATATCTGCGGTGATAGAAAACTTTATGATAAATTAAGAAAAAGATATTATGAAGAAGTAGTCTTGAATGACAAGAATTCTTTTGTTAATTCTAAATTAATTGAAAAAAATATAAGACACAAAAAATTTGGTGAATCAAGGTATATAGTTGAACCTAATATTAAAGAAGGAAAAGGGGGGTTGAGAGATATTCAGACTATTTTTTGGGCTGCTAAATATTCAAATAATATAGAAAATATTGATCAATTTTTTAATTCAAGTTTTTTTACAAATAATGAGATTAACAAATATAAAAAATCTAAAACTTTTTTATGGACTGTAAGGTTTTGGTTGCACTATTTATCAGGTTATGCAGAAGAAAGGCTTACTTTTAATCATCAGATAGAGATAAGTAAAAAACTAAATTACAGAACTACAAAATCAAATAATTCTGTTGAAAGATTTATGAAAAGATACTATTTGACAGCTAATGAAGTAGGTTCTTTATCACGAATTTTTTTTTCTAATATAGATTCCGAAAAAAATCTTTTTAAAAAAAAATTAACTAAAAAAATCGATACTATTTTAAAAAAAAATAACGACATTTTTGCAGAATACCAAGATAGAATAACAATAATTAATGAAGATCGTTTTTTTAATAAACCAGAAAATATTATAAAATTATTTGCTATATCACAATCTTATGATATCGAAATACATCCAAAAGCAACTACAATTTTAATTAGAAATTTATATAGAATATACAAATTAAGAAAAGATAACGAGTCCAATTCTATTTTTTTACAAATATTAGTTTCTAAAAAAAACCCAGAAAAAACCCTAAGAAAAATGAATGAATCCGGATTACTTGGAAGGTTTATTCCGCAATTTGGAAGAGTTGTTGCGCAAACTCAACACGATATGTATCACTTTTACACTGTTGATGAACATACCATCAGAGCTATAGGTATTTTAAATAAAATAGAATCAGGTGAACTAAATAATGACCATAGGTTAGCCAGTGCAATAATAAAAAATATTACTTCTCGTCGTGTTTTGTACTTTTCAGTTTTTCTTCATGATATAGCTAAAGGCCAATCAGGTGATCATTCAAAGATAGGAGAACAAATTGCACGAGACTTATGTCCGAGATTTGGCCTTGATGAAGATGAAGTGAACGAAGTTGCTTGGTTAGTTAGGTGGCACTTGATTATGAGCCATACAGCATTCAAAAGAGATTTAGGGGATTTAAAAACAATAGAAGACTTTGCTGAATTTGTTGGAAAAAAAGAACGATTGGACATGCTGCTTTTACTCACAATTTCAGATATTTCAGCTGTTGGACCAAATACTTGGAATGCATGGAAAGGTCAGCTTATAAAAAATTTATATCTATCTACATATGATCTGATGGACGGTTTAGTAGAGACACCACTAAATAAGAGAAAAAATATAGCTATTAATAAACTAAAAAGTAATTTAAAGGGATGGTCTAAAGAAGATTTTAAAAAATTTGTTAATCTTCATTATGATACATACTGGCTATCAAATGATTTATCAAGTCAAATACGACACGCAAATATTTTAAAAAATCAAAATTTTTTAAATCAGGTTTTAAAAATTGATTGGCATAATGATGTAATAAACGCTGTAACAGAAATTAACGTATATGCTCCAGATCACCCAGGCCTTTTCTCTAGTCTTGCTGGTTCTATAACTCTTGCAGGAGCCATTGTTCTTGATGCAAAAGTAAGCACCACAAAGCATGGAATGGCATTAGATACTTTTTGGGTGCAAAATTCAATAAGCTTGCCTTACTCTGAATACGCAGATTTAGAAAAAATATTTAGATATATAGAGAATTCCCTTAAAGATAAAAACTGGCTGGTAAATGAATATAATAATAAAAAGTTAAGTTTAGAACAAAATAATAATTATTTTGAGATAGAAACAAAAATATCTATAAATAATAATATTAGTAATTTTCATACTGTTCTAGAAGTGACTACTCATGACAAGCGGGGTCTTCTTTATGAGATCACAGAAAGCCTTGCAAACTTAGAATTACAAATTAGTAGTGCTCATATTTCTACTTATGGTCAGAGAGCAGTTGATGTATTTTATGTAAAAGATATTTTTGGATTAAAAGTTACTAACAAAAGAAAAATAAACAAAATAATTAATTTTTTAAAGGAAAAAATCGATACTAATAAAAATAATTTATCTAGAAAAAAAATTCAAACTAATGCGGCGTAGTATAAAGATATATGAGAAAAAACTTAATAAGCCTGAAATACCTATCACAATTGCCATTGAATAAAATGTAAAAAAGTATAGTTCTCCAACAACGTAACCAGATATACCTCCTATCATAAATTGCACAGCTCCTATTGCGGCGGCTGCTGAACCTATGTTTTTTGGAAATAAATTTAACGCTGCTGCAGTTGCATTAGCTCCTGTAATTGTTACTGAAGGCATAAACAAAGTTATAAAAAAAATTATTGTATAATTTAGTTTGGGATAAATTAAAATATTTAGTAAAATAAATATGCCAAAAATTGCTGAAAGTGATATTCCTATAAATAGCATTTTTTCGCTACCATATTTATTAACAAATAGCGCATTTATTGTTGATCCAATAATTAGAAAGAGAACATTTATAAAAAAGAAAAAACCAAAAAGTTGAGGAGAAAAATTTAAATAATCAATTATAAAGAAAGGAGATCCAGATATATATGCGAACATACCAGAAAACCCAAAACTCATACATAATGTATATCCTATAAATTTTTTATGTAATAATAGATTTTTATAAATTATTAAAATACTAAAAAAACCTATTTTCGACCGAGAAGTTTTTGGTAGAGACTCCCTTATTCTAAAAGTAAGTATCAAGCAGATAAATGAAAATATAATTAAAGTTATAAAAATATACTTCCAGCCAAAAAAATATAAAATTTGTCCTCCAATTAAGGGTGCAAGCAAAGGTGCCATACTCATTACTAAGAAAAGTATTGACAATATTTGCGAAGACTTATCTTTACTAAAGGTATCCCTAACTATAGCCCTGGCAATAACCGGTCCAGCAGAGCCTCCAAAAGCTTGAAAAAATCTAAAAAATATCATGGCTTCAACTTTTGAAGAAAAAATCACCCCCAAAGACGCAATTATATATATTGTTATGCCCAAAAAAATTACCGGTTTTCTGCCCCATCTATCAGATAAAGGGCCATGAATTAACTGAGCTACAGCAAAGCCAAAAAGAAAACTGCTAAGAGTTAGCTGAATAGTTGCCTCATTAACGTCATATATTTTAGCTAACATAGGTAAGCTAGGTAAATACATGTCAACTGACAATGGTGCAAAAGCAGTTAGCATGCTTAGTGCTATGATAAGAAGAGTAGTTGATTTATTTGAACTATTTTTCATAAAATTCTAATTTTTGTTTTTAAAATATGTTAATTATAATCAATATATTTTTTTAATATAGTAAATATAATTATAAGGGTTAGAAATTTTTGATTATTAAAAAAGCATTTTTTTCAATAAGTTTTTTTACTTTTATAAGTAGAGTTCTTGGTTTTATACGTGATCTTCTATTGGCAAGTTTTATCGGTGTTGGTATCACAAGTGATGCATTTTTA
>MDSZ01272416.1_pt1 | contig 14128 bp, 14 predicted proteins | sample 811201 | NCBI WGS metagenome assembly MDSZ01 (sample SAMN05326647, study PRJNA326480) | marine metagenome | isolation source: seawater | place: Indian Ocean: North | collected 2010
ATCCAGAATATCAACACTGTGTGGGAGAGATTGATTCATTATTACGTTCATTGTTGTGTTGTTTGCCAAGTCTAAAGTATCTGAATGCTCGTTGAATTCTGGGTCATTGAACTGATCTAGATCCTTTGTCGTCCACTTTACTAATGCTGTCGCAGCCCCAGGCCCAACATCGATTGTTAGACTGCTATTGTGAATCCAAGTAACGTTGTGACCTGTGTCCATGTCTTCCCATGTCAATTCATCATGGTAGTAGAAGTCCCAATACCATTGTAGCCCATTTACCTCCACCGTGAATGCTTCATCTTCTTGCAAGTTTTGGACTTCACCCCATACGATGTTCATAGAACCAAAGGCGAGAATAGTTACCCAAACAACTAGTATTGTTGGTCCTAAGAACCATGCGAATTCGAGATCGAAGTGGTGCCTTTCTTTTGGAAATGTCCCGACTTTGAGCTCTTCTTTTCCATCGGGCTCAATACCGTCTCTGTAGCGCAGTATTGCGATTATCAGCCAGGAGAAAGTAAAAATTCCAACTACGATTGACCAAAAAAGAAACTTATCGTAGAGAATATTGAACACTGTATATCCGTCAGGCCATAACTCACGAGATGCGCTCATGATGGGACCGGTCAGTTGGCCGTATTAATTGATTGCGTATATACGACATTTTATGAATGAAGATTACTTAATTACAAGTTTACTGAGGTTAAATTATGGGGGCTAAATCTTGCATTCAAAAGACTCTCGACGGGACCATCATCTTGGACATTGATCTGCAACCCGCATCGTCTCGTCAAGGTATCGTAGGATTCAATGAATGGAGAGGTAAATTACAGGTTGCTGTAAAAGCCGAAGCTCAAAAAGGTCGAGCGAATCATGCCCTTTGTAGCGTGCTGGAAAAGATATTCGGCGTTCCAGTATCCATCGTATCAGGACATACCAGTCGCAGTAAGAAGGTAAGCGTAATTGGATTAAGTTCTGAAGAAATAGTCACAATCTTGGAGGGATTTCTTGAATCGTGAGGAAAGATACGGTTTAGCAAATAGAGCTCTTGAAGAGAGCATAGAAGAAAATGCTCAAGGAAAAGTCATCTTAGTCGAGGGTAAGCGTGACAAAGCAGCTCTTCGATTACTAGGATTCACAGGACCAATCGAGCAGCTAAATCGTGGTTGGAACATTGATAGAGTAGTGGTTTATATTGTTGAGAAATATGGATCTTGTATTGTCCTAATGGACTGGGACCGAACTGGCGGAAGGCTGCAAAAGAGACTAATGGATTCAATGACTAGTCTGGACGTAAAGCCGAGCGACGGATTGCGAAGAGCACTATCCAAGGCAATGAAGCCTGACACTATGTGTGTAGAAGATTTACCATCATTCCTTGGGGAGAGTGACTCCTGATTCCTTTACAGTATTGAGAACAACATGCGTGTAAGAGCGGGAAATCCCATTAAGTGTAAATACGGTTTTTGTCAAATCGTCAAGGTCTTCACGGTTTTTGACCCGAGCGAGCACCATTGAATCCCAGTCGCCAGTAACATCGTATACTGCAAATACTCTGTGGTCTGCTGAAATGTGTTTTTGCACGTCCATGATTTTTCCTTTTTCTATGCACAATCCTGCCATGACAGTCATACCCCAACCGACCGAATCAGCATTAAGAGTGGGAGAGTAGCCAAGAATGACTCTATCGGCTTCTAATTTTCGAAGTCGATTTGTGATAGTGCCCTGTGCAACTCCTAACTTTTGTGCTAGTTGCCTGTGTGAGAGCCTTCCATCCTCACAAAGGGCCTCAACAATTGCCCTATCCACTGAATCTAAAGCCATGATTGTAAGCGACAGGCTTCTGTTATTCAATCATTCGACCGAGGATTTGGTAAGTTCAAATCCAGAATCCAATCTCCCAATTCTTCAACCTTCACAGCCAGTTTAAGTGAAAGTTTACCACTCCCAGTAACTCGTAGTGTTCCTTTGTGCGTGGTATTTGCGGAAATTGTTTGTTGTTTTATTCGCCCATTCGCTCTCCAACCATCCCCCATAGTCAAGTCGCCAATCTCAATTTGAAATCCTGTAATTAATCGATATTCAATGACGTTTTCTTCTTTTGACCAAGAACCTTCCAAGCGTGGCAGACCAAGTTCTCTCTTTCTTTCTGCCATTACGATGAATCCGATTAACACAATTAGGACAATCAAAAGAATCGCTGGGGTAAGTATTGCTCCTTGGTCAACTGATTGCCAATAAGTTGGCATTTGCTCCCTTTGTATTGATAGGACTTTGTTGGTTTTTTCATCTTCAAATCCGCCAATCAGAATCAGCATTACTTCATACTTGTCAGCAAAACTAGCGTCTCCCAATTCTATACCTGCACCAACCAAGTGATCCCGAGTAATTGTCTCATTCCAGTGGTTTGTTCCATTGGCAGAGAAGTTTAGAGCCGATGAAGGTGACCAGTCTCTAACCAAATTAGGTACTTCTCTACCCATCGAATCAACTGCATCTGTCTCCAGGATGAAGATGTGCATTTGTGTTGCAGAATTCAACTGCTTTGGATTTGTCCAAGTGGCAGTTATGTTCAATAATTCAACTTCAGATGAACCTATCAGTTGAATCGTCCAATCAATAGAGATTTCATTTTGTCTAACTTGAGGCTCAATATCTGAAATATTTTCAGGATAACCATCAACCGCTACTGCTGGCGTTGTTAAAAAACTGTGATACATTAGTCTAGCATTTGCATCATCATCTGGTAGGCCGCCCCCGTCTTCTTCAGCACCAGTTCTCCAGTGTATAAACGTGATTTCGCCACTTCTATCCAACTTTTTTAACCTGTCAACTTGGCTTTCGTCTCCAGCGCCGTGAAACCATTCTACGAGTATAGGGGCTTCATCCTGATTTGAAAATTTAGCCTCGGAGTAGATTGTCAGATCTGAGATAGCACTAGATATAGGAAGCATTAGCAATAACACAAAGAAAGCGAAAACCCTCATACATTCTCCACCTCATTCTCAATTCCCAATTTCATTCTAATTATTTCTTTTTCTTTGTCATCAATCATCAATGAAACACGAGCACCAACCCAAGCAGGTAACAAATATTCACCACATTTCAAGATAAACGAGCCTCGGTCGATTTCTTTGACAAACTCCTCTCGCAGAGGCGCATCACCATTCAAAAGCGAAATCATGGTAACCTCATCGATTTCAATAACACTGTTAGATATTTTTCCTCTCAAAAGGTCTAATCCTTCTTGCCGAGGTCGCCAGATTCCCTTGTTATCGGTAAATGTTGGTTGTCCAACATGAATAATTTTCAATGGATGGAAATCTTCTCCTGGCCAGTAGTCTCCTTTTTTGTTGACGACAATAGGTTTGTACAATCTATCATACGCCATTTTTGCAGATAGATTAACCCTTTTTCCTCTTTGCCACCACGCAAACTCGTTTTTGTCAATTCCCCATTTGATACAGATTTCATTGATTACATCGTCTGAAGCTGGGATCGTAGTATGCTTACTTCTTTTTCTACGAGGTAACTCTTCCGGTTCCCGATTTAGTTCCCTGTGCAGAATCATTGAGCGTGCAATACCTTCGGGTGTTCTATCTTCAATGTGCTCAAATAAGGCTACAAAAAAACCTCCGGTATTATTGTCATGTTGATGCACTCGTATAGTTTTTGTAAGGTCGGGGGCTTCCATTCCACGTTGGTTTGGGTTGAGCATTTCCTCGCCCAAGCCAACTAAGCGGGGCAATTGGCCATTCCATTCAACCTCCTCTCCATTTTCATCCAATATCGGCCAATCGTCTTTTCCTCGGTGGCATATGAGCGAGGGGAATAATCTGTCAGCATCGATATTTACAAGTTCAAGCCAAGGACATCTGTGTAGTATGTTACACACTACCGCTTCATTCTCAACAGGGTCTAACGAGCATGTGGAGTAGACCATCCGTCCACCTGGTCGCAATAATTGCGCGGCGCGTTTTGCTATATCGGATTGTAATTTGAATAAACTCCGGCCAACTTTTGGTGTCCAAGACTTCCATAATTCACGATTTTTTCTTGTAGTCGCCGTTCCACTACAGGGTGCATCTACTACCACACCATCGACACCGGGCTCAGGCATTCTCCCAATGTGACGACCATCGTGCTGCATAATCAACATGTTTTCAATACCTAATCTGCCACGATTCGTTGTCAACAAATTCAATCGACCAGACGATGGCTCGTTCGCAAGAACTAAGCCGCTGGGCACGGCCTCTGCGAGTTGTGTTGCTTTAGAACCAGGAGCGGCACAGGTGTCCATAACCAAATCGTCTTTTTTTGGTTCTAAAACCACTGGTGGTAGCATTGAGACAGCCTCTTGTCTTGTTATTCTTCCAGTTTCATGTAGCAGTGTGATGATTTTCTTAGCATTATCGCTAGGGTAATCTCCCTTAGAAAATGGCATGATCCATGACTCACTCATCACCATCCACGGGATTCTTTCACCACCTATTGATTCCAACATTTTTCTAGTCCATTTTATGTCATTCCGATTTGGAGTAATTCGTAGGGTTATAGGGAGTGGTGAAGATGCAATAGGCAACCAATCATTTAGATTGATGCCTAAACTTTTGGATAAACCTGACAATGGAGTTTCGGCCAACTCTTCGAGTAAAGCCGCATCTGCTGGTCGCACCATGGTGTTGGGTAAAGGCCTCTCACTCTTTTTGCTTGTGCAAGGCTAATGGGTCAGTTGTATGTGGGAGTGTCATGGCAGAAACGATGGCAACCCTCGCGTTCCTATCTGCTCTGGGTATGTTTTTGTCTCCATTAATTGAGAAAGGGAAGTGGCTCTCGTCTATCACTGCACTGTTTGCTTTGATAGCTTTGCTTCAGTCTCCATTCGAAGGAATTCACCAATCTGGTGGCACTGCCTTAATCATCGTAATCACAATGTGTGGAATGATTCAATTCCATATTAACATGGGATTGAATAAAAAGTATCTGAATGGATTTGGTGGAGCCATAACCTTTGTTTTGCTCTTGTCTATGTATCCGGAAAATGGAATTAAAGAAACAGTTAATGAGTATTCAATTACAGAGAATTTGACTGCAGTATTTGAACCTATTTTGGCAGGAATTGTTCTCGCCCAATTGATGTATAACTCACTAAATTTTGATAGTAAAAACAGCATTGTTGTTACCCTTATTATTTTGTCATTACTTCTGTTATCCGATATTTTTTCTTATCGGGAATTATTTGTTACGATTATTTCAATGTGTTTTATTGGCTTCATGCCATTCCTTGAAGAGAAAATAACCTCTAGGATTGGAACTGGAAAAGGTAGAGCTAATGCTTTAGCAATATCAACCATAATTGGAATCCTGTTGATATTCGGTATAACCTACGCTTCAGTGTCTAATGTAAATCGAATTGGTAGCGGTGATGGAGCAGTTGCAGTTGCACTTTGGCTTACAGTTGCAGTAACTGCGATTGGATTAATCGGTATGTTATTGCCTCTTTTCGGGTTTGATGAGCATCCAAGGCCTGAAGCTTGGGGCTGGAGATTCGGGCTTTCCATCAGTGCAATACTGATTTCATTACAGACGGATTTATCTGGCCATTTGTTGCTTGGAATCTCTTTAGCAATATTAATTTCAATTAGTTCCCCGTTGGTCTTGGAGAAAAGTCAGCAAAAACTGTCACAATGAATGGGAAGTCCCCCCAACTGTTATGAATGGATAAAATTCCAATGCGATTTGGAGAAGTAATTCTCCAGGGATGGGGATCCAGATGGGTAGAGCATTTACAGACGGCGTAAGCCAAGATAAGAAAGTTAGAATGAGAGTCAAAAGACGTTCGTGGAAACCACTGGCTGATTTACAAGGATTAAGCGGTAGAACAAGAACAACTGGGAGCGAAATGGGGCCTCTTGTGGACGTTCCAGCAATGGTCAGAATTGAAAATGAAAAGTGGGTTTTCGAGAGAGTAAGTCAAGAAACACTTACGCATTTAACTCACAGATTAATTGTCCACGAGGCCGAGGGGCCAAGAACTCTAGGAGCGACACTAGATCTAGAGACGGCAATGCAAGTTGCTCAAGGAATGGCGAGGACTGATGGCTCTGTTGTCCTGATTGAACCATTGAGGTAATCAGAACATATCCATGATCCATCCTACAACTCCCTCGTTCACGAGGTAGATGAATCCGGCGAGTCCAATACATGCAAGGTAAACCTGTCTCGGACTTATTTTCCAAGATTCTTCGGATTCCTCATCGAAGTATCGAATTAGACCTGCAGCCTGCTGAATGCCGCCGCCGTCTTTCTTTGCCATATCACCGCCGACATGAATCCCCTTTATCAACGCGACGCGCGGTCATTCTTCTTCAGAAGATAAGTCGACAAAGGGAACATCTCCATCTAGGCGCAGTATTTGTCCATCTGGAATGACATCTTCAACCTCGATTTCGATAGAATCTGCCTCTATCCTCGATAGAGCCCTTAGTACTGCAGGAGCGTTATCATCAGCTAAGGCATTTTTTGCTATTTGAATATCTTCACATTCACCTTTAGCAAGACGTGTTGTCTCAATCAATTCATTCAGATCATCTCTTGCCCGATCAATATGTGCATTCCAAACGTCGTGATTTCTCTCTATGTTAGATATTTTTGAATTAAATTTAGACATTCGAGAAAATTCCCATGGTTTGTGGGATAATGCGGATACTAAATCGAAAACGATTCTTGCTCTCTCTTCCAGTGGGCCCTCCATTGTTATCGTATTTGCATAACATCTAGTAAAGAGCCCGAATCCCCAGTAAGAGAAACTAGTCACTCGGATAGATATGTCGCCTGCTCTGCATGTAAACGTCCATGATTGCTCATCGAAACCAGGTTTTTCATCCATAATAGGGGTGCTAACGCCTTGAACCACCTTGAGTAAAGTTTGAGCTACATCTCCAAGGTATACAGTTGCGATATTAGCGGGGTGAGCTTTTGGTCTAAGGAATCCTTCCCCATCATAGCCATGCGTTGGGCCTGCGCCTCTAACTTGTGCATGAAGTGTTGAAGATAGTGCCTCCAACATCTCTTGCATATTTCACTCACATCAGCACTTGGACTTAATTTTCCCGCTTGTAAAGAGAAGGGTTCATGATATAGGCGTGTCATGCATGTAGCAGGTGAAGACATGGTCGGCAAGCCGAAGAAGGACCCTCTCGCAGGATTAATGGCATTACCAGGTGTAGGTAAAGCCACAGCGAAGAAACTCAGTGATGCAGGAATTAAATCAGCAACAGGAATCAATAAAGCAGGAGCCAAAGGTCTTGCAAAAGCAGGACTTAGTGCAACTATGTCAAAAAAATTACTTACTGCAGTCGCTAAAAATACTGCTAAGAAGGCAACGACAAAAGCCAAGTCAACTGCAAAGAAGACAGCAACTAAAGCAAAATCAACTGCAAAGAGTACAGCCTCGAAAACAAAAGCAGCAACTGCAAAAGCTAAGTCAACCGCAAAGAAAACAGCATCTAAAGCAAAGTCAAGCGCGAAGAAAGCCGCATCAAAGGCAGCAGCCGCAGGACAGAAAGTTGCTGAAAAGACGGTTAGCAAGACCGGCGAGCATAAAGTCAAAACAGAGAAATCCAAGGATGGAAGAAAAGGAAAAACTCTCAAAGTTCCTCGATCTGTCAAAGACATGGCTTGGTTCAATAAAAAGTGAGAAATTTCACCGCTATGTTGTAAGACCTTCAACCGAAGGAACTTTTCATGCCAAGGCGCAAGTACGGGAAATTGCGCAAGGTGGTCGAGTTACCTCCCAAGGGTAATTGCTCACGCTGTCGTAGTGGGAAATACTGTCCGATTGAGGGACATGAAGGCAACAAGGTAGCAAGTCACAGAGAGTGGAGCGGCCCCTCCAAAATAGAGAAACGAAAAAAGGCGCGCTCATGAAATATTCTCATCAACATCAATCGATGTAGCACGCTTGTAGATTTCCCTCAATGTCTGGTCACTTATCTCAAGATAAACACGAGTTGTAGCAATACTGGCATGACCTAACAACCGCTGAATACTTACAAGGTCAGCACCACGCTCAAGAAGCCCGGTAGCGAAGTTATGTCGCAACACGTGAGGTGTTAGTCTGCCACGCGGAATCTCTGCTTCATCCGCTAATTTATCCATCAGCCTCTGAACGCTTCTAGATTGTAAAGCTCTACCCGTCTTGGTAACAAGCAAGTGTTCTTTCTCAGGATTTCTATCTTCCCTAATTGGTAACCATGCTTGTATACTTGCGACTGTAGATTCTGTGAATAGTACTAACCTATCCTTTCCACCTTTCCCGTCAATTACCATAGCAGAGTGGTCGTCTAAATCTATATTCGATAATTCCAAATCACAAAGTTCGCTAACTCGTAATCCGGTATCTAGAATCATTGTAACTACAAGATTTGCAAGCGGGTCTTCGCTGAATCTTGCTGCTTCTTTAACCAAAGATAGCTCTCTGCTTGTAAGTGTCCTTGGTAACTTCTTTCCACTCTTTGGACGCACCAAGTGTTCTGGCCACTTTTGCCCTAGCCAATTAATTAGATGATTTGCGGCAGCTAATCTTGCTTTTACAGTTGAAGGAGATTTATCAATCATCGAATTGACCCAAATGTCTAGCCTTCCATTGAACGGCTCAATTCTCTCAAGTAACTGTTCCACACTCATAGAATCCCTTTCGAATTCAGTGATGATGTCCTCTCCTGGAAGAGGAGTTTCAATCAAATGTCTAAGCCCTATCATGTACGATTTTTGGGTATTGACTGATTTTCCTTCAGTCTGTAACTGAGTGGTGTAGGTGTGTAGCCACGGTAAATGACCCCTGTGAATGAGACGAGGCGGCAACTCTGGACCTTCACCGTACAGACGCTGCTGTACTGCTTTTTGCCTAACTTTGTATGGTCCTGTTCTCATTGGCGTCACCGCCTTACCCGCCGAGGCGAGCGTGCATCCCGTGTCCCTAAGGACACACCTCCATCTGGCCACCATAATATGAAGCCTTCGCGCGTAGTCCCCTAAACAACATACTGAATCGACAAAATCATCAATATTCGTTCACAAAAAAACTGTACACTAGGCAACCCATAGAGATACAGAATAAATTGGTTTTTCATGCGGGCATTGATTATATCCTTTAACAGCAAGGGGTAGACATGACCACAACTTTCGGTGAATACTATGCGAGGTCATTTAATTCCGACAGTTTTTTTGGGCTTCAGATGGTTATCAACTGGATGTCACTTCTTGCTTTCTTGTGGGTTCTTGGCCTTGCTTACCTGGTTATCAAGGCTAATCCAAAGGCTCCAGCCAATCGATTCATGGCCGTTCTATTGGTCTGTGAAGGCATGAAAATGCTGTTTCAAGCCGTTGATGTCTTACCTTATTTACCACAATATGAATCGCTTTGGGACATCGCCTGGCTGATTAAAATCGATGTCTTCATTATTGGAACCATAGCATCTCTTTTCCTCTATTTATCCGTACCTATTTATTACAAAATAGAGCGTTTGAAATTCTTGTATAAACCAGTTTTACAGAGACATGTTTGGTACATTATTCCAATCATTTCTACAGCAATTTGGATGGTTTTGAGAAACATACCATTCTTTCAGATTCCCGATAGGGTGTGGCTAACATGTTCAGCAGAGGGAGCAACTCCAAAAGCAACGACGTGGACAGGGGCCATTAGTAAAGAAATTCAAGATACCGTAAACTCCATAGAAACATGCCCTGCAGTCTTTGATTCACTCTTAGCAACAGAAAGTGCCGGTCTGTGGTTAATTGTATTGAGCAGTATTCCCGTTTCAATTCTAGCTCTTTTGTTTCTTAGGTCATCGATTAAACGAGATTCAGAAGGTGGCGTCCTCTATGAAAAAGACAGCACGACATCCAATTCCCTCTATATTGGATTCGCAGGAAAAGTCCTGGGTAATGTTATGTTTTTAGCATTCATTTTGATCCTTATTCCGCTCTTAAACGGCGGCCCAGCAGGCTTCATCGATGTTAATGATTGGAGGTATGGTGTGGATCGAACATTCATGTCTAGGCTGAAGTATTTCGTGTTCACATTTGCCTTGATTTTCCAAGTATCCGGCGTTGCATTTGAGGCAATGATGTTCGTCCATGCTTCTTTGAAAGACACAGTCTTTGGGATTGACGAAAACCTCAGGACGACGTTCAGAAACGCTGTGTTCACCAGTATCGGAGCCTTCCTTTTCATTCTTGGTAGTGAGGTGATGGAGAATGTATTGGGGTTCGGTCTGGCCGGTGGTGTTTTCATAGGCGTTGGACTAGTAGTAATTCGTAAACCAATACTCGGTATTTTGGACGGAATTTCAAATCGCCTTTTGACAAATAATTTGTCTAAAGAAGATATGGCATACTTGAAAGTGTATTCAGAAGCAATGCGCGATGGCGACATCACCGAACGGGAAAAATCAATGCTGGCAAGTTTTGCAGAGTCTTATGGTCTTGACGAGAGTCGTGTGTTGTTTTTGGAAGAATATTATGACTCTGACCATTCAAATCCTGCGGTTGAATCGACACCAACACAGGCTCAAGCAATATAATACAACAAATGATTGTAACTATCTTTATGAGAATAAACTAAACAACCAACGTGAACAAATGATTGTTTCTTACTTAGATGTGAATTATTCAGTTTCTGATGATTTGTTTTCTAAGTTAAACTCATGTTCTAATTCGGCAACACGTTCTTGTGATATGCCCAATGATTTTGCTTGAATGTTCAGCATTTTTCTTTCATCATCAGTGATTATGAAATCTTCCATAGCAACTTTGTAAGCATCCATGTAGATTTTTTCTTTGTTTATAGACAGGACCTCAGATTCGGTAACTTGGGCTTGGATTCTAAATTCTTCGTATTGAATTACACCGTCTTCGTTTAGATCAATTGTATCGAATAATTCCTTCTGTGATTCCTCAGGTAATTTGGAAACTTCGGTTGAATCTGAAAATTCGCCATAGGATATTACATCATCTTCGTTCTTATCCATGACATTGAACGCGTGAAGAATTTCTCTTTCATCGATTGGTGCCTCTCCAGTGGTGCTAAAAACACTCATCATGTTTATTCCACTCTTTCCATACTTTCTGGCCAAATCACTATTTTCGCTACCCTTTTCCAACATACTATCGTACCACTGTTCAAGGTAAGCTCTTCTTTCAGTTGAAATCCCGTATGACTTTGCTTGCAGGTCAAGCATTAAACGCTCACTGTCAGTAATTTTTTTATCCTTTATTGCAAGGTAGTACATCTCCAAATACCCCAATTCCTCTTTTGTGTGAGACTCCGGTATAAGGCGTGACGAAACACCACCTAATGCCGAAATAATCGGCTTTCTGAGAATAAGGAAAGTCATACCAATGAATACGCCTCCGATCCAGCCCTGATTGAAAACTGATTCCATGAGCTCCGTGCTTACCAAAAACAATATTGCTCCAGAACCAGCGAAAATAGTAGTTGTGAATGTCTTACGAAGTTGTTCATCGATACCAAACATGTCATTTTTGATAACTGCATAAGTGAAAATAACTCCTTCAAACAAGGCAGCAACCACAACTGCAGTGGGCATCAAAGGCGGAATATACAATAGCAATCGTGTAAACTCTAAATCTGCATTAAATACATTTGTCTCAATAGATGGCGACTCACCAATTGTTATAATCATCCAAAACAGAATTAGTGATGTTGTTATTTGCATCACCGTTTTACCGATGAAGCCTAAGCGAACCGCTCTCACTTCCCCGATTAGGTTTGCATCATCCTGTTCGTCGATTCGGCTCTTAGAACGAGAAAGAGCGACTGTTGCAACTATTGCTCCAATAAGGGGTATAAACAAAAGAACTCTAGTTAAGGGCCCTAATGCAACATTAGACATAGTCAATGGATAAACAGATTCATATTCTTCTGAACAAGTTACTTCAAAGGGTAAAGGTTCACCAGACGCAGTCTTACCTTCTCCAATGCCCACGCTCTCACAAGAGATCCAACTAATATCTCCAATGGCGACGCTAGTTCCTCCCGAAATATAACTCACCATCAAAACAAAACTCAAACAGAATATCGGAACTAAATACAAACTGTGAAGTTTGAAAGATTCGGATATTTTTTTGGCCCATTTTTTCTCGCTATAGAAGGTTGCTGCAGCCATGTACAAAATAAATAATTGAAGCGACATAGTATAGTATACAACGCGTGCTGGTTTCAAAACACCCAAAATTTCATCCGGCCAAGCATAAAGCCAAAATAACATTGAAGTGAAACAGCGTAATGATTCTGTAACTAACATCAACGCCATAAATCGATTCTTTGTTTTGCTTGGGTTTGCCTTTAGAATTAAGTATGCAAGGAAAAGCAAAAATATTCCAGACATTACACTGAAAACCGCTAGCAAGTGCCAATATCCGAGGAATGAACCCACCGTTCTGAGGTAGTAATCCACTGGCCCTCCAACATCTGCCATGGGAGTTTTTCCAATTTATGTATATATTATTCTAACGACGTCAATTAGATAATTTTGAAATGTTTTGATTTTTGAGAAATCCAAGAAATTTAACAATAGTTATGATGAAATCACATAGACGTGTAATGTGGAAAACACAAAAAAAGACTCCTCAACTTAGGTTAAAGAGAGAGGCTGGTGAACAACAGTGATCGAAGATGTTCTAGCTCACTATGCAAGTGTGTTTGATGCAGACAGCCTTTACGGATATAGACAGATAATCTCTATTTTTTCTGGAGTAATTCTAATTTGGATGCTAGGAATCAGTTATCTTGTGGTAAAAGCAAATCCAAATGGATTAGAAAATCGTTTCATGGCAGTCTTGTTGATTTGTGAAGGTATAAAGGCATCATGGCTACTGTGGGATTTCTTCCCTAACGGTCCAAAATTTGAGTGGCTTTGGGATTATTTATGGTTTTTCAAAATAGAATTATACATGTTTGCAATAATCACATCGGTTATATTGTATCTTTGCTTCCCAATCTACTATAAAGTGAACAAATTAAAAATGCTCTATAACGAAAAATTGCAAAGAAAAGTGTGGTATATGGCACCAATTATTGGTATAGTGATTTGGACAATACTCAGAAGCCAAGAAGGGATTCAAATAGAAAATTCGGCTTGGATTATTTGTGAAAGCACAGGCAAGGCTCCGGTTTTGCAATCATGGTTTGGAGAAATTACAGAAGCGATGATTAAGGCTAAATCAGATATAGGGGTTTGTCCTAGTAATTTTGAGGTTTTAATTACTGACGAACCGATCGCTCTAACCATTATTGGGTTCACTCAAATACCTGCCACAATATTAGCTCTGATTCTATTCCGTTCCGCGATGAAGGAGAATGAAAATGTGAAAAATAATAGTTCACTAACAAATAGGTCACTGTATATTGGGTTACTAGGGAAGTTCTTGATTGGTATGACATATGTTTTGTTATTAGTGATAATTTTCCCTTTACTAAATGGAGGAGAGATGCTTACTTACGCAGACAATATTTCTTTCCAATTTGGTGCAGATAGAAGTAATTTGCAAAGAGCGATATTTTTCCTATGGACTTCTTCATTAGCGATAATACCTATATCAATCGGATTTGAGGCGTTAATGTTTGTCCACGCCAGTTTGAAAGATTCCGTCTTTGGGATTGACAAGAACCTTAGGGAAACATTCAGGACTGCAATATTCACGGGATTCGGCGTGGTTTCATTTATTGTTGGTTGTGAAGTCATGGAGGCGTTAATTGGTTTCGGAATGGCAGGAGGCGTTATTGTTGGACTTGGAGTCGTGGTTTTACGGAAACCCGCTTATTCATTAATCGACACTTTTTCAAAACGGATTATTCCTTCTGAATTTTCAAATAGCGAAAATAAATATCTTGATGCCTATAAGTTGGCTATGGCTGACGGTTTGATTACTAATGATGAGCGCAGACTCCTTATTTTATTGGCAGAATCCTACGACCTTAACCAAAAACGAGTAGATTACATAGAATCATTTTGTGACGCAACAATGATTGAAGAAGAGTGAAAATATAGCACTTGGTCCGAACATAATCTTCGCATTCCCCCAGCCTTCATAGACA
>MDSZ01042516.1_pt1 | contig 14127 bp, 10 predicted proteins | sample 811201 | NCBI WGS metagenome assembly MDSZ01 (sample SAMN05326647, study PRJNA326480) | marine metagenome | isolation source: seawater | place: Indian Ocean: North | collected 2010
AATTATATCAAGGTTAATTATTAAACCTTATGAATTATTTAACCAAAGCAATTACTCAATATCATTATTTAGATCTAAGCTATTTGATGAAAATAAAGATATTGATCCTGACATTATAAATCTTCATTGGATATGCAATGAAACTATTTCTCTTAGAGAGTTAAATAATTTTAAAAAACCAATTGTATGGACTTTGTGTGATATGTGGCCCTTTCTGGGTGCAGAACATAATTATTTTGACTTTAAAAAAAAAAAATACTGGATTGATGAGAAAATTCTATTTTCAAAAACTTTTGATATTAATCATTTTTTTTTAAAAAAGAAAATTGAACAACTTCATTTAGATATAACCATAGTGGCAATAAGTAATTGGATAGCCGAAAAGGCACGACAAAGTATATTATTTAAAAATAAAAAAATTGTTGTAATACCATGCTGTTTAGACTTTGATAAATGGGCTCCAAAAAATAAAGATGTTTCAAAAAAAAATTTGAATTTAAATTTTGATAAAAAAATAATTTTATTTATGAGCTCTGGAAATACCATAGACAGAAAGAAAGGATTTGATTATTTACTTAAAGCTGTAGATAAATTAAATGATAAAGATCAATATCATCTGTTGATTATTGGAAAGATCCACAAAATACACAAGAAAAAGATAAATATAAGTTTTTCTGAAATAAATAAATTATTTTTTGGTAAAGATGAAAATTTGACCGAAATTTATTCAGCCGCAGATCTATTGATTGCCCCAAGTCTGATAGAGGCTTTTGGACAAGTAGCACTTGAAGCTGCTTCCTGTAAATTGCCAACGTTAGCTTTCAACAATACAGGTGTAACTGAAATAATTTTACATAAAGAAAATGGTTATCTAGCTAATTATAGAGATGTAGATGACCTTAGCAATGGAATCAAATGGTGTCTGGATAAAAAAAATTATAATTACATATCAGATAATGCTATAGAATACGCAAAAAAAAAATTTTCTTATGAAGTAGTCTCTCAAAAATATATAAATTTATATAAAAGTTTAATTAATAATTAATGTATATTCAGAAGATAAAAAAAAACTTAACAACTATAATATTATGTGGAGGTAAAGGACAAAGATTAAAACCTATAACTAATAAAACACCTAAACCATTAATTAAAATTGATAATAAAGAAATCCTGACACATATTATAAAAAATGTAAAAAAATATAATATTGATAATTTTCTTGTTCTTACTGGATATAAGAAAAAAAAAGTAGAAAGTTTTTTAATGAAAAACTTTAAAAATAAAATCAATTACTTAGATACGGGTCAAAATACTGATATCTTAAGAAGAATAAAAAAAGGAACTAAATTTTATAAAGATTACCTTTTAATTTGTTATGGTGATACATTGGCTGACATTAATATAAACAAGCTAATAAAATATCACTTTAAAAAAAAATCAAATTTAACAATGTCATTATTTAATCAAAAATTAAATTTCGGAATTGTAAGTCTTAAAAATACGGGAAAAATTAAATCATTTTTAGAAAAGCCAAGATTAAATAATTGGATAAATATTGGCTATATATTTGTCAAAAAAGATAAATTTTTTAGTCTTTCAAAAAACTATTTATTTTTTAGTTCATTCTTACAAAATTTAGGTAATATGAAAAATATCTATGGTTTTCAGCATACATCAAATCATATTACAGTTAACACTTTAACTGAATTAGATGAGGCTAAAAAAAAAATAAAAATGTTTAACAAGAGATAATGTCAAAAAACTTTTGGAAATCAAAAAAAATATTCATTTCTGGAATCGATGGCTTTGTAGGATCAAATTTAGCGAAGTCATTAATTTTTAAAAAATCAAAAGTTTATGGTTTAATCAAAGATCCGAGAAAGAAAAGTTTACTAAAATTTGAAAATTTAACTAAATATTGCAAAATATACAAAGGGGATATTGCTGATAGAAAAAAATTAAATAGCATTTTTAAAAAAAATAAAATTGAAATTTGCTTTCACTTAGCTGCCCAACCTGAAGTTGGAGTAGCCAACAAAGACCCTATGAATACGTGGGATACAAATATCAAAGGAACTTATACATTGATGGAGGTACTTAGAGAGAATAAAAAAAAAATTAAATCCATAATAGTGGCATCTTCAGATAAGGCCTATGGAAATTATCCTAGGCACAAGCTTCCTTACAAAGAAGATTATAAATTAAATCCTTTATATCCTTATGATGTATCAAAAGCTTGTGCAGACTTAATTTCGAAATCTTATACAAGTGAAGTTTTTAAATTACCAATTATAATAACTAGATTTTCAAATATATATGGTCCAGGCCAACTAAATTTTAGTGCTATATTTCCCGACTCTATAAAATCAATAATTCAAAATAAGCAATTTAGACCGAGAAGTAATGGTAAGGACTTAAGAGACTATATATTTATAAATGATATTGTGGATATATATGAAATATTAGCTAAAAATTTATACAATAATAATTCTTTAAGTGGTGAAATATTTAATGCAGGAAGCAATAAACCCATTTCAGTAAAAAATCTTTTAAGAACCATATTTTACCATAAAAATAAAAAAAAGGAGTACAAAAGTATCCTCGATAAAATGAAAAATAAAAGGACTAAGGGGGAAATTAAATTTCAGTCAATGGATTATTCAAAATTAAATAAATTTTTTAATTGGAAGCCAAAATATAATTTAAAATCTTCACTTGAAATAACATTTAACTGGTATGAGAAATTTTTAAAATAAATTATAGTAAATGTTTAAAAAAATTGCGTACAATTTTATAATTTTTACCTTTTTTTTTGTTTTAGGAATTTTTGTATTAGAAAAATATTTTAAACATGAACATAACAAAGAATTAAAAAAAAGGGATACATATAAAAATCTTGAAGTTTCACCATTAACTTATCATCCAACTCTTGGTTGGGTTTTAAAAAAAAACTTTGATTATGAAATACCTATTTTAAACAATCAGGTAATTTATAAAACTACTAATAATCTTGGATTGGCTTCGCATTACGATATTTTTATAGATGAAAAAAAATTTAACATTTTTGTCTTAGGGGACTCATTTTCTGAAGCATTAGGTGTCAACACACAGAACTCATGGCCTAATTTAATGAAAAGTGATTTAATTGAAATATATGGTGAAAACATCGAGCTTTATAATTTATCTGTTGCTGGATATAGCCTCGACCAATATTATTTTAGGTTTAGAGAATTTCTAGATTTAGTAAAACCTGATTTGTTAATTTTAGGATTTTCAACTGCCACAGATTTTTACGATGTAGGATATTTTAATGATTCTTTTGTTTATGGTAAAACTATTGGAAGAAATTACTTTGAAATAAAAAATAATGTTCTATATGAAAACACAAAATTTAAAAATATTGAAAATTTAAATATTGGTTTTGGATATGTTCCTTTTGCAAAAAGTGATCGTCAATTTGTAAACAAGAAAATTATTAAAAATAGTAAGCAAAAGTTTGATATTTTAGATTTTATTAAATATCAACTGGGAAATTTTATAATACCTCACACCTATGCAAAAATAAAAAGATCTAAAGTTATGATATGGTTTGCATCAAAATCTAACTTATTTGGTATATCCCTATGGCCAGGTATTGAGACAGCTATGAGGATCAAAAAAAATGATTTGAAAGATAGTAAAGTTTTATTAGTAAAAGAAATTTTAAATAAAATTAATAACTATTCAAAAACTAAAAATATTCCCTTTTATGTTGTTCATATACCTTATCAAATAGAGGTAGATAAAAATTTGTGGAACTCTACGTATAATAAATCTAAAATTTTTTCTAATTTAGAACCAGAAAATAAAATCAGAAAAATTGCAGAAGAAATCAAATTAAACGTAATTTATACTAGAGACGCATTTAGTGAAAATTCAAAATCAAAATCACTTTATATTGAAAATGATGGCCATTTAAATATTTACGGTAATTTTTTACTAAAAGATATTGTTCTAAATAAAATTAATTCAGATAATGTAATATATAGTCAAAATTAAGAAAATAAAAATGAAGTTGAGCAAACTAAAAAAATATGAAATTTAATTCCACAAAAAGTAAAATTCGAGATGTAAAATTTGGTTCGAATTGTAAGATTATCGAACCAGTTAATCTATATGAATGTGTATTAGGTGATAATGTTTTTGTAGGACCTTTTGTAGAAATTACAATTGGAGTTAAAATAGGTTCAAATACAAGAGTACAGAGTCATAGTTTTATTTGTGATTTAGTAACAATTGGTAAAAATTGCTTCATCGGGCACGGTGTTATGTTTATCAACGATGTTTTTAAAAATGGTAAAATTGCTGGTCATGATAAAAAAAAATGGAAAAAAACAAACATTGGAGATGGAGTTCTTATCGGTTCAAATTGCACAATTTTACCAGTTAAAATTTGTAGTGGAAGTGTTATAGGGGCTGGAAGTGTGGTAACTAAAAATATAAATAAAAAAGGTATATATGCTGGAAACCCAGCAAAATTTATTAGATCAATATAATATATATTAACGTAAAAATTTAGATTTAATCATGTAGATTAATTATTTATGATCTTAAACATAGTTTTATTCCCATTTTTTACTTTTGTTTTTTTTTCTATCGGAACTTTTTTTTCTAAATTAACTGATATAGTTAACACCAAGTATTATAAAGTTAATTTTAAAAAAAATTCAGAATATTATTTTTTTGAAAGATTATTATATGCAATTTTCTTTATAAGTTTGTATTGTGTTGTGTTTAATATTTTTTTACCTTTAAATAATATATTTTTTTATATTTCTTTAGCTCTTTTACTTTTTGTATCTTTTATCAACTTATCAAAAGCTGATTTAAAAATTTTCAAGGAAAATTTGATAATGATATTGTTGATATCGCTAATACCAGGTATTATGGTTCCTGGTTATGATGCCGGCTTATATCATATACCATACCAAACATGGATTAAAAATTATGAATTGTTAATTGGTTTTTCTAATTTAAATTTAAGATTTTCTTTAGGTTCCATATATAATTATTTTTCAGCTATTCTATGGTTTGATAATATTTTTTTATTTGTATCTTATTTTAGTACAATCTTTTATTTGATTTTATTTTTATTTTTAAAGGAATTTCTTGGCGAAAATTACAAAAAACTTACATTTGGGTTTTTAATATTACTTACCATACCTTTGTGGGATAGGTATATATACCCTAGTTTTTCACTAGTTGATGCTCCTTTTGGAATCATAGCAATAATAACCTTAACTTATTTTTTCTTTAATATTAATAAAGTTATCAATGGTAAATGTATCAGTAGAGAAGTTATTCTACTTACAATTTTATTCAGTTTGTTAATTAGTATAAAATCTTCAGGTATTTTATTTTTGCCTCTATTTTTATTTTTTTATTTTTTCTTATTTTTGAAATCAGAGAAAAAAAATAAGATTATTTTTCCAATCACCCTTTTAATACTTTTTTCTTCTATTTGGATTTTCCGTGGTTTTATAATTTCTGGTTGTTTATTTTATCCTATAGAAGTAACCTGTTTAAATGTTTCATGGCTAAATGTTGACAATTTAAATTATGTAAATTCAGAGGTAGGAGAATATACATTTAAGCCTTATAAACTAGCAAATATAGGGAATTTAATAGATAAAAATTTAATTTTAATATTATGTTCTTTATTATTTTTATTATTTTTTTACTATTTTTTATTAAAAATTGCTTTTAAATTAAAAAATAAAACAATACTAAAATATTTAATTCTTTTTCTATTTATTTTATATTTATGCATAGTTTATCAATTTGATGACTTGAGAGGCTTTTCATTGTTGGTGGAGTCAAGAGAATTTTTAAATATTCAAAAAATTATATTAGTAGAGTTAATGAATATTCTACTCATATTTTCAATAAGTTTTTTCTTAATTTTTATAACTTTTAAATCCTTCATTAATCAAATCGATATTAAATTTTATTTAAAAAAGGAAATTATAATTTTTTTATATTTAATTTTTCTCCTTTTAGTTTGGATTATAAAAGCACCTCACCCAAGATTTGCTTATGGATTTATTCCTTTAGTTTTACCTATGATATTTATAATATTCTTTGATTTTAAAAATAACAAACTTATTAAAAAACATTTAAGAGTTTATAATATAACAATTTATATATTTGTGACGTCTCTATTTTATAATGAAATTAATTTAAATAATTCTTTTTTTTACGACCTTAAAACTTTAAATAGTAACAAGGTAGAGATGAGAGAAAACTTTGGCCTGAAACCAACTTTCCAAAATTTGTGTTGGAATTATAAAGATTGTTATATAGGTGAAGATAAAAATATTGTAAAAAAAAAATATTTTTTTAGAGAGATAAAAAATTAAGTTGTGATAAAAAATAGATTATTAGTATTTATAATTTTTTTTGCCCTCTCAGCAATACTAATAGAAGTTACACTTCATATTTTAAAACCATCAGTATATAAATATTCCAAATCCTTAGGTTGGGAGTTAAAAAAAAATTATAAAAAAAAATTTAAATTTGTTGATAAATATGGACATAATTATGAAGGTGTATATTCAACTAGTAAATATGGTGCAAGAAATGTAGGAAAAAAAGATTCGGAAATTAAAATTTTGGTTATTGGTGACTCATTTACCATAGATCCACATACGAGCAATAAAGATTCCTGGTTTGGAGTTTTAAGATTAGGTTTAGAGAGTGAATTAAACAAAAGTGTATATGTATCTGCTATTGGGGGAGGTGGATATGGAACAAATCAGCAATATTTGGTTACCAAAGAATTTTTAAATAAAAGTCAATATTCTCCAGATATAATTTTACTTCAATTTTGTGTAAATGACTTTATGAATAACTCGTACGAGTGGGAGATAAAATCTCAAAATTACAATCAATTTCTTAGAAGACCTTATTACAAAGAAAATAATCATTTAGCATATCATAATTCAATTTTAGGAAAACTATTCAGATTAGAGCTATTTTCCATTCTTAAGTTACCAAATTATATTTTAAGAACTTTTTCAATTGTTGAAGAAAAATTTTTTCAAATTTCTATAGATAAAGAAATACTAAATAATTCGATTGAGATAACTAAAAATTTACTCATCAAGTTAAAACGACTTTTTCCTAATAAGAAAGTTTATGCGTTCAATTGTAAGGATGATAATGAATATCCGTTAAATCAGTGGGTTAAAGTTCTTAAAAATTCTGGCTATATTGTTTTAGAAAACCCTTCTAAAGAAATGAAAAAAAAATCTAAAAATGAAAAAATATTTTATGTTGATGGTGGACACTATAATTTATTAGGAAACAGAATACTTGGAACTTCTGTCTTTGAAGAGATAAGCAAATATTTTAATATGAATTAATTTTGTTGCAATTTTTTTTCTAATTCAGATAAGTATAAAATCAATGGTATACAATAAAATATTGTATTGTAGTTATTAAAAAAGCTTCCTCCAGTCGTTAAAGGCCATAACACTATAATTAAAGCTATTGAATAAATTTTAAAAATAGTATTGTTTTGTTTTTTTTCAATTTTACTATTATTTCCACCTACAAAAAGAAGGTTTTTAATAACATAATAGAACAAAATAAAAAAAATACTTATTCCTAAAATTCCTGTTTCAGACAATATATGTAGAAAAATATTGTGTGGATGTGTAGTACATTTGATAAATTTCTCTTTTTGTGACACATATCCCAAATCTTTTGAATTCAAATTACTTTTTGAATTTAATAAATCTTCATCATTTAATTCAATATTTTTACATTGATTCCTAAAACCTTTAATTCCTGAACCTAACAATGGGTATTTTTTTGCTATTATTATTGCAGCTTGGAAATGTCCTTCATACGCTTTAGATATAAACGTTGGTCTATCATCATTATATTTGCCTTGAATATTAGTAATAGTAACATTTATAACTCTCTCTTTGAGTAATGGATCAAAAATTAAAAATGATGATGCTATTAGCGCAAAAACTATTCCAGATAAAAAAAAATATTTTCTTAATTCTTTTAAAAATATAAAAAGCAAAAATAATTCAAAAGAGAATAATATAATTGGAGCTCTATCGCCAGATATTATAATTGTAATACCAAATAAAATTATAAAAAATAAAATTATTAAATTATTTTTGAAATCTAATATCTTTTTTTTATTTACATAATAATATGTTCCCAGAAAGATTGGAAAAATTTTTAATAGATAACTACCTAAAATTTGTTCATCACCAAATATACCACTTATTCTTTGGGAAGTTGTATTTTTAATTGTGATAAATTGATCAATTAAATCTGCAGTGGATAATCTTTGAAAATACTCTAATCGAATTTCCACATATTCATAGAATGCTGAGGCACAGACAATTATTACACAAAATAAAGTAACTTTATAAAGATCAATTAAAATATCTCTTTCAATCTTTATTAGGTGGGTAATTACAATAATAAAAAAAATAAATCTAAAATAAAAACCAAATGATTTTAATGATTGTAAATAATATTCAAAATTAAATGAATTTAAAAATGTAGCAAGATAAAATAAGATGAATAATAAAAAAATTTTATTTTTATAATCAAATTTTATAGATTTTATACTGAAAAAATAATATATTGTTACAATAGAAACCGCGAGATCACTTAAAAATGGACCTGTAATCAGCAAAAAAGGTAAAAATATAAATAATATAGATATAATTTTTTGATTAATGTTGAGTTTATTACTTTTAAATATAGAAAGCATCTTAATAATTTTATCAGATAAGAAATTTAAATGAAAGTTTTTGCATCAATAATCATACCTGCTTATAATGAAAAAAATACAATTTTAAATACTCTTAATAAAATAAATTCTCAATTTAAAGGTAAATGTGATTTTGAGATAATTGTTATTAATGACTCATCAAATGATGGTACATTTGAAATTTTAAAACAAAATCCAAATCTTTATTCAACTTTAATCAATAATGAAGTTAATTTAGGAAAAGGTGGTAGCATTAAAAAGGCACTTGGAGAAGCAAAAGGAAATTATATTTTTTTTCAAGATGCAGATGATGAATATGACCCAAATGATTATCTACAATTTATTGATATTATTTTAAAATTTCACCCAGATTTGATTATTGGATCAAGATTCCACTATAATAAATATATAAGATCACACTATTTTTTAAACAAAGTAGGAAACTTTATAATAACAAATCTATTTAACATAATCTATAACACAACATTTACTGATATTTATTCTTGTTATGTAGTTTATAAAAAAGACTTAATAAATCACAACGAATTAAAATCTGTTGGATTCGAACAACAGGCAGAAATACTTGGAAAAGTTGTAAGAAATGGTAAAAAATTTTATGAAGTTCCAATTAATTATAATGGGAGAACATTTGAAGAAGGAAAAAAAATCAAATTAGTTGATTTTTTTAAAGTAATTTTTCAAATTATTAAAAGTAGATTTTAATGAAAAAAAAAATTTTGATTACTGGTGGTCTTGGCTACATTGGTACTGAGTTAAGTAAATTATACTCAGGTTTTAGTTGGAAATATGAAGTTGTAGTTTTAGATAATAGATTTATTTCAGAGCGGGTTAATGAGTTAAAGAGAAGAAAAATAAAATTTATTCAGGCTGACATATTAAATTATGAGGCTATTGAACAATATATACGTAAAGCTGAAGTAATACATCATTTGGCAGGAATAACAGATGTCGCTTATGTAAAAAAAGAAATGGATAAAGAAAAAGATGATTTAACTATAAAAACTGCGATTGACGGTACTAGAAATATACTTAATGCAATGAATAAAGATGCTAAAATTATTTTTCCATCTACACATGTAGTTTTTGAAGGCTTGACTGAAAAAAAAGAAAATCTAAATGAAAATGAAAAAACTACTACTTTTTTACCTTATTCGACAAGTAAAGTAGAAAATGAAAAACAAATCATAAATTCTGGTAAAAAATACTCAATTTTTAGACTCGGTTCAGTATATGGTTTTTCAACTGACACAATGCGAATTAATATAATGCCTAATTTATTTTCTAAAATTGCATCACAAAATGGTACAATAAAGCTTTTTGGTGGCGGAGTTCAATTAAAAACGCTTGTTCCTCTGATTGATGTAGCAAGATGTTTTAAATATGCAGAGGAAAATGAAAGTTTTGAGGATGGAATATATAACTTATCAAAAGAGAATCTAAGAGTAAAAGATGTTGCTAAACTTTGTAAAAAATATAGTCCAAAATTACAAATTAAGGTAACTGATGATGAAGTTCCTAATGAGGGCTATTCACTATCAAATAAAAAACTATTAAGCACGGGTTTTAAGTTTGTATACGATTTGGAAACTTGTATTAAAGAAATGATTGATAAGTGGTCATATGAAAAATTTGATAAAGAATTGGAGTATACTTTTAAAGGGGTAAGAGATTTTATAGATGAAAGGGGAAAAATTAGTAACTATGACCTTCCAGAGCCAATAAATATGATTGGTTATATAGAGTCAAAAAAAGGAACAATGCGAGCAAATCATTTTCATCCAGTCCAAGAGCAAAAATGTTTGTTAATTAAAGGTCAATTTATAAGTATATATAAAGATTTGTTAGACGAGAAGTCTCAAAAAACAACACATGTTGTTAATGCTGGAGATATGATTGTTACCCAACCAAACGTTGCACATACTATGGTATTTACTGAAGACTCTATATTTTTAAATTTGGTAAGAGGGGAGCGTGAACATGAAAATTATGGAATTACTCATACGATACCTTACAAATTTGTAGATGATGAAGAAAAAAATTTGTTATCGTCTATATATAAAACTGAATGTAGATGTTGTTCTTCAAAAAATCTTAAAAGAGTTTTATCTTTAGGTTATCAACCTTTAGCAAATAATTTAATTGATAATGTTGATGAAAAAACAAAAATTTATCCTTTGGAACTAAATGTTTGCTCAGATTGTTATAATTGTCAATTATCAGTAGCAGTAAAAAGTGATGAAATGTTTTCTAATTATTTATACCAATCCTCAACTAGTAAATTATTTAGAAATCACTTTGATAACGCAGCTCAAAAATACATTGAAGAATTTGGATTAGATAAAGGGTCCTACATAATTGATGTAGGAAGTAATGATGGTATTGGATTAAAACCTTTTTTAGATAGAGGTTTTGAAAATGTTCAAGGGATAGAACCAGCAAAAAATCTTGCTGATAAAGCTAACTCGAATGGAATTAATACTTTTAATGGATATTTAGATGATAAAGCAAAGATACCATTTAAAAACGGAGCAGATCTAATTTTAGCATCTAATGTTTTTGCACATGCTGATGATTTAAAATCTATGGCATTAAGTATGAAAAATTTATTAAAGCCAGAGGGCAAAATTGTTATAGAGGTCCAATATTTATTAAACACTTTACAAGACTTAACATTTGATAATATTTATCATGAGCACTTTAATTACTGGTGTCTTTCAACTTTAAAAAAATTCTTAGAAAAATTAGACCTTAAAATCTATAAAGCAGAAAAAATAAATACTCATGGCGGGTCTATAAGAATATACGTTAGCCAAGACATGAAACTTAAAGATGATGACTCCGTAAAAAAATTATTGCATGAAGAGGAAAAATTCGGTTTATCTAAAATGTCGACATATAACGATTTTAGTAAAAAAATTAATCAAATTAAACAAAACTTTAAAAGTAATTTTCAAAAATTAAAACAAAAAAACAAAAAAATTATTGGATATGGTGCACCAGCTAAAGCTACCACAAAATTAAATTATTTTGGAGTGGATAAAAAAGATATAGATTTTATTGTTGAGGATAACAAATTAAAAATTAATAAATATATTCCCTTAACAAAAATTAAAATTGATAGTAGTGATAAAATTTTTAATAAAGATATTGATAAAATAATAGTAATGGCATGGAACTTTTATGAGGAGATTAAATCTAAATATCCTCAAATAAAAGATAAATTTATATCTATTACTGATTTAGAACAAAATGAATTTAAAAATTAATCAAAACTACGCTAGAGATTTATTTAAACTAAATTTTTTATTTCATTCAATAATTAAAAAAAAAAGAGAAGAAATTTTTCATATTATAAAAAAAGAATTTGATGCAAATTTGGATAAAGACCTACTTGATGTTGGAACCACTTCGTCTTTAGAAGAACATGAAAATCATATTTTAAAAAATTTTTATGATAAATTAAATATAAGTTGTTTATCAAATTTAGAATTAACTAGCTTAAAAGAAATATATCCAAATATAAAAACTTTTATAGGTGATGCAAGAAAGATGAATTTTACAGATAATAGTTTTGATTTAGTGGTGAGTAACGCAACAATTGAACATGTTGGAAGTAGTATTAACCAAATAGAATTTATAAAAGAATGTATTAGAGTTAGTAAAAAAAAAATAATTATATCAACTCCCAATAGATTTTATCCAATAGAATTTCACACAAAATTACCTTTAATTCATTATCTTAAAAAAAATTTACATAGAAAAATACTTAATTACTTAGGTGAAGATTTTTTATCTAAAGAAGAAAACTTAAATTTATTATCAAAAAGGGATATAGTAAATTTTTGTACTTCCCTTAAAATTAAAAATTTTAAAATTAAATGTGTCAATCTTTTTGCAATACCATCAAATTATATTTTAATAATTGAAAAATAAATTATTTTTTATCCGACTTAAAATATAGGTAACCATTATATTCAGATATATGAATTTCTTTTGGTATCATATTAGAACATATAAATTCTGTAACATAACACGCGTTAAGCTCTTTTTTTGATTTTATAAGTTTTATTTTTTTATCACTAACTAATTCATACTGTTCAGGTTTTGGTTTTGTTTTTGGAAAAAAATCACTGTTAGAGTCTAACTGTCTTTCTATATTTTTACTTATGAAAAAGATAAAAGAAATTAAAAAAATATATTTTAGTTTATTTCTAAGCTTTAATTTTTTTATAACATCAAAGTCATAAATCAGATAAAATATTATAATAAATGTTGTAATATAAAAGGCTCCATATCTGAATATTGGTGCATTAAAAAACCAAATTAATATTCCTATTAAATTTAAAAAGAAAATTTGCCATAGGAAATTTTTAAATTTAATATTTAAAATTTCTTTTTTAATATCTTTCTCCGATTTAAAGAAAATTATTTTTATAATCAAAATTAATAACAATAATGGAGATAACATTTCTAAAATTTTGAAAAAGTGTTTACTAAACCAGACTGATATCCATGTTAAAGAGTTATTGTAATCAGACATACTAATTAGCAAGTCTTTTGGTCTATCAATCCATCCTTTCGACCATGCTTCTGCATTAATTTTTGCAAAGTTTGGATCAGCTTCACCAAATAATATCCATTCAACTTGGCTAAAGCAGGTTTGAGTTATTGGGTATATTAAACAAGCAGTTTCAAAATAATTTTTTATTAGCCACAATAATATTAAGATTAGAGAAATTATAAAAAATAATAAAAATTTTTTATTAAAAAAACTTTCTTTAAAGTTGATATTAAAAAAAATTAGTGAGGAAAATACATAACTTATTTTATGTGATAACATAAAAAAGAAAAAAATTGGTGAATAAGATGTAATATTACTTTTATTTATAATAGAATAAAATTTTGAACCTGTATTTAAAGCAATTAGATTAATTAAAAAATAATTTGCAACCAGAAAAGGTATTAAGTCATTTCCAAATTCCCTATACCTTGCAAATTTAATTAATATAAAGCTAGAAACTAATGAAGTAGTTATAAGTACAAAATTGTTATTGTTGTTGTTGAAGATTATATTTTGGCAATAATAAACAAAACAAAAGTAAAAAATTATATTTATATTTGAAATACTGAAAATTGTTAAAAAATCATTTGTCAATATTGACTGTGCAAATTGTAAAAATGATATATGCCCAAATCTTGAATGTATATTTGCTATTCCAAATATTATCTTTTCGTTTATTAAATAAGATATGTATGGGTGATGATAAAGATTTGCATCAATAGGATGTTCAGAATAACCTATTAAAATTAATGAAATAAATGGT
>MDSZ01044445.1_pt1 | contig 14127 bp, 13 predicted proteins | sample 811201 | NCBI WGS metagenome assembly MDSZ01 (sample SAMN05326647, study PRJNA326480) | marine metagenome | isolation source: seawater | place: Indian Ocean: North | collected 2010
TATGTTGTTACAGATCTAAATTTAAGAACTGGAGCAGGTACAAACATGACCTGTTCAGCTGGTTTTGATATACTTTCAAGTAACTATGCATTAAGAAAATCCTTACCTTATAAACATTTACTTCCAAAAATTACTAAAGACCAAGAAATATACTTAACAAGACAATATGTTGACTTTGTAATGTGATGAAATCAAAAACAAAAAATATTTTTGTAGATCTTGATGGAACATTATTAGATATTGAAAGTAGATATTTAAACCTATTTGAATATATGTGTAAAATTTTTCAAATTAACAAGATAAGTTCCTCTAAGTTTTGGCAACAAAAGAGGGGTGGTAAAACTAATATTCAAATTTTATCTATGTTAGACTATGACGAAAATTTATCTTCTGATTTTCATAAAAAATGGGTTAGCTTAATAGAAGAAAATTTTTGGTTAGGGTTTGATAGCTTGCAAATCGATACAGTTTATTTTCTTAATTGTTTAATTGAAAAAGAATTTAAAATATTTTTATTAACAGGCAGAAATAATAGACAAAGCTTAATTCAGCAATTAAAAAAATTAGGTATACATCATTATTTTGAAAATATATTTAATGTTGACACTTCTGAAATGGTAGCTCAGAAAAAATTTCATATAGAAGAACATAAACCCGAATTTTTTATTGGAGATTCCGAATTTGACTACTTTGCATGTAAAAACTCTACGACCAAGTTTTTTTGTGTGTCTAATGGATTTAGGAATAAGATATTTTTAGAATCAAATAATGTACCAAACATTAATAAAAACTTAAAAGAAGTTGTAAAAAATTTGTAAGTTAATTTAATTTTATATTTGGAAACTTCATTTTTAGTTTTAAAAAATCAAAATAAACCATTGGATTTAGGCTTAATTTATTAAGTAATCCAAAACAGTTATATCCAAACTGTTCTTCTTTTAGATTAAATATTGCATCCTGAATAAACTTTGGATGTTTTTCAGTTTCAATTTTGCTTATATGTTTGGGTAGTCTTTCTTTAACCATATTTAACCATGCATCAAATGCTTCAATTGGTTCAGGGCCTCCTCTATCGCCCCATTCATTAAAATGTCTAAACCATGCTCGAGCAAACCTAGCTCGATCTTCTGCTATGACTTCTTTTGTTCTAAAAGTAGTATCGTAATTCCAAATTGGAATATTAACTATAGGTAAAGCATTATAGTCAATTAGTTTTCCATCAAGTGTTGCTAGACATAAATCCCCTCCGCCATCAAGACGAATATTAGGAAATTTTTTTTTGTTTAATACAATTATTTCAAAATTTTTAAACTCATATTTTGTCGGAGAAAAAAACTTGAACTTAGGTATTGCAATAGCAGGTGAATCATCATGTTCTTTAAGTGAAGAAAGTAGTTGATTTCTTGATTTTTCATGAAAAAAGAAATCTAATGGCATATTGATTACCCAGTCACCATCTGCTTTTTCAAAACCCTCCTGAAAATTTTGACCTATTTCTTTCCAATCAAATTCATATGGCCAATTTTCTCCAACAGTTACTACCTCGTCACTAAAGTACTCGTAACATTTAAGTGCTTCTTTCCATGGATCCATTCTTTCTTCTGGATTAGTCATGTGGGTAAATATTGATATTTTCATCAATAGTTATTATAGGATAGAGATTTTGAAGACTCTCTTTTTTTGAAAGCACTTTATATCTATATCACATGTGGCATTATGAAATATAATTTTTATAAGTAGCTCATTAAACTTTTTTAAAATAATCACTTTTGGTTTAAATTAAGTTGATTAATTGAACTTAACTTTTTTTTTTACTCTAAAATTCTTAACATGAAATTAAATAATAAAAATAAAATAATTTTCAGTTTTTTTGTTTTTATTTTTACATACTTTTATTGGCAAATTCATGGAAAATATGGCTTCATTCCTCGAGATGAAGCTAGGGTCCTTGGTTTAGCTCAGAGAATAAGTAATGGAGAAATTCCACACAGAGACTTTATGTACCAAACGTGGATGGGATCTGCATATTTACACTATTTTCATTTATTAATTCCGTCTTTTAACGTACAATTTCAAAGGATCTTGGCTATTTTAATGTTCCAAGGATATTCTTTTTTATTACTAAACTTGTCGGACAAATATCGTAGATTAGAGCTTTTTTCTAAAATATTGTTGTTTACTATTTCAACAATATTAAATATTCATTATTACGAGTTTACTATCTGGCCAACAATTGACGGAATTTTTTCAATTGCACTAGGCTCGTTTTTGATATTTAAATATAAAAAATACGCTAATCTTGGATTTTTTATTTTAGGCTTATCTCCGTTATTCAAAACACCTTTTTATGCATCAGTATTTTTTATTGTAATATTTTCAACAATAATTATTGAGAATTTTAGTTTTCAAAATTTTATTAAGAAATCATTTATTGCAGGTTTGCCCACAATAATATATATTCTTTATATTTCAGCTTATGGAGGGTTTTCCAATCTTTTTGAAGAAACATTTAATCAACCTTCTTACAAATGGGAGTTGGTAAATAGCTGGATTCACCACTTGGGATTTTATGAAAAACGTTTAATTCCACTTGCTCTAGTTCTAGTTCTGCTATTTACACTTCAGCCAAAAAATAAAGAAAATATTTGGAAGCTTAGTATCTTTTCATTTGCAACTATGTCTTTAATTATAAATTTATTAGATTTCGGTTCGATGACTTACAAGCCAATAATTAATTTACTTAACCTATTTTTTTGTTTTATTTATTTTTTAAAATTTTATAACAAAAAATATCCTGATACATTTATTGCTTTTGTTGTTTGTTATTCAATAGAATTTGGAGCTATGATGTCAGTTGGTTGGAGATATGGACTCTATGTTTCGGGTACTGTTTTAGTATTAATATTAATTTCTACTGTAAATTTTCAACTGATATCAGAAAAAATTAATGAAAAAAGTAAGTTAATACAAAACTTTACTATCAGGCAAAATTTTTTAATGCCTGTATTTTTCATATTAGTTTTTTTTATTCCAGTAAAAGATATGGTTTTATTTCAGTGGAATTACATCTATGTTGACAAACCTCGAGAAGAACTTGTTTACAATTTAAATAACCTAGAGTCTGAAAGGTATGGAAATATTTATACTTCAGATACTGTTTACAAATATTTAGAAAGTATTGAATACTGTCTTAATAAATATGAAACAAATCGGGTTTCCATATTCCCGGATAATCCATTACTTTATTTTATTTATGATTTAGAAAATCCAATTCCTGTTGATTGGATGGGTGCTTCTGTTCAAATGACTCAAGACTATTACCCAAGAAGAATAAAAGAAGTAATAGATTCACCTGGTTATATTGGAAGTACAATTTTTCTTCAATCTTATAAAGTCTCAAAGTTGCCAACCATTGATATAAACAAAATTGATATGGTAAACAAAGACCCATTTCCAGACTACGTTCAAGAAGTATACCGAGATCTTTATGAATATTTACTTAATCGTAAAAATACTGAAATTGAATATTGCAAATCATTTACAGTTCTTATTAATAAGTAAATATTTAATTTAGATTTTTAAAATAATCTGTTGATGTTTCAATAAAAAGCCTGAAAACTTCAAAAATACCGTAGGTTAATAACAGCGAACCAACTGAAATAAGTTTTAAGTTAAAACTATCATCAAGAACACCAAAATTTAGCTTAGCCCAATTTGTAAGAGCGATTATAAATAATATAAATCCAAAAGTTAAATATAGGAAACCATAGTTTTTTGGTTTAACAGTTCTGTGTTTATTCTCTATAAAGTTTGGAAATAAACTAAAGCTAACTTTGAGCATGCTTTTTAAAATTAATATAGTTAAGACAATATTTTCAAGTGAATTTACGGTACCAGATGAAAATGTTATACCTTGAAAATTAATAGGAGATAAAATTAATACAGAAACATATAATGGTAAAAATATTAGTAGCACAAAGTTAAAACTTAAATTAAAAAATTTTATAAAGCTATAACTGAAAAAAAGCTTCAAAGTTCTTAGTCCATCTCTAAAAGTGTTTAAATGTGGTGTTCTTGGAGCAATAGATTTACTTAATGTTGTAGGAACTTCAGTTATTTTTAATTTTAATAATGATGACTTTACAATCATTTCAGTAGCAAATTCCATTCCGGTTGCCTTAAGGTTCATTTTAATATAAGCTTTTTTTGTAAATCCTCTTAAGCCACAGTAAATATCTCCGACGTCAAAATTAAATAATTTTTTAGCAAGATAACTGAGTCCTGGATTGCCTATAGTTCTGTGGAGAAAAGGCATTGCATTTTTTTCAATTCCACCCCTAAACCTATTACCAACAACTAAGTCAGAACCTTTTTTAAGCCCTTCAATAAATCTATCAGCATGTTCAAAATTATATGTCGAGTCTGCATCGCCCATAATGATAAAACTCCCCTTGGCTTCTTCAATTCCTCCAATTAATGCGGAACCGTAACCTTTTTTTTGAACTTTAACAACACGAGCACCTTCATCTAAAGCTATTTGAACTGAGTTGTCTGATGAACCATTATCTGAAACAATTACTTCTCCATCAAGTTGAGAATTTTTTATTCCAATAAATGCTTTTTTTATACAATATGCAATTGTTTTCTCTTCGTTAAGGCATGGGATAACTATTGACACGAAATCTTTATTCATAATTTTGACCTTACACTAGATATAATACTTTTTTTACAAATTATTAAGCAAATCATTCAATAAGTTTTATACGTTTCAATCAATGCTTTTTTGTATTATGTATAAATAAATACCATTTAATTTATTTTTCTAGTTTTTCAATATATTTGGGTGATAAACAACTTCTTTTAAAGTCAAACAATATATTGATTAAACTATGAGATCTTTGACTGACTCCTCTTTTTTCCAATGTAAATTATCTAAATAAAGATAACTCGTATTTTTATACTTAAAACTTAAATGTTTGTTAAAGTCAACCCCATAAATTCTATAATTGTATTCTTTTTCCTCTATATTAAATTTTGAATCATATTTACTGTTAATCTTTGACCAGTCAAGAGAGTCCGAAAAAGTATCTCGATGAATTTCTTGTATAGATTTTGTAAATACTCCAGGACCAGTTGTGTTGACAATATCATTAGGATATCTTTTTTCATTAATATTCTTTACAATATTTTCTATGACTCTTTCTAATATGGGATGTTTACTTCTAAAAAATAATGCCCACTGAACAAACAGCTCCGGATTTGTTTCAGCAGTGATCAGAGCATCGTCATTTTCGTTTAAAAAACTTGATATTTTGCTATTAATAGTTGAATCTATATCTAAATAAACTCCTCCTTTTTGATATAAAATCAGATACCTCCAGAAATCAACTTTTGATGTCATTATTGTTAACTTATTGAATGCTTTGTTAATTTCAGAATCATAATTTGATGAAACATAATCATGAATTTGCTCATCTGTATAAATTATTTGATCATAGTCAGGATTTAAATCTAGCATTTTTTTTATTTGTTTATGTATTTTTGGATGAAAATTTTGGGTTTTCCAGGATCTATATATTTTTTTTGGAATCATATTTATAGTTTATACTTTGACTCTATTTTTGCTACTAAATAAGTATTGTAAAAGATTGATTAATATTATTTTATGGTAAATCAGGTTGTTCTGTTAGCAGGCGGTAAAGGGACTCGGATGAGAGAACTTACTGAAACTATTCCCAAACCGATGGTAGATATAGGTGGTTTACCAGTATTAGAACATTTAATAAAGATTTTTCAAAATTTTAGTGAATTCGAATTCTTATTATCTACTGGGTACAAAACTGAAATTATAGAAGAATACTTTAAAAATCACGAAAATGTAAAAGTAATAAACACTGGTTTAGAAACTAATACTGGAGGAAGGGTTTACAAACTTTCAGATTATTTAAATGAAGAATTTATAGTTACATACGGAGATGGTCTAGCAAATGTAAATATTTCAAATTTAATTGATTTTCATAATAATCATGGAAACTCAGCAACAATCACTGTTACAAACCCTCAGTCTAGGTTTGGGTTAGTTGAATTTAGTGATAACTCTTTAGTGACTAATTTTATTGAAAAACCAAAGCTTGATGGATACATAAATATTGGTTTTTTTGTATTTAAAAAAGAAATTCTTAATTACCTCAATGATTCTTCAGTTCTCGAAACAAACCCTTTAATTAATTTATCAAAGGACAAAAAGCTACATGCTTATAAACATAATGGATATTTTGAACCAATGGATACTTATAGAGAATATCTACAGTTAAATGAATATTGGAAATCGGGAAATCCTCCCTGGTTAAATTTTTCAAATTAAATCTGTTATATTATTAAAGTTATTAATACATGATTGTTCCATTTAATGATTTAAGTAGAATTCACAAACCTCTAATTAATGATTCTTTAAAAGTTTTTAAGGAAATTATTAATGAAAGTCAATTTGTTCTTAATAGTTACATCAAAGACTTTGAAAAAGATTTTGCAAAATATACTAAACAAAAATATTCAATCTCTTGTGCCAACGGTACTGATGCAATTGAACTAATTCTAAAAGCTCTAAACATTGGCTTGGGTGATGAAGTAATCGTGCCAACTAATTCCTTTATAGCTACTGCCATTGCGGTAAGTAGGGCCGGTGCAACACCGATTTTTGTAGACAATGATGAATTTTATTTAATTGATATTGACAATATTGAGAAAGCTATTTCATCAAAAACAAAAGCCATAATTGCAGTTAATTTATATGGACAAATGGCAGACCTAGAAAGTATTTCAAAAATTGCAAAAAAATTTAATCTTTATTTGATTGAAGATGCTGCCCAATCTCACGGTGCTTATGATAAAAAAGGTAAAAACGTTGGAGACTATTCAGTAGCTGCCGCTTTCAGCTTCTATCCTGGGAAAAACCTGGGTGCTTGGGGTGATGGTGGTGGAATAACAACCAATAATAAGAAACTAGCAGAAAAAATGAAGGCTATTCGCGAATACGGTAGTGAAAAAAAGTACTATCACAAATACCAAGGTTTTAACTCAAGACTTCAGCCTTTTCAGGGATATGTACTTTCTAGAAAACTAGAATCACTTGATGAATGGAATAATCAAAGAAACAAGATTGCAGACAACTATAATGAAGCATTTGAAAATTTAAATAATATTATTACTCCAAAAAGATTTAAAGACAATTACCACGTTTGGCATTTATATGTTTTAAGAGTAAATAATAGAAAAAAATTTATGGAAGACGCCAATGAAAATGGTGTTCAAACATCAATTCACTATCCGTTGCCAATTCATAGACAATTAGCATATAAAAACCATCACCAACATAATATTAAATTTAATAAAGCTGATGCTTTCGGAAAAAACCTCGTTTCACTCCCAATATTTCCAAGAATGAAGAATAGTGAAATTAATAAAGTTATTGATACAGTTATTACAATAAGTAAACAAAAATAAATATGAAAACATTATTGGTTGGCGCTGGTTACTGGGGGAAAAATTTTCTTAGGTTGCTTGAAAGTAAAAACAATAAATTTGAACTTGAGTATATTGTAGATAAACAATTCGAAGTTGATGAATACAAATGTTTTAAGGATATAAAGCAAATTGGAAATTTAATAGATGACATTAAATGTGCCATAGTCTGCACTCCAACAATGACTCATTTTGAGATTGTAAAGTATCTACTATCAAATAATGTTAATGTTCTTGTAGAAAAGCCGCTTGCTACTACTTCTCAAGAAGTTGATGAGCTTTATGCTCTAGCAAGTTCTAACAATCTAACCCTTCTAGTAGACCATACCTTTTTATACAACCAATCTATTCAATATATTATTGACCTAATAAAGTCTAAAGAAATAGGTGAACTTATGCATATAAGTTTTGAAAGGACTAATCTTGGCCCAATACGAAATGATGTAAGTTGTTTGTGGGATTTAGCAACTCATGATATATCGATATTAAATGCAATCATTACAGAATTTCCAAATAAAATTTCATCAGCCGGTTTCAGTAGAAACTCGAAAAATTCATATGATATGTTAAATACGTCTTTGCTTTGGGAGTCATTGTTTGTGTCAATTTTTGTTAGTTGGCTACATCCAGAAAAATCTAGAAAAATTAAATTTGTAGGTACAGAAAAAATGATAGTTTTCGATGACTTGAATTTAAATGAACCAATCAAAATATTTAACAAAAAGGTGGAGAGTGTTACTGAAGATAAAGATAAATTTGATTCTATCTTTAATTTTTCGATTGGAGATGTTTTTAGCCCATATATTAAAACAAAAGAACCTCTATCGGAAGTATTAAATGATTTTGAAAATCGTTTAATTAATAATGAGAATTTAAACTACTTAAATACTGATAAGCTTACAAAAAATACAGTAAAGCTATTAGAAGATATTGAAAAATCAATAATTTAAATTGAATCCATCACATTACAAAAAAAAATACAATCCAGATTATGGATACGATGCTGTCGTTTCAAACGAATTAGCTAAAACTTTAAAAAATGAAGTAAATTCTGGTTCGTCAATACTAGATATAGGTTGTGGAACTGGGATTGTTTCGAAGAATTTTAGTAATAATAAAATTACCCTTGTTGATCAAGACAAACAGTCTCTAAAGATTGCTTCCAAAAGAATTCCCCATAGCGAGGTTTTAAATTGTGATTTTTTAGACTTAAATCTTGAAAAAAAATTTGATTATGTATTTATGTTAGGTGTTATTCATGAACAAAAAAATCAAAAAAATTTTTTAAAGAAAGTAAGGCTTAATATGAAAGATGGTTCAAAATTGTTTATTTCGTACCCTAATCCTAAAAGCTTACATAGAATTGCTGGTGAAAAAATGAATATAATTGAGAGCAGCCTTGACTCAGTAACTGAAACTGCCAAAAGTTATGGTTTTGATAATGTTGTAAAATTTGAAAATTTTGAAAGAATGATTAACGACTTAGATTTAAAGGTATTGAAAAATACAGGAGTTTGTCTAAAGCCCTATCCAAATGAAATTATGGAAAAGCTTGACGAAAACATAATAGAAATGCTTAATAAGCTCACACAAAAGTTTGATGAAAATGCTTGCACACGATTATTAACAATAGTCACCAAAAATTAATTTAATTTTTATTATTAAAAAATCAGAATCTAAAAATCGATATAATTTTAATTTAAATAGTTTAAAATTATATTCATAGTGAAACCAATTACAAAAGTAACATTCATACTTGGTACAAAAGCACAATTTATCAAATCTTACCCTTTACTTGTAAATTTAAACAAAAAAAATATCAAATTAAAAATTGTTGATACCTGTCAGCATAAAAATACTACTTCGACTCAACTAGATACTCTAGGTTTTGAGTTTGAATATAAGAGAATTAGTAAAAATAATGAAGATATAGATTCAATTACAAAACTGATTGGTTGGTTTTTAATTACAGTAGTTAAAATTATATTTTCAAGAGCTGACAAAGAAAGGAGCATTTGCATTCTACATGGAGATACAGCAAGCACCCTGCTTGGTCTTATTTGGGCAAAAAAAAATAAATCTACTATATTTCATATCGAATCTGGTTCTCGATCTGGCAATATTTATAAACCCTTTCCAGAGGAATTAATTAGACTAATTGTAGAGAGATTTTCTCATAATCTTGTATGTGAATATAAATTTCAAATTAAAAATCTTGATAAATATAAATTAACAAAAGAAATAATATTTTCTGGTTATCCAACAATTGTAGATTCAATATTCGATAATATTTCTGAAGAATTGCTACTTTCAAATAATAATTTGAAAAACAATCTCATTATTACGATCCACAGAACAGAAAATATATATAACCAAAAAAATTTATTAGCTCTTATTGATTTAATAACGGAAATTAAAAATAACAATTATTTTCACAAAATAATTTGGTTTTGCCATCCTCCTACGATAAAAATTTTAAAAAACAATAACTATTATGAAATGCTCATTGCAGAGGGAATTGCCATAAAAGAACTACTACCTTATAAAGACTTTTTAATAGAAATTTATCAATCAAAATGTGTATTAACAGATGGAGGGGGTGTAATACAAGAAGCATCTTATTTAAATATTCCTCTTGTTGTATGGAGAAATAAAAATAAAATTGATGATCAATTTAGAGATAATAGTAATGTTTTAGTTTCTAATTATGAGATTGAAAAAGTATATAAGTTTTTTAAAAATTTAGATTTAAAAGAAAGAAGTTTTATATCTAAAGTTAAAAGTCCTTCTGAGAAAATCTCAGAAGAAATTATAAACCAAATGACTTCATCGACAATATAGGTTATCTTTCTGCATGGTCATTAATATGGTCTAGTATGTTAATAAGAGTAATTAAAAAATGATGAGTAAAGACGATAAATTATTGAATTTTGCAGTGATTGGAGCCGGTTATTGGGGTCCTAATTTGGCCAGAGTAATTGATCAAAATTTTAATTGTGACCTAAAAATTGTAATTGATAAAAGCAAAAAAAATTTAGAAAATTTAACAAAAAACTTTAAACACTTCAGGGTTAGTACAAATATTTCTGATCTAGATAAAATTAAATTAGATTGCGTAGCTATTGCAACTCCACCAGAAACACATTACGAAATAGCAAAATCACTTATTAATAAAAAAATTAATATTCTTGTTGCGAAACCATTGTGTCTAAACATTGACGAAGCAAAAGAGCTCTATGAACTTTCTATCAAAAATAATGTTGAAATACTCATTGACGAAACTTTTATATACAGCAATCAAGTTAAAGAGTTAAAAAGATACGTCAATGATAAAAATAGTTTTGGTGAACTAACTTTTATTGACTCAACTAGAGTAAATCTTGGTTTATTTCAGCAAAACACCAATGTAATTTGGGATTTAGCACCACATGAAATTGCTATCTCCTCCTATGTTTTAGGAGAATATCCAACAAAAGTTAGAGCGACTTCCATAAATGCTTTAAAGATAGATGGTGTTGAAGAAAGTTATGCGAATTGTGAATATTATTTTGAAAAAACAGAAGTACTAATGACTTCATTAATAAGTTGGCTTTCACCAATAAAGTTAAGAAGGATGGTTTTTGGAGGTACTAATCAAACCATCGTATACGATCATCTTGATTATGAAGCACCTTTAAAAATCTTTAATCAAAGAGTTTTGACTAAAAATATTGATGGGGTTACAAATTATGATTACTCGATAGGATCGCAATTTGTACCGCATATAAAAATAAACGAACCACTAAAAAATGAAATTGAGCAAATCGTTCTTTACTTAAAAGAAAAAAACACTATATTTCCTAACAATAAACATGCTTACAATTCAGTATCTGTTTTAACTTCGCTAATTGAATCAGCTAAAAATAGTGGGAGCTATCAAGAAGTTAAATTGATTTAGCCATACAAAAGATTTATTCTAATTCGGATTCGATAGCAAGGCCTTGCGCAATCTGCTCATTAAGAGCAGAGCTTTGGTAAAAACTAATAGGCGATAATTTGATTGAATTTTTAAGTAAATCATTAATATTTTCTAATTTTAAATTATAATTTTTTTCATTTTTGAAAGTTGGTATCTTAAATGGTATTTTTAACTCAGCTGTCTTGTTAATATTTTGTAGAACTTTTTCTGTCATAATTTTTGAATTAACAAAATACTCAAATACCTTATATTCATCGGTTAAGTTCACACCGTATTCAATACATAAATTAATATCTTCATTTTCATCTAAATAAGACACTCTGTAAGGAAGCGTATTATCTGTAAAGGTCAGTTGAGAAAATTCTTTCAACAAATAGGATTTATCTATTTTAAAATTTGAAAGGTTCCATATTTGAAAATCATCAGGAATAATATTTTTAGTTTTATCTTCAAAATATCTTAACCCTAAAGAAATAATTAAATTATTACTATCTTTAATTATTTCATTTTCAATATTTATTTTTGAGTTCAACACTTTAAATTTCTTAGGATCAAAATAGTTAATATTTACACCATCATGGTTTTTTAATTTAGAAATTAAATTTTGTACAAAATTGTACTTTGGATTTTTTGCTTTATAAAATATTGATTCTTTCAAATTTGTAGTTTGATTATTGAAATGATTGGAAATAGTTGAATCCCACAAAATAGGTAGCCACAGAATTCTATGATATTTAGGTATTAATTCAAAATCTTTGTTTAATTTGTTATGTAAATTTCTAATAATATTGTGTAATTCCCCTTGGTGAATATTTTCTGATATATCAAGGTAATTATTGAATTCATTTAATTTTGTAAGATAATCGTTATAGTCATTTATTTTAAAGTTAAGATTGTCATCTAGTTCTTCTTTTTTATTTTTTAAGAATCTTGTCGCTTCATCAAAATAGTCTCCATATAAAAAGTCTTTATAGACTTTATTGTCTATGATCAACTCAGGATTGTTTACCTCTACTAAGTTATCATTAAACAGTTCATTTAAATAACTCCTAATACTGAACATAAATTGACTATGTCCTTTATATTTTGGAATGTATCTTTTAATATCCTCTGTATCTTTTTGCGAACCATCTTGATATTCAAGCTCAAACAGTCTTGAACCTGCATTAATATTTTTTGTTAAGAATCCATTGAAATTAGAATTATTAGGGATATATAAGTCTACTTTACAAAAATTTTGTATTAATTTATCAGCAGCAACTAATCCTGAAATTGAGTCGCAAACTATTTTATAATTCATGATATTTTCTTAAATATACTTAATGTCATAGCTGAATAATTTTCCATCATAATTTTAGAATTATTTAGTTTATTAAGAAGCTCTATATCTAATTTCTCCATAATTTCATTTGTATAAGGTTTTAAACAAAATCCCTTTTTAAGCACTATCTCCAGATTAAATTTCACTGATAAATTTTCAATAATTTCTGAGCTTATCATCTGAACAGTACCTAAATTTTTTGATTTGTTGGAAATTTCTTCAATGCTCTTTAAATGTTTGTTCAATATGCCTACAATCCTATGCAAACTGTTAGCATTTGGATAGCTAACAAATAACATCCCATTTTTATTTAATAATGATACGGCTTTGGAAAAAAATTTTTCTAATTCTTCTTGTTCTTGAATGTTATTGAATGCAAAAATATTATCGAAACAATGTTCAAACTCTATATCTAAAAATTTATTATGATAGATTTTTGCACTTGGAATATTTTTCTTTGCCTCATTTAAATATTTGAGTGATATATCTACTAAGTGAATATCGTTATCATTAAAGTGTTTTGATATCCTTCCTGTTCCACATCCTATATCCAATATTGTTTCTCCAATATTTATGTATTGAGATATTAATTTAGTTGTTTCATCTGAAATTATTGAATCATACCCTTGGTCAGGATCATAAAAGCTACTGTAATCTAACATGAAAATTTTACAGTTTTTCGATGAGTGTGTTTTCCACCAAATCCCTCTTTGAACATTCTAAGACTTTGGTTGTGGACTTCACCAAATTTACTATCTACACCAAAGTTTACATATTGAAAATTATTTTTTTTGGCATTAATCATTGATTGCCAATAAGCATATTTTAAAATTCCTTTATTTTTAAATTCATAATCTGTAGATCCATAAAAATAATGCAAAACATTTGTATTCATTTTAAAGCAGACCAAACCGGAAACTATTTTATTTTCATATGTTAACAATTCAATCCATATATGGTTTTTTAGATTTTCAATTAACCACTTTAATTCAGTTATTGAATGCGTGGGAGTAACATTGTGTCTCTGTAAATTCTTTTTTAATAACTCGTAATAATCTTTTAAATCAGCTTCTGAATTACTTCTTCTAAACTCTAGCTTGTCCTCTATTAAAATTGCTTTCTTAATATCTCGTATATGGTTCCTTCTAAAACCGGTTTTGTCAAGATTTGCAATATCTTTATCTATAAGCTCAACATAAGTTTCTTCTTCTTCATATAAAAATTCAAAGTCACCTATTGAATCAATAAAATCGTATTCGGTATTGTCTGTAAATATTCTAGGGGCTAACCTTAGCTGCATAAATTTTATTTTCTTACTTCTTAAAAA
>MDSZ01140135.1_pt1 | contig 14125 bp, 10 predicted proteins | sample 811201 | NCBI WGS metagenome assembly MDSZ01 (sample SAMN05326647, study PRJNA326480) | marine metagenome | isolation source: seawater | place: Indian Ocean: North | collected 2010
ACCGATATTTTCGAGGGCGAAAAACACAGCCCCTATGACTTTCATACCCGCGTGATGGGTTTTGAACCGGTGGCCACTCATAATGTGGGAGAACTCAATTGCCCCAATCGCCGTATCACCATGATTTTGGATATTCACAAGGCTTACCACCGCCTCAAATCGAGTCAAAAATGGGTCTTTCGCTTCCTGACAAAGAACTGGCCACAGTCTTTACATGATCAATGTGCCGCTCAGTGATTTCGGATGCTTCCAGTATCCCTGAGGATCAAAGGGCTGGCTCTTGCACATCTTCAAGCCATCCACCAGTGAAACCGGCTCGTCTCAGCCCCCTACGAATATAGGGACTCCGTTTCATGACTTTCCAGATGAGTTCACTACGATGATTTTCAGCCATGAGCAATATGGGGCCTTGATCGATTCCCAAGTGCTCATCATCAAACCAGCCTTTGCCGGGCACCCTGCGGCCATGTTGAAACTCAAGCCCATCCACATCCAGTGACGGGTTGAAGGCATCCACAAATCCATACGGGGTGTAAAGGTCCTCACCATAGTGCCACTTCATATACTCAAGAGTGGGGATGACCCGATCCGGGGCAAAGGGCAGGCTCCCACCCGCAGCGGTAGGAGCCACGGTTCCGTCGTCACGGAGCTCCAAGGCCGAAACTCCCCGAGCCATGTAGGTCCAAAATCGACGTTTCTCGCCGAGATAGGTGAAGGACCCATTGAAAGGACCATCACAAGCCGTCCAGCCCCAGACATACTTCCCATAATCCCTCCACTTTTGGGGATTTTCGCGACCGTAGGAGGCCTGGGCAAGGGTCGCACGTCGCGCATTTTCAAACCAATCCACCCCCTTTTCCCGCATGTAGTCATCCGTTATTTGGCGGAAATCAATCCAGACATGGGAATACTGATGACCGAAGAGGGGTGAAAACTGGACAAAGTCCTGACCTTGAAAAGACCCCCACTGGCAAGTGCTCATGAATTGATCCCAGGCGTTTTCCGTGACGGGATACGTGGGACTTCCCAGCGCTAACACATAAAGCAACATCGCCTCATTGTAACCTCCATACCCATGTTGGAGGCTCCCCGATTCGGGTTTCCATCCATGGCCGATCAAGCCTTGATCCTGCTGCATCCACTGCCAATCAACCCTTCGGTAAAGGCGTTCGGCCAATTGGCGGATTTCCTGCTCCTCCGGATCGCTGGACTGATAATATTCCCCCGCAAACAGGACGCCAGCCATCAACAACGCGGTATCGATGGTCGATAGTTCCACCTGTCGATAACGAAAGCCGGTCTCAGGGTCGATAAAGTGATAATAAAAACCGCGATAACCCGTGGTGTTTGAACGATGCTGACTCTGAGGGGACCGATCAAAAAATCGTAGCGTGGTCAGAGTGCGTTCAACAGCGCTGGCTCGAGACAGCCACCCCCTTTCAACGCCAACAGCATAGCTTGTCAGTGCAAATCCGACAGCGGCAACACTGGAGAAGCCATTTTCATGGGGGGCGCGATCCAGAGTCAGTCCATATGGAGGTGCAGAAAAGTCCAGAAACCACCGCAAGGTCCGCTCCTGCAAATCGTCCAGAAAGGTATCCTCGGACGCCTCAGCGACAGCGACTGCCAGCAAAACCAGGCCCAGCCATTCGACGCGTGATCGGACATAACGATGAATTCTGGTAAAAACACCTTTCCACTCACCCTCATCATTGCGCATGGTTCCATGATATCGGTTCGACCATGAATGCACACCATAAACGTTTATTGCATCAACCCGCTGGGGCTTGAGTGGCGGCCCGCTTTATGATCCAATAAAACCTGTCTGATTTATGCGTCTGCTTGATCGCTACCTGACCCGTGAGTTGATGATCCCCCTTGCCTACTGCCTGGTGGGTTTTCTGATTTTCTGGGTCTCCTTTGATTGGTTGGCCATGGCTGAGGACTTCCGGGATGCCGGCATGAAATTGACGGCTTGCATTTATTATTACTGGATCAAACTACCAGAGTTCATCAGCACCACCTTCCCCATTGCCTTGCTCCTTGCCCTTCTTTACACCCTGACCGATTTATCCAGACATCACGAATTGGTGGCCATCCGGGCGGCCGGCGTCAGCTGGTGGCGCTTGTGCGCGCCCTATTTTTTCTGGGGGGTTTTTCTGAGCCTGGCCCTCCTTTTCCTCAATGAAACATGGGGGGCACGTAGTGCTGAACATTCAGCTGCGCTGATAGCTGCCTACGAGAAAGGCATTGAAGGCAAGCCCGCATCGTATGAAGCATGGCACGATCAAGCATTCTTTCACAACCACCGTGACGGGCGCAAATGGGTCATCAAGCGCTACAACGCGCAAACGACCGAGATGGTCTCCCCTTATGTCATTCTGGAACATTCGCAAAAGCAAGGACACCGTATTGAGGCTGAGTCCGCTTGGCACACGAATGGCGTCTGGACCTTTCATCGGGCGCGAGAACAATTCATGGTCACCACTCCTCAAGGAGAGGTTCTACAAAACCGGTTTCATGAGGTGCTGCCGCAACCGGAATTCACAGAAACGCCGCGACAATTCAAAACAGAGCTCAAGATCGCCCAAATGAGCAGTGTGAGGATGGCCAAGGAGGCCCAGATTTCACTCGCTGAGATCCACGATTACTATGATCTCCACGAAGTGATTCCGCCCGAGATGCGCCCAAGACTCCAGACCCAATATCATGGTCGTATCGCATGGTCCTTCACCTGCCTGGTCGTCGTATTGATTGCCATCCCATTTGGAGCTGGCTCAGGCAGGCGCAATGTGTTTGCAGGGGTCGCCAGTAGCATCTTTATCTGTTTTGGCTATTTCATCCTCATGCGACTGGGCCTGGCCCTGGGAACCCGGGGAGCGCTTCCACCGATGCTTGCGGCCTGGTTTCCCAATCTTGTTTTTGGTGGATGTTCGCTTTATTTCATCCGCCAGACGCGCTAAGGAGCCAAGCATGCTGCCATCTCCACCGGAACCAAGAATCCAAAACCCTGCTGATGTTTATCGATCGGCCATCGGTGGCCATCGCCCGGTATCGGCTCTGGCACCCATGCAGGCGGTTTCCTCACTGGAATACTGGCAGGTCATGCATCGCAGAGGCGGCCCGGACCTTTACTTCACCGAATATTTTCGTGTGCACAGCACCTCTCGACTGGACCGATTCATTCTGCGTTCGATCGATGAAAACGAAACAGGAAAACCCGTCATCGCTCAGATGATCGGCAACGATATCCCCTGCCTCGTTGCTACAGCGAAGGAATTGGCCCATCACCCGATTGCTGGCATTGATCTCAACCTGGGATGCCCGGCTCCCATTGTTTACAAAAAATGCGCCGGTGGCGGGCTCTTACGCGAGCCTGAACGCATCGACGCCATTCTGGGAGCACTTCGTCAAGCCATCGATCTTCCCTTTTCGGTCAAAACCCGTCTGGGTTTTGATACCGCAGATGAATTCCCCGAGCTGATGAAAGTGTTTGCCCGTCATGATCTGGACTTGCTCACCCTTCATGGACGAACCGTGAAGCAGATGTATCGCTCTGCAGTCGATTATCGATCCATCAGAATGGCAGCTGCAAACCTGCCCTTTCCGGTATTGATGAATGGGAACATTCACTCTGCGAAACATGCCATGACGATTCAGAAAGACATTCAGGGAGCGGGATGGATGATCGGGCGTGGTGCCATACGCAACCCCTGGATTTTTGACCAGATCAGACAAGAGCAAAGTGGAGAGGCCATCGTGTATCCGACGGGTCAGGATGTTTTGGCTTACATTCAGGATCTTTATGATACTTTGCGATACAAAACGGTTTCAGACGAAGCCCACATCACCCGTCTGAAGAAATATCTTAATTTCATAGGACTGGGCATCGATCCTCAGGGGCATTTCCTGCATGCCATACGTCAATCACGCTCGGAACAACATTTCTTTGATACTTGCCGAGGCTTTCTGAACCACTCCGATCCTATGACACTGGAACCCATGGACATCCCCATGAAACCGCGAGACGTACTCGCCGGTGTGCATCGATAACCCCTTTTATTGGTTCCAAGGATGAGCTCAACACCTCAAGACCATCTCCCCGTCGATCGGTCCTTACCGAGCTTGACCTTGTTGATACCTGCTTACAATGAACAGGACCGCATTGGCGAGACCCTGACCACTTATGCCCAGTATTTTTCCCAGTACCATGGGGGTCGGTGGAAGATCATCGTCATCCTGAATGGGTGCCGCGATGCCACCCTGGAAGTGGTTCAGCACCATGCCCGCATGGAACCCAGGATCCGCGCTCTGGAATTCAAGGCTCCCATCGGAAAGGGAGGCGCCTTGATCCAAGGGCTACGCCTCGAATCGGAGTCAGATTTTATAGGCTACACAGATGCGGATGGAGCGACCCCTCCTGCCGCGATGCTCCACTTACTGAAAATCTGTGCCACCCATCTTCAGACTGCAGCGGTGATCGGATCACGCTGGCTTCCAGGCGCGAAACTCCACCAGGCACAAACCTTGACTCGAAGATTTGCCAGCCGCGTCTTTCATGCGATCGTCCAAGGCCTGTTCCAGCTGGGGATCAAGGATACCCAATGCCCGGCCAAGGTCATGCGCAAAGAGGCGGTGCAGAGAATTCAGCCTGACTTGATGATTGCCGACCTGGCGTTTGACGTCAATTTGCTCTATCTGCTCAAACGCCATGGCTATCAGATCGTTGAAACGCCCACTGAATGGACCGACAAGCTGGGTTCGAAAGTCACACAAACCTTGTTCCGGTCCTCCTTGACCATGTTCCTGTCCATCTTGCGCGTCCGCCTGCTTTATTCTCCATTGCGCCGCTGGATGCCCCTGATTCGGCCCTTGGAAGCTTGGGTTTATCAACGCTTGCGCGCGCCTTTTCTCGAGAGCTCCCTGCCCACCAAACGCTAGCCCAATCAAAAAGAAAAAGTCGGCCTTGCCCAAACCAAAGGGCATGGAGCATCCTCCCTTCATGGGACCATCCAACGGCATGCGCATTCGTGGAGTCAGTTTATATTACCTCCCCATTGAGACCCGAATGCCTTTGAAATTTGGTACGGAAGTGCTCACCGAAGTCGTTGTAGCCAGGGCGCGATTGTGGGTCTCAAACGCCCAGGGAGAGATGCATGAAGGATGGGGTGAAACCCCCTTGAGTGTTCAATGGACCTGGCCCGGCACCTTGCCCAATCAGGAACGATTGCAGGCCATGCAGTCCTTCTGTCACATGCTGGCCGAGGAGTGGCTGAAAGTGGAGGAAAGCGGTGACGCTTTGGAATTGGGATGGCAGTTTCAGGAGCATCGCCTCAAACCCCTGTGGGAACATTTCAACCGCTCCCAGCGCCAGGGTTTGGAACCCATGCCCTGGCTGGCTGGCTTGATCTGCCTCTCATTGTTTGACATCGCCTTGCATGATGCCTTCGGCCACTGCAACCATCTCCCCACCTATGAGTGCTACTCCCCTCAGCATCTCAGCCATGACTTGAGTCGATACCTGCAACGGGCCCCTTCATTCGCCGACTCCCCATTCACTGAAACCTTTCCTGCGGATTTCCTTCTCAAAGCGGCGCCTCGCACCCTCGTTGCATGGCATTTGGTCGGAGGCCTGGACCCACTTGAAGCAGAGGACCTCACCGGAAACGAGCCCGAGGATGGGCATCCCATCCTTCTGAAAGACTGGATCCAGCGAGATCAGCTGCAATGCCTGAAGATCAAGCTTCGCGGCAATGACGCCGAGTGGGATTATGATCGTTGCATCCGAGTGGGGCAGATCTCCATCCACCATGGCGTACGCTGGCTTACCGCTGATTTCAACTGCACGGTCACCGACCCGGATTATGTGAACCTGATTCTGGATCGACTACGCGATTCGCATCCCCGCATTTACGGGATGTTGCTTTACGTTGAGCAACCCTTCCCCTACGAACTGGCGGAACATCCCATTGATGTCCACAGCGTATCGGCACGCAAACCGCTTTATCTTGACGAAAGTGCCCACGATTGGAAATGGGTTGCCCGAGGCAGAGAACTGGGCTGGAGTGGGGTCGCCCTCAAGACTTGCAAGACCCAGACAGGGGCCTTGCTCAGTGCCTGCTGGGCCAAGGCACATGGCATGGGGCTCATGGTGCAAGATCTCACCAATCCGATGTTGGCCCAAATTCCGCACGTCCAGCTTGCTGCCCGCGTGGGCACCATCATGGGAGTTGAAACCAACGCCATGCAATTTTACCCAGATGCCAGTGGACCAGAAGCAACCGTGCATCCCGGGCTCTATCAGCGGAAGGGAGGCTGCCTTGAACTCTCCACCATGGAAGGGCCTGGCTTGGGTTATCGTTTGGAGGATATCCAACGACAACTCCCGGAACCCGCACTGGATTTTCGGCCATGAAGGAACCTGGGGCAGCAAACCAATGGCGAAGCTCGATCCAAGAAGGGCTTGGTGAAGCGAGGATCGATCAGTCGGAAGGGCGAGACTCGATCGCTCAGCTTTATGAGCACATCCTGCTCGATGATGTCCTGCCGTTCTGGTTCCCCTCCTGTGTGGACGAAGCGTCTGGAGGCTTTTTTTCCTGCCTCGATCAAGGCGGCAAGGTTTACGAAACGGACAAGTCAGTATGGGCGCAAGGCCGTATGAGCTGGATGTTGCTGCGCCTTTATCTGGATCGCCATCAGAATCCTGAATGGCTCCACTGGGCCTGTCATGGCATCGAGTTTTTGGATCAGCACGGGTTTGACTCTGATGGGCGCATGTTTTTCCTCCTCGATCGCCAGGGGAAAGCCTTGAGGAAAAGGCGCTACGCCTTCAGTGAGTCCTTTGCCGCGATTGCCTATGCGCTTCATGCCAAGGCCACCCAGAACGCAGCCTCAGCGGATCGCAGCATGGCGTTGTTGAAGCATTTCATGCACTGGCATCTGGATCCCACCAGCGCCTTTGAGTCCAAGGGTACTGGAGTGCGCCCCACCGTGGCATTAGGTCCCTATATGATTGCCTTGGTCACGGCACAGGAGTTACGCGACGCCCTTGGGAACGAGGCGTTTTTCAACCCGATCGTGGATCAGATGATCGAATCCATTCTCAAACTTTTCGTTCACCCTGAACTCAGTTGTGTTTTGGAGGAAGCCACCCCGGATGGCAACGTTTCCCCCCACCTGGAGGGCCAGACACTGAATCCAGGCCACGCCATCGAGGCGGCCTGGTTTGTGATCCATGAAGGTGCGATGCGCGGCGAAACTACTTGGGTGGATGCAGGCTGCCACATGCTGGATTGGATGTTCCAGCGAGCTTGGGACCCCGTTCATGGAGGTCTCCTTTATTACACCTCTCTCAACGGACTGCCGGTGCAGGAATATTGGCATGACATGAAGTTCTGGTGGCCTCACAACGAAGCCCTCATTGCGACAATCTACGCTTACCAACAGACTCGAGAACCACGTTATGCCAAAATGCACGAGCAGGTGCACCACTGGGCCTTCAGTCATTTTCAAGACACCCAATATGGCGAATGGTTCGGGTACCTGCACCGAGACGGCACTGTGTCGAACCAAGTCAAGGGCAACCTCTGGAAAAGCGCCTTCCATCATCCACGTGCTCTCCATATCGGGGCCTCATTGCTGAGGAAGCAGGCTACCCAGGCTTAAGCCCGGAATCCTTTAGACCGATAATATCGATGGGAGTTTTTTCGCCTTGGAGGCTAAAAAAACTGGTTTTTGAGTCAAAATCATCTAGGTTGAGGCAGGCAAGTCAGATGGGCCAAAACAGACCACCCGAAGGTCCCTGTTTCGCGCGTGTCAAGTCGTTCTGATTTCCTTTCAATTCGTTGAAAGACAACCTGGCTGGCATGAATGACACAGGCAACGGCTGTCACCGCAGCCTTTCAACAACCCAATATCATGAGCGAAGAAGCATTCAACAATTTCACGCCAAGGGCTCAACAAGTCCTGGCTCTGGCACGTAAGGAAGCCGATCGGTTCAATCACAACTATGTCGGCACCGAACATCTGCTCCTGGGCCTGATCAAGCTGGATCAGGGTGTTGCGGTCAATGTCCTCAAAAAAATGGGGCTGGACCTCGAAACCGTTCAAATGGAAGTAGAAAAACACGTACCTCCAGGTCCGGACCACAAGGTGGCCGGGACCATTCCCTACACACCTCGCGTTAAGAAGGTGCTCGACTTGGCAGCCAAGGAAGCCAAACAACTTTCGCACACCTACGTGGGAACCGAGCACATCTTGCTGGGGCTCCTTCGGGAAGGCAATGGAGTCGCCGCCAAGGTGCTGCGAGGCCTGGATATTGATTTGGATCAGACCCGTCAGGAGATTCTCAAGGAGGTCGACCCGAACTTTCAGGAGTCTGAGGAGTATGCCGCCTCAGCCGAGGACGGTGAGAAAGCTGAAAAGAAAGCTCAAAGCAAAACTCCCGCTCTCAAGGCTTTCGGCAGAGACCTTACGGAAATCGCCCTCAAGGGGGATATGGATCCGGTGATCGGCCGGAAAGATGAAATTGAGCGCGTCATCCAAGTCCTTTGCCGACGCACCAAAAACAACCCGGTGCTTCTGGGAGAGGCTGGCGTTGGGAAGACCGCCATCGTCGAGGGTTTGGCTCAAGAAATCTCAAAAGGCAATGTGCCTGAAATTCTTCGCGACAAGCGCGTAATTACCCTGGACTTAGCCCTGATGGTCGCCGGCACCAAATACCGTGGCCAGTTTGAGGAACGCATCAAGGCCATCATGGATGAAATCCGTCGCAATCAAAATATCATCCTCTTCATTGATGAATTGCATACCATCGTGGGTGCTGGCTCGGCAGAAGGCACCATGGATGCCTCCAACATCATCAAACCAGCCTTGAGTCGGGGCGAAATGCAGTGCATCGGAGCCACCACGCTCAACGAATACCGCAAGTACATTGAAAAGGATGCCGCGCTGGAGCGCCGCTTCCAAAGCGTCAAGGTAGAAGCCCCCTCTCTGGAAGATGCGGTGCTGATTCTACAAGGCCTCAAGGTGAAATACGAAGATCACCACAACATTCAGCTGACCGACGAAGCCATCTCGGCCGCTGTTGAGCTCTCAGATCGCTACATCACCGGACGCTTCCTGCCGGACAAGGCCATTGATGTGATGGATGAAGCGGGGTCACGAGCGCGCATTGCCTCCATGACCCGCCCGCCCGATGTCAAAGACCTCGAAACTGAAATAGAGTCCATTCGCACGGAGAAGGAAAAAGCGATCAAGGATCAAGATTTCGAAAAAGCCGCCTCGATGCGGGACAAGGAAAAGCAGTCAAAAGAAAATCTGGAGTCCATCCTGACAGCCTGGAAAGCCTCTCGTGAGGAGAAGCGGATGACGGTCACCGATGAAGACATGATGCAGGTCGTGGCCAAATGGACCGGCATCCCCCTCAAGCGCATGGAAGCGGGCGAAATCCAACGCCTACTGGACATGGAGAATGAACTCTCACGCATCGTTATTTCCCAGAAAGAAGGCGTCACCGCTCTGTGCAAGGCCCTTCGTCGCTCTCGAGCCGACTTGAAGGATCCTCGTCGTCCCATCGGCACCTTTGCCTTACTCGGTCCCACCGGGGTGGGCAAAACCCTACTTGCCAAAACCGTTGCCGCCCACATGTTCGGAGATGAGAAATCCCTCATCCAGCTCGACATGAGTGAATACATGGAGAAGTTCACCGTATCACGTCTGGTGGGCTCGCCTCCAGGCTACGTCGGTTATGAGGAGGGTGGACAGTTGACGGAGCAAGTTCGCCGAAAGCCCTACTCCGTGGTGCTCTTTGACGAAATTGAGAAGGCGCATCCTGATGTCATGAACATGCTTCTCCAAATTCTGGAAGAAGGCAAACTGACCGACAACATCGGGCGCGTGGTAGACTTCCGAAACACCATCATCCTGTTGACCTCCAATGTCGGTGCTCAAACCGCTTCTCAACCCAACATTGGGTTCACTCCGTCATCGGAGGAAGGCGATTACGAGACCATGAAAGGCAAGATTCTGGAGGAGGCCAAACGAGCCTTCAAACCAGAATTCTTGAATCGTCTGGATGACGTCATCGTCTTCCGTTCCCTATCCAAACCCGACCTCATTACCATTCTGGAATTGGAGATCGCCAAGGTGATGGACCGACTGAAGCACAAACAAATCGATCTTCACCTCACCGATGCCGCGAAGGACTTCCTGGTGGACAAGGGTTTCGACCCTGCCTACGGAGCACGCCCCATGCGTCGAGCGGTGGAACGGCATCTCGAAGACCCCCTGGCAGAGGAAATCCTCAAGGGCACTTTCCAGGAACAGACTCCCATCCAAGTGATCGTCGAGGAAGATCACCTGGCTTTCACCCAGGAAGCCGGCAAGCAAGATGCCAAGGTCACGAGCTGAAGACCTGATCCTTTCCATTGCACCCGTCTATGCCAACGGCACAGACGGGTGTTTTCTTTTCGGCGTTTACACCCCATACTGAAAGCCCATGCAAACCAGACAGCTTGGCAAAACCGACTTGCAGCTTCCCATCGTCTCCTTTGGAGCTTCATCCCTGGGGCAGGAATTTCGTCCAGTGCAACTCGACGAGGCCCTGCGCAGTGTTCACGTAGCCCTTGAGCACGGTATGAACCTGATAGACACCTCTCCTTTTTATGGCCGCGGCATGAGTGAAGTTCTTTTGGGTCTTGCGTTGAGAGACGTCCCTCGAGAGAGCTACCTTCTCTGCACCAAACTCGGCAGGTATGATCTCGATCATTTCGACTTCTCAGCCCGCAGAGTCAAGGAAAGCGTGGATGTGAGTCTTCACCGCCTGGGCACCGATCATCTGGACATTGCCCTGTGCCATGATATCGAGTTCGTCCCCATGCAGCAGATTGTGGATGAGACCCTGCCGGCACTCAAGGAAGTGCAGAAGCAAGGTAAGGTCAGGTACATTGGATTCAGTGGCTACCCACAGAAAATTTTCAAATTCATCATCGACCAAATCGATGTGGATTGTGTGTTGAGTTACAACCAATACACCCTTCAAAACACTCGATTCATGGACGAAACGGTTCCTTACCTCCAAAGCAAAGGCGTTGGAGTCATGAATGCAGGGCCGTTTTCAGCCCGTCTCCTCACCGATGCCCCCCTGCCCGCCTGGCTCAAGGAACCAGAAAGCGTCAAGGAGGCGGCAAGGAACGTCTCTCTACTTTGTCGCGAGAGAGGCTCGGATATCGCCAAATGTGCCCTCCAATTTTCCACCGCCAACCCCGCAATCACCACAACCATTGCGGGGAGTGCCAATCCAGAGAACATTCGAAAGTGGGCGCAATGGGCAGCCGAACCCATCGATGCAGCACTCCTTGAAGAGATCCTTCACCTTTTCCAACCGGTCAAGAACATCGGCCACGTAGAAGGCCTGGCCATCAATAACTGAATCGCATCCGCCTCTGGTTACCAAGCCTTGTTAAACACATCATGAAAGCTCTGCAGTTTACCCAACCTCACCAACTCGAATCCATTGACATCGAACCGCCCGGATCACCCGAGGCCCATCAGGCACTGGTCAAGGTACATCGCATTGGGATATGCGGCACGGACCTTTCCGGCTACCTGGGCAAAATGCCTTTTTTCAGCTATCCCCGTATTCCCGGACATGAGCTCGGCGTTGAAGTCCTCGAGGTCGGCAGCCAGGTCACCCATGTGCAACCAGGAGATCGTTGCAGTGTGGAACCCTACATGCATTGTGGAGCGTGTTATCCCTGCCAGCGAGGAGCCACCAATTGCTGCGAAAACCTGAAAGTTATCGGAGTCATGGAGGATGGTGGCATGCGCGAGACCTTTCTGGTTCGCGCCAATAAATTGCACCCTGGAAATGCCTTGAGTAACGATCAACTCGCATTGGTGGAAACCTTGGCCATTGGGTGTCATGCAACCAACCGGGGCGCACCTGAAGAAGAGACCCAGACACTCATTATTGGAGCAGGCCCCATTGGTCTGGCGACTCTGGAATTTGTGCGTTTGACCGGGGCTAAGGTGACCGTCATGGACCGGGTCGCCAGCCGTCTTGAATTTTGCAGAACGACCTACGGAGTCGCCCATACGCTTCACAGCCAAGGCGATGACAGTGAATTGGAACAAATCCTGGCTTTCACCAACGGCCATCGGTATGGCCTGGTGATCGATGCCACAGGCAATCATCACTCCATGTCCGATGCCCTGAGGTATGTGGCACACACGGGGACGCTGGTTTATGTAGGGATCACCACGCAAACCATTGAGTTTCTTCACCCTGCTCTTCATCGAGCTGAAATCACCCTCAAGGCCAGCCGAAACGCCCTTCCGGAAGATTTCACGCGTATCATCGGTTTAATTGCCGATGGCACCATTCAAACCGACCCCTGGATCACCCATCGAACTTCCTTTGAGGAGGCACCTGCCCGGTTTGATTCCTTCACGCGTCCAGAGACAGGGGTGATCAAGGCGCTGATTGAAGTCACCTGAGTTTTTTTTGCGCATCCACAAAAACGCGCCCTCTTCCGAAGAAGGGGGCGCGCCTCGCTGAGGTCTGTTGACCTCAAAAGCGTGTGCAACCGGAGGTCAATCCTGAGGCTCTCGCATGAATCTCAGAAAACCACCCCCACCTCCCATACTCGAGGCGTTGTAGATATAATCTGCATCCAATGCTTTTTCGATCCGGATGGACGCCTCGGAGAGGTGCGATTGGCTGTAAGGATCGGGAGTCACACCTTCGTCTTCCAAAACCTGATCCACCTGCTTTTTGAGATCCCGCAAGTGCGCGGTCGCGAGGTTGGAGATGGGTTTCTGAGAGGCGCTGGAGAACCCACCACCCATGCTCAGGTCGATCAAACGCTCCAGGTGTTCACGTTGCAAGTTGCGACGCAAGCTGGAGATCATCGGTTTACGGGCGGTGAAAGCCCCTTCCTTGGCATTCTCAAGCTCCGACCACACGGCCGAACGAATGTCTCCCAGGATTTCCGGCAGCGTAATCATGTCCTCATCGGCAGGGGTTAAGAACTCGTTGTCGTAAACCCGCCCCATCGTGGTGGGGTTCATGAGCATCGTCAGAGCCGAGGACTGCATCCCCATGATGCGATCGTGCACAGGCCAGGTACTATCTTCAATCGCCGAGCTGAAATCATCGATCCATTTGTCCATGGAGAGGTGACGGAGCAATTCAGGAGTTAGCCCATAGGCTTTATCTTCAAAGGCATGAGCCATGACAAACTGCAAAGCCTCACGTTGGCGATTGGCCGAAACCACCTCAATGGGAGGACCGGCATCCGGATCCCCCTTCTTGGATCGGTTGATCAGCGCCCCTCCCAGCCAATTGGCCATCATGCTCAGCGAGCGCATTTGAAGACTCAGGGTCAATCCATAGCCGTAGCGCGCCTTGGCCCAGCTCTCACCATCCTTGACGAATTCATCGAGAATTTTGGCTCGATGATCGTTGGCCAGCTTGATCTGACTCTTGGCATAGTTGATGGGGTCTTTCCCGAAATCATAGCGACGCGCAAAGGGATCCGGCCCGTAGGTGTCCTCATCGGTGGCATACGCCAGCAAGGGATCATTGACTCTGGCGAGAATGCTCTTGAGCTCATCATCCTTCTTGACGATGGAGTAGCCGTATTCGATAGCCCACAAGTCATACGGACCCACTTCGATCATCCCGTAGTCTCCCTGTTCTTCACCGAAGCCCTCCAGGTTCATGTTCACGGGCAGGTAATCCATGACAGAGCCCGCGAAGGGTTTCTTGCCTTTGATCTCATCGCTGTTGATCGCCTTAAAGTCATAGATGCTTGATGCCTTGAAATTATGGCGCAATCCGATGGTGTGCCCCACTTCATGCGCAACCAGATCGGCAATAAGAGGGCCAACAAACCAATCGGGAATGCCATCGAGCATGTCTTCTTCTGCCTTCTCTTCTTCCTTTTCAGCATGCTCCTCGCCATCGTTGCCATCCTCTTCGCCCTCGTGATGATTCCCCATCAGGTCGAGTGCAAAACGCATCACAGCCATGTCCAGCGCACGAAAATCGGCAGCCTGACAAAAGCCATTGACCTGGCTTGTCCTACCAATGAGTCCGTCAAACTCCTGATCCCCGATGAGT
>MDSZ01012013.1_pt1 | contig 14121 bp, 14 predicted proteins | sample 811201 | NCBI WGS metagenome assembly MDSZ01 (sample SAMN05326647, study PRJNA326480) | marine metagenome | isolation source: seawater | place: Indian Ocean: North | collected 2010
AACTGGGTGAATGGGTGTCAGATGCTATTATATCGCTCTAAGCCTTGTTATTGCAGGCTTTGGGCGTGAGTTCAGCTCGTTGAAGTCACGGATTCAGGAGCTTATTAACTTTCCCAAGGATGCTCGATTCGAAGTCGCTCAGCGGGATCTGGATATCTGGTCTGAGTTCAATGGACGGAATCACCCATATCTTGCCAAGAAATACAACTTGTCATTAAGAGCGATTTACGACATCGTGAAGAGGATGAAGGCGAAGGCAATGGAGGATCAAATAGACCTTTTTGACCCCGATTAAGATTGAAATCCTTTTTTCAATTTCTATCCTGCTATTTTCCGCTCCGTTTTTATATATCCCAAATTTATCTCGCTTTTCCTTGATCACTTATCTCACGTCCCCTCATTGGCAACGAAGTGTGCGGGCCGGGCCGGCCCGCAGTGGTCTGGATCAGCCGTCACGGCCGTCCGGGCGCGGCGAGGCGAGGATGCCGGCGTAGCGGATCAGGAACAGGCCGTAGGCGAGCATCCACAGCAGGCTGCTGCTGCCAATGCCCGGGTGCCAGGGCAGGGCGCCGAGGGCGGTCAGCACCCGGATCAGGGCCGCCAGATGGATCAGCACGAAGGCGGCCACCATGCCCCGGGGCAGCACCAGCGGGCGACCGGTGTGGCCGAGCGCCACCCGGGCAATCACGCCCAGGATCAGGCAGCCGATCGCCCCGGTGCCGGCGGCGTGGCTCCAGGCCGTGGCGGGCAGGCCGGCCAGCAGCGAGCCGGCGAGCAGGAACAGGGCGATGGGGACCCACAGGATCGACAAATGCAGGATCCACAGCAGCGGTTCCTGACGCACCCGCCAGCCGCGCCAGCCCGCGAGCCGGATCAGCATCAGGGTGCCGGCAATCAACGCCAGCGCCGCGGTGGCGCGAGGCCAGCCGGCGACCAGGGTCGCCAGCAGCAGAATCATGCTGGCCAGGGTGAGCATGTCCAGTCTCGGGCGAATGACCACCACGCTGGCGTCCAGGCCGCGCTGGCGCAACCAGCCTGCGGAGAACGCCGGGGTGATCCGGCCGCCGATGATGCCAATCAGCGCCATCGCCATAATCAGGGCGCCGTGGCTGTAGCTTATTTGCTGGCGGGTGAGAAAGCCGAGCTGCATCAGCCAGAGCAGGCCGAGAACCAGTAGGATCATCAGTTGGCGCGGCTGGCGGGCGTGCCAGATGCGCCAGCCGGCGTCGAGCATGACCAGCGGTAGGAACGCCAGGTTGACGCCCTGAACCAGCCAGTCCGGCAGGCCGGCGCCGAAGGTGATCAGCACACGCCCGGCGAGCCAGATGCCCCACAGCCCGAGCAGGCGAAGGCCCTGGGTTCGGTCGGTCTGGGTCCAGACGCAGACCGCGGTCAGCAGGAAGCCGGCAATCGCCGCCGAGAGAAAACCAAACAGCATTTCATGCTGGTGCCAGAGCAATCCGGGCAGCGCCAGCGGCAGCTGGATGGCGCCGCTGACCTGCAGCACCCACAGCGGCACGGACGCCAGCGCCAGCACCGCCAGCGACAGGAAAAAGATCCGGAACGGGTAACTGAACAGCTGGCGGAGGCTGGCGGAGCGATCAGCGGTATCGGTCGGGATGGCCTGCATCGGGCTCTCCATATAACATGTATTCGCAGTGTATATTAACGAGGCGGCCTTTCCGTGACCATACCCCGAACCGGGTAGTTGTGCGTACAATGCAGCCATCACGTTGATTCGGAAGGAAAACCTCTATGACTGCCTACCTGATGCTGAAGCATCTGCATATGACCGCCGCGTATCTGACGGTCACCCTGTTTGCGCTGCGCTTGCTGCTGGACGCGGTGGGCCGGCCGGGGTGGCGCCAGACGGCGCTGCGCTGGATTCCCCATGCCAACGATACGGTGCTGTTGTCGGCCGCCATTGGGCTGTTGTTGGTGACCCCATGGATGCCGTTTGTTCACGGCTGGCTGACCGCTAAGGTTGTGCTGTTGCTGGGCTATATCGCCGCCGGCCTGGTGGCGCTGAGAACCACGGCCCGGGTGCCGGTTCGTGTGGCGGCGGCAATTCTGGCACTACTTCAGGTGGCGACCATTTTCCACCTGGCGATGACCAAACCGGCGTTGGCCTGACCCGGATCAGGACCGGTTCCGGGTCACGTGCTCGGTCAACGCCTGCAGCTGCGCCTGTACCTCCCGCAGCTGACGGGCGATTTCATCCCGTTCGTCGTGGGCTTCCTTGGCCTGTTTGGCGTTCTGCTCCTCGCCCATCACCTCAAGGATGGCGCCGATCATCATGTTCAGGAACACGAACGCGGTCAGGAAGATGAAGGTCAGGTAGTACAGCCAGCTCAGGGGATACTGTTCCATGGTGGCGTACATGACGTCCGTCCAGTCTTCGAAGGTGGCGACCCGGAACAGGGTCAGCATGGAGATGGCGACGTCGCCCCAGAGTTCCTCGTCCACCTCGGCAAAGAACATCGCGCCCATGGCGGCGTAGATGTAGAAGATGATGAACATCAGCAGCGCGATGTACCCCATGCGCGGGATGGCCTTGAGCAACGAGTTGATGAGAAAGCGCAACTCGGGCACCACCGAGACCAGTCGCAGCACCCGGAACACCCGGAGCAGCCGGCCGAGCAGGACCGCTTCGGAGTTGTCCAGGGGAATCAGGCTGCCCACCACCACCAGGGTGTCGAACAGGTTCCAGCCGTCGAGCAGAAAGCGTTTCTTGGCCGGGCAGGCGGCGAAGCGGAACAGAATCTCTACCAGGAAGAACACGGTGATGGCGTTGTCGAGCACGCTCAGGGTGTGTTCCATTAGCGGCGGCAGGTCGTAGGTCTTGGCGCCGATGGTCAGCGCGGACAGGATGATGATGGCGATGACAACGCCCTGGAATACGCGGCTCGATTCGATGCGGCGTAATTGATTCAGGCCGCTGAGGGTACTGGATTCCGTTGACATGACTGCGCTCCGAACAGGATCAAACGGCGGGGATTGTAATCACAACCGGGGTGGGCGAACAGCGTGACGCCGGGTGCGCGTCACACTTGCTGCAGAATGATGTGCCATTCCGCCTCACTGACCGGCATGACCGACAGCCGGCTGCCCTTGCGCAGCAGCGCCAGGTGGTCGAGCCCCGACAGCGTTTTCAGTTCCACCAGCGGAATCAGCCGGGGCAGGGTGCGGACGTAGCGCAGGTCGACCGCCGACCAGCGCGGATTGTCTCGCGGGCTTTTCGGATCGTAATAGGGCGAGTCCGGATCAAACTGGGCCGGATCGGGATAGGCCGCCCGCACAACCTCGACAATACCGGCGATGCCGATGTGCCGGCAGCTGGAGTGATAGAGCAACACCTCGTCGCCCGGCGCCATTGCCCGCAGAAAGTTCCGGGCCTGGTAATTGCGCACGCCGTCCCAGGGGATCGGTGTGTCCGGTGCCTGCGCGAAATCGTCGATCCCGCACTCCGCCGGTTCGGTCTTCACCAGCCACTTTGCCATTGCCGTCTCCGCCTTTAGATTCGTTCCTCTGAGGCGCCAGTATACCCGACAAAAAAGCCCCCGGAGCGGGGGCACAAAGCGCAAGTCGAGCCTGCGGGAGAGAAGTGGTTCAGGCCCGTGGCGGGGTTGCCGGCGCCTTACGTTCCGGCTTGCGGTTAAGCGGGTAGAACACCTGCGGCGAGGCCAGTTCGGGCAGATCGGTGCGCTCCTCGTGGGCGGCCCACTCGACCCGTTCGGCGGAGCGGATGGCGTAGTGCATCCAGGCCAGCGCGGCGGCCACGATGGCAAACATCAGCATGAAACAGCTCTGCCAGATGCCGGTGAGGTCGTTCAGCACGCCGAAGGTCAGCGGCAGAATGAAACCGCCCAGCCCGCCGATCATGCCGACCACCCCGCCCACGGCGCCGACGTGCATCGGGTAGTACACCGGAATGTGTTTGTACACCGCGGCTTTGCCCAGCGACATGAAAAAGCCGAGGGTGAAGATCAGCGCGACGAACACCGGCAGCCCGATTTCCAGGGTGAACCGGATGTCGCCGTCGATGCCGTGGATGACGTAATCCGTGGGAGGGTAGCTGAGCACAAAGGTGCAGACCACCGAGGCAATGAAGGTCCAGTACATGACCCGGCGGGCGCCGAAGCGGTCGGACATCCAGCCACCCAGAATCCGGAATAGGGACGCCGGGATGGTGTACAGCGCGGCGATCATGCCGGCGGTCTTGATGTCCAGGCCGTACACCCCGATCAGGAAATGCGGCAGCCAGAGCGCCAGGGCCACGAAGGCGCCGAAGACAAAGAAGTAGTAAAGCGCAAAGCGCCAGACCCGCAGATCCTTCAACGGCTCCATCTGTTCCAGGAACGACTTGGCTTTGACGCCCTGGCGCTCGGCCGCCAGCGGGTCCTGTTTGGCCAGCAGGATGAACAGCACCCCCATGATCGCCAGCACCGTGGCGTACACCTGAGCGGTGCGTTCCCAGCCGAAAGCGACCAGCAGGAACGGGGCGCCAAAGTTAGTTACCGCCGAGCCGACATTGCCGGCGCCAAAGATACCCAGGGCGGTGCCCTGACGCTTGGGTTCGAACCAGGCGGCGGTGTAGGCCACCCCCACGATGAACGAACCGCCGGCCAGGCCAACCCCGAGCGCGCCTACCAGCAGCATGGCGTAGGTGGTGGCGAAGGTCAGCAGATAGACGCAGGCGGCGGTGGTGAGCATGAGAATGCCGAACACCCAGCGGCCGCCGTAGCGGTCGGTCCAGATGCCCAGAAACAGCCGGCTGATCGAGCCGGTCAGGATCGGGGTCGCCATCAGCAGGCCCAGCTCGGTGTCGGACAGCCCGAGATCCTCGGCAATGCGGATGCCGAGGATGGAAAAGATGGTCCACACCGCAAAGCACAGGGTGAACGCGAAGGTGGACAAACCCAGCGCCCGATACTGCTCCGGTCGTGTTGGTGTCGTGCTCATGGCGGCTCTCCCGTCCATCGTCCAGCGTGCCTTTCACCATACCAAAGACGCGGTTTTTGCTGGCGGGGCATTGGAGGTACCTCCAGCAGGGAAGGTGGGTGGTAGCTCAATCGGGGTCTGGCGGGGCAAAGGGATAGGCCGGGGATTTCTCTGGTGGGGTACGCGGCGCCAGCGTTGATTTACGTCAATTATCGGGGGCAATTGGATGTGGGCTAATGGCTGACAGATATCAAAACCAGCCCCGTTTTCGGGGCCCAAAGACCGCCTTCGGAGAAGCCCATGAAAATCATGATTGCCTACGATGGATCGCGGAACGCCAGGTTGGCACTGGCGCAGACCATCACCATGTTCCGCGATCTCAAGCCCCAGCTCGTGCTGGTTGCGGTGGCGGAAAACCCCCGGGACATTACCGCCGGCAACGAGGATCTGTTCCAGCAGGAAGTCAGTGATCTGAAAGCCCACCTCAGCGAGGCCCTGGAGGTCTGCCAGTCCGAACAGATTGTCGCCGAAACCATGCTGCTGGAGGGCGATGCCCGAAAGATGCTGCTGTACGCGGCGGAGAAGAAACTGCATCCGGACATGCTGGTGCTGGCCCGCCACAGCCATGAGCCGGACGGCGGCTTCATTGCCCGATCGCTCACCTATTTCGTGGACGAACTGGACTACATGACCTTTGGCAGCGTGAGCTCGTTTCTCGCCCGCCGGGTCCAGTGTCCGCTCCTGATTCTGCCCAGTCGTTGAGACGGCAACCCTTGATCCCTTTGATAGCCCCGGGAGGCTGAAATGAAAGTCGCAGATGTGTTCCGATTCCGGAATGCGGAGATCAGGGCCCTGCACCTGACCTGGATCGCATTCTTCATCACCTTTTACGTCTGGTTCAACATGGCGCCGCTGGCGTCCAGTATGCTCAAGAGCGTGGACTGGCTGACCGCCGACGACCTGCGCCTGTTCGCCATCTGTAACGTGGCGCTGACGATTCCTGCCCGCATTGTGGTGGGTATGGCTCTGGACCGGTTTGGTCCGCGCCGGGTGTTCTCGGTGCTGATGGTGCTGATGTCCATTCCCGCGCTGGTGTTCGCCTTCGGTAACACCATGACCCAGTTGCTGGTCAGCCGGCTGGTGCTCAGCTCCATCGGTGCCAGCTTCGTGGTCGGCATCCACATGACCGCAATGTGGTTCAAGCCCAAGGACATCGGCTTCGCCGAAGGCTTCTACGCCGGCTGGGGCAATTTTGGTTCCGCCGCTGCGGCCATCTCCCTGCCGACCATCGCACTGCACATGTACGGCGGCGAGGATGGCTGGCGCTGGGCCATCGCCCAGAGCGCGATCGTGATGGCCGCCTACGGCGTCTACTACTGGTTCGCCATCACCGACGGCCCGGTCGGTACCGTGCATCGCAAGCCGCGCAAAGCCGTGGCGCTGGAAGTGTCCAGCTGGGCCGACATGATCAAACTGATCCTGTGGACCATCCCGCTGGTCGGTGTGCTGGCCATTCTGGTCTGGCGCATCCAGAGCATGGGCTACTTAGGCACCACCGGCGCCACCGTCTGCTACGCCGTGATCTTCGCTGTCGTCTGCTATCAGATCATCCAGATCCTGCGGGTGAATGTGCCGATCCTCAAGAAAGGCGTGCCGGAGGACGACAAATACCCGTTCAACAGCGTCGCCGCCCTGAACAGCACCTACTTCGCCAACTTCGGCGCCGAGCTGGCGGTGGTGTCCATGCTGCCGATGTTCTTTGAAGAAACCTGGAGCCTGAGCGCCACCGCCGCCGGCCTGATCGCGGCCTCGTTTGCCTTCGTCAACCTGATCGCCCGGCCGATGGGGGGGCTGGTGTCTGATCGCCTGGGCAACCGCCGGTTCGTGATGCTCAGCTACATGTTCGGCATTGCCGTGGGCTTCGCGCTGATGGGGCTGATGAACTCCAACTGGCCGCTGATCATCGCCGTCGGGATCACCGTGTTCACCTCCTTCTTTGTCCAGGGCGCGGAAGGCGCCACCTTCGGCATCATCCCGTCCATCAAGCGTCGGCTGACCGGCCAGATTTCCGGCATGGCCGGAGCCTATGGCAACGTGGGGGCCGTGGTGTATCTGACCATCTTCACCTTCGTCACCCCCACCCAGTTCTTCTACATCATCGCCGCCGGTGCGTTTGTCAGCTGGCTGCTGTGCATGATGTGGCTGAAGGAGCCGGAAAGCGGCTTTTCTGAGGAGTACCACGTCTCCTCCGTGGATCTTCAGATCGAAGAAGAGGAACGTCGTCGGCAGGCCGCAGCGGCCACCAGCTGACGCCAGTCCGCGCCAGACCGCCCGCCGGGAGTGATCCCGGCGGGTTTTTTTGTTTTAGCGCACTATGAGCGCCGGATCGCGAGGGTCTCCAATTGAGTTTCCCCGACGTTAGTGAGCTGGACTGCCAGGCTACCGGGGAATCCGGCAACTCCTCAAGGGAAACGGTTGCGTCCATCCAGGTGTGACCTAACGCAGATTTCATTCCCAGGCAGGGCCGATATAATGATGCGGTAGCTCAGGATGAGCGGACCACTACATGTTAGCAGTACTGTCGACACAACTGAGCCACGCCTACCAGCGGGGCCTGAAGTTCAGCCGCATGGGCCCGGTGTCGCAGTGGCAGGCGGCCCAGGAAGCGAAGCGGGCGCAGAAACGGGGGCGGGGCCGCTACCGGGCCCGGGCGTCCTCGTGAGAGTGAGCATAGCTATCTCAGGAGTGGACTGTCGTGTTGCCACTGTTGATCGTTGTCGTGGGCATCTGACCACGACTGCGCGTATGGTGGCCGTTGGTGCGCTCAAAAGTGATTGTAGCCAAACTTCATGTAGGTGATGCCGGGGCTGAGGATCAGGCGCCAGGCCAGTTCCACGTCGTCGTTGTACTCCGGGTCGAAGGCCCGGACGGTGTCGATCAGGCACTCGACCCAAAGATCGTAGAGGTGGGGCTCGATGTTGAGCGCCCGGGCGCTGTGCGTGTGGGCGATCTTGTGCAATACGTCGTCGACCGCACCGCTGGCGTAGAAGGCGACGAGGCTGAAGAACGATTTCTTCAGCATACTGCGCTGATGCGCCATGTCGGTGTTGCGAAACAGCATGCGGACTTCGGGCGACGCGCTCAAAAAGTGTTGGTAGAAGGCGTCAAAGAAATCCCGGTTGTCGCGGCTGTTTGCCAGTACCCGGTCAAAGCTGTTGTCGAATATGTCATCAAAAGACATGGCCCACTCCCGGTCAATGCGAAGCCGGCGACTCCGCATAGTCAAACGTAGCATCGTGTATCCAGCAAAACCAATCGTGATGCGTTCGGTGTCCGGCGCCGTTAAGGCGTCAGGCAGGTAACAAAACGGCCCCTCGGGAGGGGCCGTTGCGTGGCAGTTCTTGCCGTTACGGGTTCTTGATGTAGGCGTTCTTGCGCAGGTAGAACCACCAGTTCACGACCAGGCACACGGAGTAGAACACCGCAAAGCCGTACATCGCCACTTCCGGGGTGCCGGCCTGGATTTCCTGGCCCATGACCCGGGGCGCGATGAACGCGCCGTAGGCGGCGACCGCGGAGGTCCAGCCCAGAACCGGGCCTTTCTGCTGCTGATCGAAGATGAAGCCAATACTCCGGAAGGTGGAGCCGTTACCGATACCGCTGGCGGCGAACATGATGATGAACAGGATCAGGAACGGCGCGAAGTAGGTGTTCGGGTCGGTGCTGTTGTAGGCCAGCATCATGACGTAGCCGGTGGCGACGGACGCGACGACCATTACCACCGAGATGATCTGGGTCACGATGGAGCCGCCCAGCTTGTCGGAAATCCAGCCGCCCACCGGGCGGATCAGCGCACCCACGAAGGGGCCCATCCAGGCCCAGGTCAGGGCGCTAGGCGCATCCGGATTGACCACCCGGGTCACGGTGCCGTCGGCGGCCACTTCCATCATGTTGCCGAAGATCACGGTAATGGACAGCGGCAGGGCGGCGGAGAAGCCGATGAAGGAACCGAAGGTGAGGATGTACAGCACGGTCATCGACCAGGTGTGCTTGTTGCGGAAGATCTCAAACTGCTTTTTGATGTTGGGCCGGATGTCGCCCGGAATCAGGCGCAGCAGCGCGACGGTGAGAATGATGGTCAGCGGCAGCGCCACCCACATGTTCATAACGCTCAGTGCCCAGACACCGGCCAACGAGGTCAGCAGGCCGACGCCGTACAGGCCCAGGATTTTACCGAAGGCCGACAGCGGATGGCCGGGGTTTGGCGTGACCACTTTCAGGTTGTTCATGCCGAACCAGCCGGCAAAGGCGAGCGGAATCAGGAATACCAGCCAGATGAAGCCGGCGTTCTGAATCCAGGTGTCGGTGCCGGCTTCAATGCGACCGATCAGGGTGCCGCTGGGGCTTTGCAGTTGCATGGGGTCGCCGGCCAGTGCGCCGAAAATGCCCACCGTCATCACCAGCGGGATCAGGATCTGCATGGTGGTGACGCCGAAATTGCCCAGGCCGGCGTTCATCCCGAGGCCGTAGCCCTGTTTGCTCTTGGGATAGAACGCACTGATGTTGCTCATGGAGCAGGCGAAGTTACCGCCGCCAATGCCGGACAACAACGCCAGCGCCTGGAACACGATGAACGGCGTGTCCGGATGCATCAGAGCGATGCCGGTGCCCAGGGCCGGGATCATCAGCAGCGCGGTGGTCAGGAACACGGTGTTGCGGCCGCCGGCAATCTTGATCATGAACGAGGCGGGAATTCGCAGCGTGGCGCCGGACAGGCCGGCAATCGCAGCCAGGGTGAACAGTTGGTCGACGGAGAAGGGAAAGCCCAGGTTCTTCATCTGGGTGGTGATCATGCCCCACATCAGCCAGACGGCGAAGCCCACCAGCAGGCTGGGGATCGAGATCCAGAGGTTGCGCGTGGCGATGCGCTTGCCCTGTTGTTCCCAGAATTGTTCGTTTTCGACATCCCAGTGTTCGATGTCGGCGTTGGTCCTCTGTTTGACGCCAATGGGGCCGGCGTCTGCTCTGGTATTGGCCATGGTCATGCTCCTCGGTTAATCAACCCGATGCCACGTCGTCCGCGGTGTGACGGGCTTTGGAGCCATTGTGCAAATCAACGGGGGCGACCCGGCTTGAGAAATATCAAGGCGGAACATGGCCAGCTGTGAACCAAAAGTCCGTCTCTTTTGGGGTGCATTTCATAGAGGCTTTTTTCTTTTAAAAACAGATGGATGCAGTAGTGATACGCCGAAGGTGGTAGGGCTTGCGACCGCTGGCGCAGTGGAGGTAGCCAATCATTTCCGGCGCTTCCGTGTGCCGGGGAACAGGCGCAGCAGCTGTAGGGCGACGCCAGCATAGGCAAGCGACCAGGCGCTGGCGGAGAGCCATAATCCGGCCGGGTCGGCAAACGGCTCCGGCCCGGCCCGATAGCGCGCGGTCGCGGCAACTGCCATCAGCAAGCCGAGCCCGAGCACCTGCCAGGCCGGCGGATAGCGCCGCTGGGCGCGTTGCCAAGCCAGCCGCAGCATGACGCTGGTGGACAGTGTGCCCAGAGCGCCGACGGTAATCAGGTGCAGGGCCGGAATGGCCGATGCGCCGATCAGCAGGTGCCAGCCCGTTGCCGCCGAACCCACCGCCAGCCACAGATAGCCGAGCGCCAGGATCAACAAGTCTGGCCGTTCCGGGCAGTGCCAGAGCTGCCAGCGTAGAATCCGCACCAGGATCAGCCCGGCGCAGACCATCAGAGCCAGCCCCGGCAAGGCGTCGGGCGTCGGCATCAGGCTCAGCAGGATTGTGCCGGCCAGCAGCAGGATCAGCGCACCCTCGATGCGGGGCTGAACCCGCGCCTCCAGAGAGCGTCCTTTCTTTTCCAGGGTGCCCGCCACCGCCGGGGCGATGATCCGTCCGCCTATGAAGGTCATCAGCATCAGCAGCCCCAGTACCGCGGTGGTCATCAAACGTTGCGGGTCGGGAAGCGCACTGTCGGCGCGGGCGTTGCGGGTCAGCCAGAACACCACCGCCAGCAGGCACAGCAACAGAATCAGAGGGCCGGCGGCTTTATTGCGCCAGCGCTTGGCGGCACTGAACCGGGGTACGGCGTACCGGGCCAGCACCAGCGCAAAGGCCGGGCTTAGAATCTGAGCAACGGCGCTGTCGGGCATCAGCAGCCAGCTTGCCCGGGCGGCCAGCCAGAGTGCGAACAGAAGCAGCAGGGTTGGCCGAGGTTGCGGGCCGAGGGTGTAGCCGGCAATCAGTGCGAGGGCAAAGCCGAACACCAGTTCGTGACCATGGCCTGCGCCGAGCAGCCCCGGTGGCCATCCGGTTCCGGACTGCACGGTGTACACCGACAGCGGGACAACGAGCGCGCCCAGAATGGCAGCCGCCGGAAAGAACAGCCAGAAGGCATGAAGCGGCGCGGGTTGTGTCCGGCTCATGGGCGCCCTTGTGGGTGCAGGATGGACGCGGGTCAGGCGCCGTGGGGCAGCACGCCGAAATAGATGGCGCTGAAATGGCAGGCGCTGCCGCCGATCACGAACAGATGCCAGATTGCGTGCATATAGGGGATGCGGTCGGCCAGATAGAAGATGACGCCAGCGGTGTAGACAATGCCGCCGGCAATGGTCAGCTTCAGGGCGGTCTCGCTCAGGCTGGCCACCAGATCCGAGGACGCGAAGGTGATCAGCCAGCCCATCGCAATGTAGATGCCGACCCGGGCGAGTTTATAGCGGTTCTTGAAAATGATCTTCAGCACCACCCCGGTCAACGCCAGTGACCAGATCACCGCGAACAGTGTCCAGCCCACCGTGCCGCGCATGTTGACCAGCAAAAACGGCGTGTAGGTGCCGGCGATGAGCAGGAAAATCGCGCAGTGGTCGAGGGTTTTGAATGCCTGTTTCAGCTCCGGATGCCGGGTACCGTGATAGAGCGCGGAGGCGAGGTAGAGCAGGATCAGTGAGGCCCCGAAGATGCTGAAACTGACGATCTTCCAGGCGTCGCCGGACTGGCTGGCGCCGACGATCAACGCCACCGTGCCGATTACGCTGAGCAAAGCACCGATACCGTGGGTGGCACTGTTCAGCCACTCTTCAACCCGGTGGTGAATGGATTCGTAACTTTGTCTTACGTGGGTCATGGCAGGCGATTCCGATTCGGTCTTTCCAAAGTGAGCATGGTCTAAAAATACGTGAGCGTACAAGTGTACGCAATGGCTCTGGATGAACTCTCTGTGACCCTATTCAGAAAAACTGATCGACCCGTCGGAAATCTTCCAATTTCATTGCCTGTTGGGGGCCAGTACGCTTGGATTCATCCAATCAACAGCAGCAGGAGACGTTCAGATGGCAAAGGTATTGGTGCTTTTTCACTCAATGTACGGCCACATTGAAACCATGGCCAACACGGTTGCCGAGGGTGCGCGCAGTGTCGAAAGCACCGAAGTGACGGTCAAGCGGGTTCCGGAAACCATGCCGGAAGAGGCCTTCCGCAACGCCGGTGGCAAGGTCGATCAGGCCGCGCCGGTGGCCAGCCCCCAAGAGCTGGCGGACTACGACGCCATCGTTTTCGGCACGCCGACCCGGTTTGGCAACATGTCCGGTCAGATGCGTAACTTCCTGGATCAGACCGGTGGCCTCTGGGCGCAGGGCAAGCTCTTTGGCAAGGTGGCCAGCGTGTTTACCTCGACCGGTACCGGGGGCGGACAAGAGCAGACCATCACCTCGTTCTGGACCACGCTGGCCCATCATGGAATGGTGATTGTACCCCTCGGCTACGGTACACCAGAGTTCTTCGATATTTCTGAAACCAACGGTGGCACGCCTTACGGTGCTTCCACCATCGCCGGCGGCGATGGCAGCCGCCAGCCGAGTGACAAGGAGCTGGCCATTGCCCGGTTTCAGGGTAAGCGGGTGGCGGAAGTGGCGCAGAAGCTGCACGGCTGACCGGTTCTCTGGCGCGATGAGCACGTCCTTTACAGCGGCTGTGCGGCTGTTTTTTTGCCCGGCGATCAGCGTTCCGCAGCGCCGGTCTTGAGCCGGGAGAAGGTTGCCGGCACCACGCCGATCCAGGACGCCAGCTGATTGTCCGGAATACGCCGGACCAGCTCCGGGTATTCCTCCAGGAGCAGTTGGTAGCGTTCGGCGGCGGGCAGGGTGTTGCGTCGGTATTCCCGCATGCTCGTCAGTTCCGCCAGTTCTTCGGTCAGGGCCAGGGCGAACCGGGGCCAGAGTGCGTCGCCGTGGGACTGCACCAGTGACCGGAATGCTGCGAAGTCCGCCACCCAGACGGTGGCGGCTGTGGTGGTGGTCAGGCAGAGCGTGTTGCGCACCGTGCGGCTGCGGCCGAACAGGGGCCACACCAGATCGCCTTCGGTGAAAAAATGGTGAATGGCAATCTTTCCGGTTGGCGATTCCCGGAACAGCCGCAGAACCCCGTGCTGGATCAGGTAGACGTTGTGCCAGGGGGTGTCGTGCTCTTCGAGCGGGGTTTCCGGCGGCACCTGGCAGCGGTGAAACAGGCGGGTCAGATCGCTCAGCAGCTGGCCTTCGTCGCTGCCGGATTGTTGATCCAGGCGAATGCCAAACACCCGGCTCAGGCTGTGCAGGACCGTGGTGTTGGCCGGCGCCGTGTCCGGCAGTTGCATGTCCGGATCGTCGTTTCCCAGCAGGCAGGGTGAGGACGCTACCCCAGGCTTGAAGATGCTGCTCATGATGCGGCACCCCTTTGTGTCTCAATGGGGTCATTATGGTATCAGCAAAGAAACTTTTAAAATGCTTTAAATCTTGTAATGGCTGCCGTCAGTGGCTGGTGCCTTCTTCGTAGTGAATCTTGTTCCAGACGTTGTACTTGCCCGAGGGCTTGTTCATGGGAATGCGCTTTTCCTCCTGCAGGGTGTCCGCGTCGTAGACGATGACCGCGCCCTCGCGATCCCAGACACTGAGCAACAGTTTCTCACCTCGGCGGTCGAATTCCACATGGGCCGCGACTTTGCCGGGCGCGGGTTGCAGCGTTTTCACGATCTCCAGCGTGTGTTTGTCGATAACATGCACTTTGTCTTTGTTCGGGCCAAAGAACACGTCCACCCAGGCGTAGCGGGAATTGGCGTGACTGCGCATGAAAAAGCCCGGGCCTTCGGTTTCCAGTGTCTTGATCACCTGCCAGGTGTCCATATCGATGATGGAGACC
>MDSZ01061387.1_pt1 | contig 14121 bp, 12 predicted proteins | sample 811201 | NCBI WGS metagenome assembly MDSZ01 (sample SAMN05326647, study PRJNA326480) | marine metagenome | isolation source: seawater | place: Indian Ocean: North | collected 2010
CCTTTTGTAGGCTCTGGAAGCACCCTTTCAGGGCGCCAATTGGCTGGCCGTTCGTTGAAAGACTAGGATTTACAATATAGTTTCTAAAGAATAGATTCAACTGATCTACAATTAGAATTCTTTTTCCTGCGTACATTTTTCCTCTTTTAGTTTCTATAAATTCTGTTGACTACTTTGTCAACTTTATAGGGTATAAAAGAGAAGACTCCATCTACTTTTCTGGCATCGATAGCCATCCTTGCTAAGTGTTCTTTAATAGTTGGTTCAAGCTTAAAAAACTTTATTTTCAAATAAGTTCTTTCCACGTTTGGTGCAACTTTTTTAGCTGGGCTTGCGACAGTACAAATAGTTATCCCACACAAGCCTCTTAAATTGTCAGTTATCTTAGTTATGTTCTTATCTGTATCTGACCGCATAACAACATCGGCCTCATAAAGAGTGTCGTAGAACACCTCTTTAATAACTTTCTTTAAAGATTTCAATATTCAAACTCCTTTTCTATATTAAATAGTTCAAAGCTTGTACATTTCCACTATACCTTCATTAGTAGTGTAATAAACTCTTTTAACTCCTACATGTTTGAGAGCCTCATGGCACATACCACAAGGCTTGCTGTAACGGAATTCTCCGTCTCTATTGATACGACACACATATATGTCCGCACCTGTAGTCGCTGATCTTGGCATGCCAAGAATGCAGCCTAGCTCAGCATGCACAGTAGCATATCCACGATCGGCGTCGCGGAAACGACTACCAAAAGAATTAAACTTGTCTTTATTAAAGGAGGTGTTTAAGATAGAACCGCCTTTAGCTAGAATAGCGCCATGGCGAATCTTACCGTATGGGCTATTTTGAGCAATGTTACGAGCTAGCTCGAAGTACCTGTCTATTCTTTTAGAAGTTTCTACGGGCCGGCCGGCAACAACTGTCCTCTGTTTAAATCCGTGCGCGCACGGGTTACTCTTTAGCATCGCACCCTCCACTTAAAATATAGGCACAGGATGCACAACGTAAATCTAAGCTTCAGAGTCTATGTCATAATAGTCTTCAGCTTTGCCCTCTTTTTTATCAAAGCGGTAGATTATGTCGGTGTCCATAATTTCCAACACCCTCTTTTTGAACTTGTCGCTTTGAAGTTTTTCCTTCCACTTGGCTGCTTGAAATTTTTCTGACGTACCATCTTCATATACCAAGCTATACCAAGCACCAGCCTGTTTTAAACTGTCAGAGCCTTTAATAGCCTCAAACCAGCTTTCTTCGTCCTGAATTCCTACATCGGATCCCCAGAGAATTTTGAACGTGCACTGACGCCCCTCTGTGCCAAAACGACTCTTTTTTAAAGTCACTTTAACTTCTGAGCCTACTCTATATCCGTTCTCATCAGTGATGAAAGATGCCTTTGCCTTTCTCTTTGTCAGCCAGACCCTAAGGGAATAAGCATAATGCATAGCTTTGCCGCCCGGGGTCACATAAGGCGTTGTCATAGCTTCAGCAACGTTGTTTGTAATGTTTGTTTTAAGCTGGTTCAACACCAAGAAAGTAGATCCAGAGGAGGCGATCGGAACAGTCAGCTTCGACATGCCTTTAGCCAAAATTCTTGGCTTTACTGCCATTGAAGACTGTGGGTTAAAGTCACCTTCGACATCACTAATTGATGGAGTAAGAGCTAAAGAATCCCAAATAAACAACATTCTATTCTCATTAGAGCCTAGAAGCTCCTCGATTGTTTCTAGCAAATATTCCACACTAGGAGGCTGAAGATAGAGAATATTGTCAATGTCACACCCAGCGCTAGCTAGAAACTCAGGATCAATGGCTGACTCGGAGTCAAAATATACAACATCAATTCCCATTTTCTGAGCGTTCGCAGCAATTTGAGCTGCCATGTAGGACTTGCCGGAACCTTCTAAGCCAGCGATCTCGACAATCTTGCCGACAGGGATCCCAGCCAAGTGTCCTCGGCAAATAATACTATCAAGCCACCTAGACCCCGTAGGGATCCACTCCTTGACTTGAGTCGGGTTGTCTTTTGTTAAATCAAAAGCAACCTCGGCACCGGCTTTTTTATTTATGAGATTTCTCATATCGCTGATGCTTAGTTTTCCAAGTTTTCTTGCTTTTTTTACCATTGTTCCCTCTCGTGTAAGTTTGAGACACCTGTAGACCCGTGCCTCCCTGCGGTGGGCTCTAAGACGCTAGAAGTTCATCAAAAGCTTGATCAACCGCACTCTTTGGCGATTCATAGCGTTGTGACTCAGAAGATACATCCTCAGCATCTCCTTCGTCGAGCAAGAACTCGTCCAACATTACCTGAACTTGATCTGGTGTCTTTCTTTCAAAGACATCATTGTAGTCAGGAATTTGGTCTAGCAGAGCCCCAACCTTATCCTCAGTCTCCGCGAGCTTAGAGGGACGACGACGAGGGGTGATAGTTGTCTGCGGGAACTGAGCACCGACTGGCTTTCCATAATTGATAACCAAATCAGTCCCTTCGCTCACATCAGTAATATCACCATACTCGGGATTGAGAACCAGGTTAAGAAGTTCCTTATACGCGGTCTTACCATAGCCCCATAGACGAACTCCCTCTTCTTCCTCCCCTCTCACAAGAACAGGGGAAAAGAATCGCTGCCTAGCCGAAAGGTTCTTTGCCATCTTCACAGACTCATCAGAACCATCCTTGTACAGCTGGCGTACGAAAGCATCCAACGGATCATCTTCGCCAAAATTCTTCTTTGGGCTCAAAAATCCGGGATTCTTACCTAGATTGTAATGAAACCAGTATTGCTTGAACGGATCTCCATCCGAAGTAGGCAAAATACGAATTGTTTGCTCGCCATCCTCAGGACGCCAGAAAACACTCTTTCTGCTGTCGCGATTTTCCACGGCGTCGCGTTTCGCCTTCATTTTTTCAAAATCAATACCCATTATTTTCTCCTTTTTATAATAGAGTATATCCAGTCAATCTCCCGGATATCTTGTTCTTCAATAAAGTAAAAACTAAAGTTTAAAAGTAAACAAATTAAAAATTAATTTCTTGTTCTTGTACAAAAGATGTATAGTGCATGCTATATACGTAATTCGAGTCATAGTCCGTAGAGTATATTGAAAAGCCTACGTCGCAATCATCACTAGACTGCTTCGAAGAGAAATCTCGTATTCTATGAAGCAAATTTTTGTCTTTTTCTAAAGTTGTTTTGTTAACGCCAAAGAAGTATTTCTTATTTCTCACTGCGTCCAGGTCGTAGAAAGTCTTCTCTTTTAGGGATTCAAAGTTAACTACACCCATGGTGGATATTCTGGCTGTCTGATGTGGTCTTAGCGAGGTGGTCAAAAGTGGTTCTGTGTTTTGAAATACATTCAACATATGAAATGTGCTAAATGCAACTTCGTTCAACTCATCCCAATATTTTTCGATTGAGATATCTCCCAGAATGTTTTCAATTTTTTGGTTGTGAATTACATGCAAGTGCTCAATGGCTCCCGACCTTGCATACTGCTGCAACACTCCAAAAGTTATTTTATGCCTTGTCTTCGCCTGCTTTGTCATGTCCTGCTCATTAGGCTTTATATATATCACAGACAGCTTTTTTGCCTTCAAACTCTCTATAAGTCTTAATGTTAAGCCTGAAATCTTACTAGCTCCACATAATACAATCATGGTCGGATCTAGATTGATTTTTTTAATTTTGAAGTTTTTGAATTTTTTTTCATAATCCTCGTGTGTTTTTTGTGACTCGACGTGTGTTTGCTTGGCGCCCCACTGGACGCCGGGATTATCAACAAAAAACAAGTCATATTGACTGTATTTTTCAAACTGCTTTGTCAGTCTACAGCCGGCTGTCCCTATACCAATTATATTCACATTACCCTCCGCATGTCTCCATATGTCTTACCACCGTGCACGCTAACTTTAAACTCACCCAGAGTAGTATTAGAGAATACCTCAACTATCTTATCAACTAAATCTCTATCACTATTATCGAAATCTATTACAAAACTATCGTGCACGCAAAAACTAATAAATGATTTCTTGTCCTGCAGCATGGTATCAATTTTTAAAAGATTTGTTAAAAATATGTCACTTGTTGTGCTCTGAATTAAATAATTTAAAGCTTTATCATCTGCAGCTCTAATCTCTCTTTTAAAGGGCGTGTGCACTACTCCATCCACAAAGTGCTTTTTCATGGCTGCTGTCCTTGGCAGAAATTCATTTAGTTTTTTATTTTTCGCGTTTGGATTATAGAGCCATGCAAAAACTTTCTTCTTTGTCTGTTCTCTTGTAAGTTTGTCATCAAACACATTGGTTTTTATCCATGCATGTACGTCCCCATCTGGTTGTGCTTTGCCGAGCAGACCAAACAGAGTTCTTAATTCGGCCGCGTTATAATCAAACTCAAGAAACAGATCATTTTTTGGTATCAAAACATTTCTAAGTTCTTTGTTTAGATTTAAAATTGGAAAACTATCCTTTTCGGTAGATAGCCGCCCGGTGGCGGTACCAAATGGATTGTAGTTGATGTAGTTTTGTGAGTTCTTTATTTTGCTGAAACTTTTTCGAACCTTGGAATCTATAAAATCTAAATTGTCGGTTCTTAAGCACAAGTCCTGATCTTTGATTTTATTAGAAAACTTGGTTAAATTAAGCAAAAAGTCATAGTTTTTTGGTTTTTTATAATGTTCAAAAACCCACTCGCAGATGTCATTTTTTAATTTACAATACCGAATTAAGAACTTTTTTGGCACTGAGTCGTAAAAGCAGATATCCTGAAGGTTTATTTTTGCCTCTTTAAAGGACGTTAAGTAGGCAGAAGCTTGACTTTGCACAGCTTTCCACTCGTCTCTTAGATGCTCTGGACAGACGTCGGAGAGGCTTCGGCCTTGAGCCCAGATCTTGGCATATTCTATCTTTAGATCTGAAAAATGGGGAGTGTATTCCCATGTATGTGTAAAGTTTTCAGATCTTGGATAGTGATAGAGGGCATCCTCGTAAAAAACAGCATAACATTCTTTTTTGTTATCTAAAACTTGATATAGCACAAAGACCTCTTATTCTAAAATTTTAGTACCGGTCAGTGAGTAATCAACTCTATCTGGATTTTCTGCAATTTCCAGTGATTCCTCTTTTCTCTGCTCGTAGGAATCATAATTTCCGTGCCAGTACATTCCCTTTCTTATAAACTTAGAAGCATATAAGCCCTTTGTCAAGTCATTAATATAATTTAGCGCGGCGCGTTGGCCAAACTGCCTGCCAGTTTGAATCATCTTAGAAGCCATGGCTTTTAATTCTTGATTATTGTGACGATGGTCTGCCTCTACTAGCCTAAGCGTCAGTGCGACCTTTAACCAATATTCATCGCCTTCTTCCTGCAGCCCTGAAAGCATAGGTGGTGGTTGTCTATCTTTTCGTTCTGTCTTTATATAACCTTGGCATGCCTTTACAGTTTCAACTGTGCTGTACTGTGTATAAAAGCTTTCATAAAGCGCTAAAAAATACCGTTTGAGGTTGCTGATCTCTTGAAGATGTGATTTGACATAGTAGGAGTCGAAGATGTTTTCAAAGTTAACGCCGTAGTTGTCCATATACTTTCTTCCACCTAAAAAAGAAGAACCAGGGTCCACATCTTTTCCTGATGCTATATTAAAAACTAAACGCCAGGGAGCGTTCTTGTCGACCATGAAGCCAAACTTGCTAGCCTCCTTTACAAAAAAAAGAAAATTCTTGTCCGTTGCATATTTAATAACATTTTGGTTATTTTGCACACCATGTCTTTCTTCAGCAACCTCCAACATAAGACCGCTAACAAAAGGTGAGCAATGTTGAGAAAGTATATACCCAGTCTTTGTGACTGGAAAGTAACGAGCTATTCCCGACGAAAATGAAACAAACTCTCTTACAAAGTCTTTAAAGTTCATAATTTTTTCAAACTTTCTGTTCTCTATTAAATGCTCTTGAATAAATTCTCTGTATAATTTATTTATATGCTGAAAATATGCATTTTCTAAATCCCCGCCCTGACTCCAAGCTTTTTTAACAGCAATGTAGCCGTTGTACGCGCCATTCTTATCAATACTGCCTACACTGTGCGCGTTGATCATAATCGCTCGGAAGTCATCAAACGCGTCGACTACAAAGTCAGCCGCAAATTCAGTTATGTCGCCGCCGCCAGTGTATGCCTGATCTAGGTTGCTGTCATCAATATATATGGCATTGCCTTTTCGATCAATGCGACCATAAAAGAGGTGTTTCTTTTCTAAATCAAAAGTTTTTATACCAAGATAATTTGGATAAAAATCTTCTAAATTATTTTTCACATTAAATATTGGTTCTATGGTGCGATTAGACATGCTATGATCTCCCTCTCGCGAGGCCATGGCCTAGTTGCAATCCTTTAACGGACGTAGTAAATCTACCCGGCTCAATAGTCAGTCCAGTCCTACCCACGAAAAAGTAACCACCAAGATTTAATTGATGAGCAATTGAATTTGCATCTTCTGGGGTTCCTAGGCCGAGCATGCTTGGATTAGCGTAGAAAGTCATCCCTGGCATGAAAAGAGAATTTCCAAAAAGCTCCAAGTCAACGTTATATGGAAAAGTCAACTGTTCTAAACCATCGTTGCCATTTTCCATTTGCTGCAAACTTCGAAGTTCAACCATTCCTGGGACATTGGTTTTTTTAAATTTCATGCTCTTGAGCAACCCAACGTCTGAGCCTATATTGAAATGATATATCCCCTCTTCTAAATCCTCCTGTGGGCGTCCTGCACGGTCGCGAATCTCTTTTATGGTAGATATATAGATCAGCCAGTAATCGTATGAAGTTTTTATGGAGCTTTCGCTTGGGACTGCGGCCGAGGCTTGTCGATAGTACCCTTGAATAAAATCTGGAGAGTCAATATTTATAACTCTCTGCTTTGGTAAAAGCTCTTTGACTCTGGCAGTTTCGCGGCCGCACACTCTCACAGACTGTCCGGAAATTTGTTTTCCTGGTAAAGTTAGAGCGATCGCTTGTGTCCTGGTGTTTCTTGGCTTATAGGTTTTAATAAACTCAGCAGACAGAGATGGCATTACAAGATCATTAACCAAAGAGGTTACGAAAGCTGATAAGGACATTTGAGAGCGCTGTCTACGTACAACCTTATCTAAAAACCAAGCTCTGAAGTTATTAAACGACACTGGGAATTGTGCCAAATTTATTCTCTTCAGTTTACCACCAGCGTCGTAGTAGTCTACGGGCCCGAGCAACATTCGCATCCCAGTCAAAGGGTAGTCGATTGCAGTCTCTTTTCCTCGCACATAGCTGTTTTTATTATATATAAATGGCATTGTGGCGTCATCGCCATACTCAATCGCTTTCATGCCAGCGTTCTTGCATGCTAGCTCAATAATATCTCCGAGCATCAAAAAGTAGAATTGATAGCTTTTTGTTTTTGAGGAGATAACTGATTCTTTTTTTGATTTTTTATTTTTCTCTTTAGATCCTGTCTCGCCTGACACGGAAGACGCAATTTGGTTTGCAGTCTCTTCAGATAGAGCGGCTCTTTCCGCTGCATTTGTCGCATCTTCCGCATAGCCCCTATATTCCTTACACTTTCTAAACTCAACAACGTCTTCCAACTCTTTCGATGTAGCAAGCGTGGCAGCTTTTATTACCCTGTCCCTCTCTAGCTTCTCTTCCTTGTCTTCTGGAGCGTCCTCTTTGACCTTTTCAACGATGTCCATTAGCTTTTGTATAGCTTTTGTACCAGCGCTGGCACAAAACAAACGACTCCCTCCTTGGCCGTCGCCTTGTATAAGCTTGTCGACGAATGTCCTATACACGTCTTGCTTGTATTTGCCGACGTCCTTTTTCATCTCAGCCAATACTCTTTGTATGTTGTCTATTTTTTCAAACCACTTAAAAGTAGTGTCCCCGTTGATCGTAAAACCAGTTTTAGTTGCCTTGACTATCTTAGCATATACTTTTCGGCCCGCAGCTCGGGAAACATATTTTCTTAAAACCCCGTCATTCTCAATCTTCTTTTTTAACTTTTTTCTGCCCTCGCAGCTGAGATCTTTACATGACTCCTTGTTAAGCTCCTTGTGTATGTTTCTAAGCTCGGTTGCAATCCCTGTTAAGCGAGTCGGTAAAGTCTCTTTTTTAACATTATCTTCCACACTAGAGCTTCCGCCGGCCATCTTTAAACTATCTTGAAATATGTTAACCTGGTTACTTCCCAGTGTTGTCTCTATAGCTCCACGATATTTTGCCTCAAGGGAGACGCGACCATCCTCTTTAATATCCATTGTGTGGTCGTAAAGGCCCAACGATATTAACATATTAAGTTTTTCTATTTTTGAAATAGCTGTCATTTGTCTAGCGGACAAATTTAATGAAGCCAGCTGTTTAATCGTCGGTGCTGTGTAGCCAATCAATACTTTTATCTGATAATGATTGGGATTATACTTGTGTGTTTTGTTGTCGATTTTGGTTTCTGGAAAGAGTATCAAGTCTACATACCTTAACCCCTTGGGGGGAGCCGGCTCTCCTGGTGGTTGAGCGTTAAGGTCTTTTAAGCTCTTAAAAGAAAGTTTAAGCGTGCATTCAATGTTGTTCTCTATCGCACCATGAGACTCGCCAATCTGCTCCATAGAAAATGATTGCAAACCTACGTTGCGAAAAGATGGCTTTGTACTTTCATAAGCTAGGTATTCTTGTGCAGATGGTGCGACCTCGTTGCCAAAGTTGTCAGAAAATATAAACTCTCTATAGCATGGCACAGGGGTGGCTGAACGCGCACCAGTTGTTCTACCATCGGCTAAGGTTTCTATCTCTTCATAGGTAACTCTAAAAATTCTTATTTTAGGCTGCATAAGAGATAAAACGGATTGGTCAATATTGTAAAAAGCAGACAGATCATCAATACCACGAAGTCTGTTTATAATCTTTGAGCCGTCACCATTTACTTGTCGAAAAGTCCTATAACCAAATAGCTTTTTCTCTTTCTGATAAAATCTTTCAATTTTATCAATATTGTCCGTCAAGATATGCTGCTCTATGTTGGTGGTATCTCTGGTGTTGTTTGATATTATATCTGTTCTTTCGCGGATTGTTTTCTTCTTAGCGGAGTTTTTTCCTTTACCACCTGCTGATGTTGCGCTTGCCATTTAAACCTCCTAGTAGCCCAAATAATATAACGCTGTTTCTAGAGGAGTTGGTATATAGATCACATCTCCAGCTTTTACATCAAATTCCGTTGGCTTTTGATTATAAAGTGCAATAACCCACCAAAGGGTTGGATCCTTATAATACTCTTCGGCTAGCTTGTAATATCTGTCATGGGCGCCCCAAATATGGCTAATTTCACTGTAGTTTCTAGCATCGGCAGAGTCTGGATGTTTAAACCTTGGTGTGTTATATTGCCTTATATCAGCTTTGCCTCTTTTTTCTAACAACTTCTTATAGCCAGGGTCATCATTAATAAAAATGTCTTGATTAAAATATCTCATTATGCTTTCTCCTTGCGCGCTAATCAGTGCGGCCCTGGGGCGGACCACTATCCACCCTTACATCAAAGATGACCTCTTCTTTCGCTTCTTGCGCTCGGTCGGCCGGCGTACCAGGCTTCGCGCCTGTGCTAACATCAGTTGATAGGCCAACGCCTGGGCCTGCTCCAGGTGTATTCTGTGTGTCTCTCTGCAGCCCAAACAAGTAAGGGAAGCCAGGTGCAGACAAACCGCCTCGCCACTCACCAGTGTCCGAGCGCCAGCCGGCTTGGTGATCATTAACCACATTCAATGTAAAACCAACTTTCATTAATTTCGGCACAATGATTTTTGAGCCCTCTGGAAAAGAGTTTGAGAAGCCTGCTTGTTCTACAGCTCTAGCGGCCGCGTTGGCGGCTGAAGATCCTACATTTTCTGAAGCTATGTGAATGACTCCCTGATCCAAGTCGTGCGTTACGGCAAGCCCTTGAATAGAACAAAGCGCCCCTTGTCCGTCTCCAGTTGGCGACGCAATTAAATTTGCATATCGCACTCTGAACAAAGGCGTTGCGGCGACTGATGTTGCATTTTCGGTTTGACTATAGGTTGGATAGGTAGACGCATAAAGCCAGTTTAAGTTATTTAGATTGTTTAAAGCAGAAGTTATAGATGTAGACGGAATGTTTAATCCAATAGTTATGGATCTTCTAGAGCTTTTCCAGACATAATAGGGCGATGTTCTACCAAAAGCTGTTTCTTGTGATGTGTCTTGCTTAACTTCATCTTTAATGCTATCCAAAAACGCTATAAACTGTATTACCGGAGGGTTTTTAATATGCACCGGTATAATCTCCAACAAGGCTCCGTCTGCGGCCGCAGCAGAGCTTTCAAAATCGCCATCTTTAAACTTTACATTTGAAAAGCCCTGATCAGGCTGTTCACCGTTAAACGCTGCTACTTCATATTGAAAAAACTTTGGCATCCTATCTTACTCCTATGTCGCCATGGCGTTATTAAGCGCATCTTGAAGGCGCTTGGCCTGAGCAGTTGTCATGTTTTCCACCTTAAACTTGATCTCGCGTTCTTTGGCTTGCGCTATAGCGAAGGTGGACGCGGCGGTTTTGAACTCAGCAGCCGCTTCGGACAGTTTTTTAACGTTTGGGTCCACCGGAGGGGGCGCTTTTGCAGTTTGTGTTGGCGGTGCAGTTGGCCTCACAGGGGACCCGGGCGTTCTACGGGCAGGCGTCCCGGGCGAAGGCCCGCGGGCGAGGAAAGGTATTTTTACGCCGGTTGCTTTAGCGATCTCTGGGACAGAGGCGATCGTTACCGCGCCGAGTTTCGCCGTGGCGCTCAACCTCGCGGCCTTGTCAGCGGCCATAGAGACTCCTTTAAAGTTGGTCATAAACGCTATCATAGCTCTTTCGGAATCTTTGGTTTGTTTCAAAATTCTTGAAAAAGCTTTTACCATAATATTAGAGCCCTTCAGGGCTGTAGTTCTGGTTCTATCGACAAATTTTTGGAAACCGCCGCCTAGGCGACCCATAGCTTTATTTAGGACCTCAGAGCGAGTCATCGTGTCTGTTATTCTATCTCCAAGGTCTTTTTGACTCATTGCTGTAGTTGACATGTTTTTTTGAGCTGCATCAAATGCATCCTGCGAGCCCATGAGGCGAGCGAGGTTCTCGACTGTGCCTACGCCGGCGGCTTGAGCTACGACCATGCGCATACGACGATTCATAGTCTCAAAACTTAAGCCAGCTTTCGACACAGCTTCTTTGATCATCTCAAACTTTTCGGCTGGATCTGCATGCACTAGTTTAGTTATGTCCATAAAAGTACCGCCTAGGACAGCATTCAGCCTTTGTCCGGCTTCGGCTGCACCTTTGAAGGTGTCAAGCTTTCCAGCCATTGTCGCTAGTTCACCTACTTTTATACCTGTAGCGACAGATTGTGCCTCAAGGTCAGCAAAAACTTTAATAGCACGATCACCGAACTGAGCTAGTGTTTTCATATTCGCATTAAAATCTTTCATTGCTTGGCCAACATTTATACCAAGCGTGTCTGCCATAGTCACTAGCTGTTTTGTTGATTGCGCAGCGATGACAGGAGTTTGCTTAAAAGCTCTTGTGAAAAAATCTATACTAGCGCCAGATGTCTCAACTGTAACGCCCATTTTACTTAAACCAGCAACAGTGTTCGCTACAAACGCGGTGACTCCTCTGTTGGCCTCCATAAACTGTGGTCGAAACAATGACGCTGTACCAATCAAGCCTTTTAAGGCCTCGGACGACTCTTTCGCGCTGATTCCCACGTCGACCAATGGCTGTTCTGGTAAGTTAGCTGTAAATTTTGCTGCTTGAGCGGGGTCTATTATATCAACGAAAGTATCCTTCATACCCTCCCTGAAAAGACCAGTGGCTTTAACAACAGCTCGAAAGCTCTCGTCCATCTGTTTTGGTACATTCTTAAGGTTGTCGAAAGTAGCTTTTAAAGTTAAGCCAGCGTCGCCAATAATCCCTGCGTGCATCAAGAGCATTTCAGGTGCCAGCACAAATGTGTTAGCAACGTCTTTAGCCAGACCCCCAAAGACCGTAGCGGCTGCGGTTGCGTCTTTCACAATTTGAGTCAAGGTTAAATCCGACTGTTTTCTACCAGATTTATAAAAAAGCTCTTGGTTCGCTTGGTTGCGCCTATATGTGTCTTCTAATATTTGCGCTGAAAGTTTTTCTTGTTGTATTATTTTGTCCCATTCTTTTGTTTGCTCATTTAACGCTTGTGTAATTTTTTTAGTGAAATCGAGAATTTGATTGTTGTTTTGACTAATATTAACCAAGGTTTGTCTGATTTTCTCCAGCTCAGCTTTCCGATCTTGCAGCCTCTTTTTTTCTTGCCGTGTCAGGTTCTGATTGCTGGCCAGCTGGGCGTTGACCATATCAAGTTCGCCCTTAGCTAAGTCAATGCCGGCTCTTTTTAGCTCAATCTGCTCTTTGAGGTCTTTGATCTCCTGAGCCCTAGCGAGATTTCCCTGATCAATCTCATTCTTGATCGTCGTCTCCAGGCTCGCTAGCTGGTTCGCTTGACGTATGAGCTGCTCTTGCAGCTGCACTAATCTTTTTGCTTGCTCTTCGGTCATTGCCATGTTAAGTCTCTCCCAACAGTACTATAAATAGTATCTGCTAGCAAAATAAAGCCTTGACGCTTTAAAAGCTAACTATTATATTGATCCGCCTCTAGCTCAAATTGTTCTTTTAGTTTGTTTAAGAACCATAAACGTAGGCCGATTGGAAGATTGTACGCTTCAATAAAGCTCCAACCTCCATGATACTTAAGAGCAAAGAACTGCTCATAAACCGATTCCATGTAATCACTGTCCAGGCCAAAAAAATTCCGCGGACAGCGGTACCTCCATATCCTCGCTATAACTGCAGGCTTTACATACAAATTCTTGCGTTGTGTCGATGTTAGGTATTAATCTAGAGTAAACTTTTCTAATATGTCTAGAGTCAGCCGCTGGAATGTTCTCAGCAAAATGATTTACAACGTCTTGGTTTTCCTCTCCGTTTATAGACACCATAAAAGCTTTCAAGGTTGATGTAATTATATTGTCTCCGCTATCCTCTAGATTAACCTCTTCTTTTCCTGTTAAGAGGCGAAGCTCAACTTCAACACCAGAAACCGGCAAGTGAAGTTTAAAGTTTTGCGTTTCTTCATTAAACGATGCCTTTGATTCCTCTAAGAATTTTTGATCAAAGCATTGTTCATTTATTTTTGACGATCGTAAGTCAAATGTGTGTTCAGTTGCAGCTTGGCACAAAGGACAAGACATTTTCACAGTATAGCCAGAACCATAGCCAGAGATCCTGGCGGCGACCATGATTGCATTCCGATCTCCAACTAACAAACTAGTTGGATCAATATTTTGGTCAACAATCAAGTTTTTAAATAAACGATCTAAGACCAAGCCTTTCTTAATTAAGGTCTCTGAAGAAAGAATATCCTCTTCCTTCGCAGTCATAAACTTAATTTCTATAGTCTCTTGATTGTGAAGTGGGTGGTCTTTCGAGTAAAACCTACCTTTTGAAGGCAGTTCTACAAACTCGGTTGGCACCACATAGGAAAGCTGCGGTGCCTGAGCTGCAGGACTTGAAGTGTCTTCAGGACGGCTGGGCTGTCCAAAGCGCTTCTCATTATTTCTCATTTATTCCTCTCTTAGGGAGTTTGATACGAATATAACATCAAATATCTATTTTGTAAAGTAAAATAAGAGAAAACTATGTTCCGATAACGTACGTGCCTTGATTTGCTTTATAAGTGGCATAATCATACTTAAATGTGCATGCGATCTCAACCAAATCATCAGATGCATAATCAAGATCACCGAAAGCTAGTTTTGAAATGAATGCGTTTTTAAGGGTCCACTGATCTAAGATTGTAGGATCAATCTTTACACCGCCTGGCTCGTCGGGTTCAATACCAGCGAAGTTTACATCTCCACCATCAAGCTGTCTAATTACAACATCGCCTAAGGCCTGTACAGAGGATACTTTAGTAACACCCTTAAGAGCATCACCTAAAGTATCCGGCTGGCTATAGCCGGAATTTATGAGCAGGTTGTAAAAACCAGACCCTACATTTGGATCTTTTGCATCGATGAA
>MDSZ01195391.1_pt1 | contig 14120 bp, 15 predicted proteins | sample 811201 | NCBI WGS metagenome assembly MDSZ01 (sample SAMN05326647, study PRJNA326480) | marine metagenome | isolation source: seawater | place: Indian Ocean: North | collected 2010
CATGTCTCCAATTTTAAACAAGTCATCAAAGCTTTTTTTTGTCCAATCTATAGATGAAATTTCGATTACTCCATTAATGCTGTCTTCAGTTTCAATTTCAACATTGAAACGATTTATTTTTTTAATTATTGATAATTTCCACCCAATCGACTCTTCCAACTTATAATCTTGAATATTTTTTTTCCAATTCGAATCAAATTTCGTATTTATTAAAGGTCCTCTCCAGCCTTTTTTTTTATCAAATGCAATTAAACCTCTTCTAAGCGAACTTGTGGCAACATTTTGTAAATATAAATTTAATGGCGTATTAATGGTAAATCCTTGTTTATAAACTTTATCAAATCCATATTTATCTACAATTGCCTTTCGTACATCTTCAACATAGTATCTCGAGTCTTCTAAATAAATTCTTTTTCTTTTATTTAAAATTATTTCAGAACTGGTTAATTTATTAAATTCATCTTTTGTTATATAAGAATTATCGTATAAGTTTTTTAAAACCAAATTTCTTCTATATTTTGCTAGTTCTAAATTTTTATAAGGATTGTATTTACTTGGTGCCTTAGGTAGGGCTGCTAATAGAGCGGACTCACCATAATTTAAATTACTTATGGGTTTGTCAAAAAATTTTAAACTAGCTGAGGCGACGCCGTAACTTCCTTCTCCTAAGTAAATTTGGTTTAAATAAAGTTCAAGAATCCTTTCTTTGCTGAGCGCTCTTTCAATTCTAAAAGCTAAAATAGCCTCTTTTATTTTCCTGTCTAGGCTAACTTCATTTGATAAAAGAAAATTTTTTGCTACTTGCTGTGTTATAGTCGATGCACCCTCAAGTCTCTTTGAATAAAAAATGTTAAAAATATTGTTATAAATTGCCCTTAACACACCCTTTGCATCAACACCTGGGTGGGAAAAGAAGTTTTTGTCTTCGGCAGATAAAAATGAATTAACTACTTTTTTTGGTATTGAATTATAGGGTATGAAAATTCTTTTTTCAGAGGAAAAATCAATTACTAATTCGCCATTTCCTGAATAAAGCTTACTTGAGACTGGTGGTTTATAATTTTTAAGAAATTTATAATCTGGGAGTTTATTTGAATAATTCCATAAAATACCAATAACTATTAAAATAGTCGCTAAACTTAAGAAAACTGAAATAATCAAAAATTTCTTTATATATTTATTCATTTTGGTTTAATTTAATTGACGAATTTGTTAATGTTAAGGCACAGAATTTATAAAAAAAAAATGAAACAAATATATTTAAAATTATGGCAAAGAATTTATACATTGATGCATCGCATCCAAATGAGACCAGAGTTGTACTTAAATCAGATAATAATATTGAGGATTACGAATACGAAAGTATAAATAATACTTTAATTAAAAACAATATTTATTTAGGTAAAGTTAGTAGAATAGAACCTTCTCTTCAAGCAGCCTTTGTTGATTTTGGAAGAGAAAGACATGGTTTTTTGTCCTTCAATGACATACAGAGTGATTACTATCAACTACCAAAAGATGATTTAGAAAAAATAAAAAAAGAGGAAGAACAAGCAAGAGAAGAATTATCAAAAGAAAGTGAAATCAAGGAGACAAATCAAATTGAAACAAAAGATGGAAACGACGACGACAACACTATTGAAAAGAATATTGAGAATGAAAATTTGATTGAAAAAAAAGAAAGAAGATATCCATCAAAAAGATACAAAATTCAAGAAGTAATTAAACCAAATCAGGTAATTCTTGTTCAAGTATTAAAAGATGAAAGAGGTCTTAAAGGTGCTGCTTTAAGTACATTTATATCTATTGCAGGAAAATATTTAGTTTTAATGCCTAATACACCAAAGGGTGGTGGTATTTCTAGAAAAATATTTAATACAAGTGATAGAAAGAAAATTAGATTAATTTTAAATGAAATTATAATTCCTAAAGAAATGGGTTTAATAGTAAGAACCGCGGGTTCAAATAAAACAAAAAATGAAATAAATAACGATTTAAAAAATTTAATACAAGTATGGGAAAAGATTAAAGAAAATGCTCTCAATTCTATTGCACCAGCTTTAATTCATCAAGAAAGTGATATTATAAAAAGAAGTTTAAGAGACATGTTCGACGATGAGACTCAAAATATTATAGTTGAAGGAAATGAGGGATATCAAAAAACTAAAAATTATGTAAAATCAATGTTGCCTAAACACTTAAAGAAAGTAAAAAAATATAGAGAAAAAACACCTCTTTTTTTTAAAGAGAAAATTGAAACAAAACTATATGAAATATTTAAAGCTGAAGTTAAGCTTTCATCTGGGGGTTACCTTGTAATTAATCCTACAGAAGCACTAATTTCAATAGATGTAAACTCGGGTAGATCAATTAAACAAAAAAATGTGGAAAATACTGCTTTAGATACAAATTTAGAAGCTGCAGAAGAAATATCTAGACAAATAAAAATTAGAGATTTATCGGGACTAATAATTATAGATTTCATAGATATGCTTAGTTTTAACAACAAAAGACTTGTTGAAAGAAGATTAAAAGAGAGATGTAGAAAAGATAGAGCAAGAATACAAATTGGTAGAATAAGTAATTTTGGATTATTGGAAATGTCTAGACAAAGATTAAGGGAAAGTAGTGTCAAATGGCAAATTAATTTAACCAAAGAATCATTTTCATTAAAAATTTTAAAATTATTAGAACTAAAAACAATTGAAAATAAATCAAAAAAAATAATATTGAGTTTAAATGAAAGCGTTAAGGATTTTATGAATAATAACTTTGTTGATAGTCTGAATTATTTTAAAAAAAAGAATAAAATAGATTTAATACTTGAAGCGAATACAAATTTTGAAATCTCCGAATATTTAATTGAGTTTAAATTAAAGTCAGGTAAACTAATAGAAAAAATTGAAAATATTTCCGATATAAAAAAGAAAATAACTAAAGACAATATTGAAGAAAAAAAAATAATTAAATTTAAAAAAAAAACATTTCATAAGAAAAAATTTTATAAGAAAAAAGTTAAATAATTCCAGATTTTGGAGATGAAGGACTTCCAAAAATATTTTTATTAATTCTTCCAGCCAAATATGATTTGCGTCCAGATATTACTGCTAATTTCATTGCTTCAGCCATTAAGAAAGGTTTTTTAGCTTTTGCGATGGCAGTGTTCACCAGTACTCCATCGCATCCTAATTGCATTGCTATTGAGGCGTCAGATGCATCCCCTATACCTGCATCTATAATTAAAGGAATTTTAATCTGTTGTCTTAGCAAATTTATGTAAACTTTATTAACTATTCCTAAACCAGATCCAATTGGAGAAGCTAAAGGCATTATTGCAGACGCACCAGAGTTTACTAGTCTTTTTGCCATTAATGGATCATCAGTACAATATACCATAACTTTAAAACCTTCTTTTGCTAAAATTTCTGTGGATTTTAAAGTTTCAACCATGTCTGGAAATAATGTTTTCTTGTCACCGAGAACCTCTAGTTTAACTAATTTCCATCCGCCAATTTCCCTTGCTAGCCTTAGAGTTCTTAAAGCCTCTTCTTTAGTGAAGCAACCTGCTGTGTTAGGTAAATAAGTTATCTTCTTTGGATTTAAATAATCCATTAATAAAGGTTTTTTTTTATCAACAATATTAACTCGTCTAACTGCGACTGTAACAATATCCGCTCCTGAAATTTTTATAGCTTTTGCGCATTCAACAAAATTCTTGTATTTGCCGGTGCCAACTATTAGTCTCGATTTAAATCTTCTGGTACCAATTTTCAACGTATTTTTTTCCAAATTATCCTCCACCAATAAAATGTACTATTTCTAATTTGTCATTATTTTTTAAAAAAATTTTATCTATTTTTGATTTATTCAAAATTTTTTTATTCAATTCAATTGCTACCATATTTAAAGGGATTTTTCTTTTTTTAAGCAGCATTTTAACTGTGCATTTATTATTAATATAAATGAATCTACCATTTGCTTTTATTTTTATTTTATTTTTTTTTATCATATATTATAAGTCATTCGTGAGTAAAAAAATTATAATTATAAACGGCCCAAATCTTAATCTATTAGGAGAAAGAGAACAATCACAATATGGAAAAACAACCTTAAAAGAAATAGAAGATGATTGTAATAAATATTCCAAAAAAATAAATTCTGATATAATTTTTTTTCAATCTAACATTGAGGGAGAGATTGTAAGCAAAATTCAAGAGAGCAGAAACAAATTTGATGGATTAATAATAAATGCCGCTGGTTTTACTCATACTTCTGTATCTATACGCGACTCTTTAAGTATATTAAAAATACCTAAAATTGAAGTACATATTTCTAATATATATAAGAGAGAAGAATTTAGACAAAAATCTTTAATTAGCGGCGTTGTGGATGGTGGAATTTTTGGTTTGGGACCTCAATGTTATATTTTAGCCATAAATGCAATGCAAGATTTACTAAAAGATGGAAATTGATAAAAAAATAATATTAAAATTAATTAAGACTTTAGAGGATTTAAAAAAGTCAGTAAAAGATATTTCTGACCTTAACAATGACGATGATATAAATGTTTCTAAAAAAGAAGAAGAAGTTATTGGTACTGTAGTAAAAAGTCCCCTAGTTGGAACTGCATATTTAGCGCCAGAACCTGGTGCTAAACAATTTTCTGAGGTTGGCAAGAGAGTTAAAAAAGGAGATACAATTATGATTGTAGAAGCAATGAAAACAATGAATCATGTTCCATCAAATGTTGATGGTATAATTAAAAAAGTTTGTGTTGAGGATGGTGAGCCTGTAGAGTTTGGTCAAAATCTAATTATTATAGAATAATGTTTAAAAAAATATTGATTGCTAATAGAGGTGAGATAGCTGTAAGGGTTATTAGGGCATGTAAAGAATGGGGTATTTCTACTGTTGCAGTACATTCAGATGTAGATAAAGATAGTATGCATGTAAAGCTAGCTGATGAAAGTGTTTGTATAGGTTCGCATAAACCAATAAATAGTTATCTTAATATTCCATCTTTATTATCTGCTGTTGAACTAACAGGCTCAGATGCAGTACATCCTGGTTATGGTTTCTTATCTGAAAATTTTGAATTTGCAAGAATACTTGAAGAAAATAAAATAAAATTTATAGGACCTTCCTCAAAATTAATCAAAATGATGGGGGATAAAATCCAAGCAAAAAAAATTGCTAAAGAATATGGGTTACCTGTAATAGAAGGTTCTGACGGAGGAATAACAGATATTAAAGAGGCAAAAAATATATGTAGAAATATCGGGTTTCCCATTTTAATTAAGGCATCAGGCGGTGGTGGAGGTAAAGGAATTAAAATTGTTAAAAATGAAACTGAATTTGAAGAAAGTTTTAAAACAGCAAAAATTGAAGCTCAAAAGTATTTTGCTAATGATGAGGTGTATATAGAGAAATTTTTTCAAAATCCTAGGCATATTGAAGTTCAAATTTTATCAGGAAAAAACAGAACAGTACATTTGTATGAGAGAGACTGCTCAGTTCAACGAAGACATCAAAAATTAATCGAGGAGACACCAAGCCCAGTTCTTACAGATGAAGTAAGAAATGATCTTTTAGATAGAACCGTAAAGATGGTTCAAAAAATTAATTATGAGGGTGCCGGGACAGTTGAATTTATTTATGAAAATGGGAAATATTATTTTTTGGAAATGAATACAAGAGTTCAAGTTGAACATCCCGTTACAGAAGTTGTTACTGGAATAGATATTATTAAAGAGCAAATAAGAATTGCATTTTATGGTGATACCTCCTTAAAACAAAGTGATATAATACCCAGAGGTCATGCAATTGAATGTAGAATTAATGCAGAAGATGCTAGTAAAAATTTTCAACCTTCGCCAGGTACAATAAATATGTGTCACCAGCCCTCAGGGTTTAGAACAAGAGTTGATAGCTCAATTTATCAAGGGTATAAGGTGACTCCTTATTACGACAGCATGATATGTAAGTTAATTTGCCATGGTAGAGACAGGTACGAAGCCATACAAAGAACAAAAAGGTCACTTGATGAATTTGTTATAGATGGAATAACAACAACTATAGATTTACATAAAAAATTACTAGAGCATGAAAAATTTATAAATTCAGATTTTAATGTAAATTGGCTTGATAATGAAAAAATAATTTAATTAAAACATTTTGTAAGCCAGATATCATAAACTGGATGATCAAAAGGCTTTAGTGATGGACTTGACGCGAAAGTCCAGTCATTAAATACAAAAACTTTATCTTTGTCTGAAAATGTAACATCCTTAACTTGAAGGTATGCTGTTATTTCAGGATTATCATCAAAAGCGGAGTTACTGCACATCAATGCTTTTATCGAAAGATTTTTAAACTTTTTTTCCTTACCAACTTCTATATTTAAAGTTGAGTTTTTTGAATTAACTTTATCCAAGATTTTAATTTCCACATATTTTCCAACAATATTTTCTGTAGAAAAAGAATTTGCTGAGTATATAAAAAAATAAATAATTAATCCTAGATAAATAATTTTATTTTTTCCAAGTAGAATATTTTTTTTTGGTAGCATTATTATTTTTGTTTGGCTTATAAGCTTTTTCAGTACCAGTTTGATTTGGCATATGATCTTTTTGCCAATTATATTTTTTTAAATCATGTGAGTTTTCAATCTTATTTTTTGTGTGATGAATCCATGAATACCATTCAATTGGAATTTGGGTTGCCTCAATTTCTCCCTTAAAAATTACCCACCTAGAACCATTTCTATTTTGAAAATATTTATTTCCAAAATTATCCTCACCGACTTTTTTTCCATAAAATAAAGTATAAAGTCTTGTTCCTAAGGTTTGACGATTCCACCAAGTGAATATTTCTTTTAATAATGTCAACATTTTTTTTTTAATTTTTTTACAATTAAAAATTGTAAAAATAAAATTAGACTATATTTACAATTTGTATATAAAATAATTTTTTTTGAATCAAATAAAAATATATATAAGGAAAAAAAATGGCAAAATACCTTGTTGAGACATATTACACTTGCAGTTTTAAAGTGAATCATTATTTAGATAACTTGGATGAAAAGGATCTTGAAAATCTTGAACAAAGGGAAGATGGTAAATTCGAGATAATTGATATCAAGTTAGATAATAGAAAAACAAAAAATTTAGATAACTTACCAAATAAAAGTGAATTTAAAGATACAGAAATAAAAAACTCTAATAATAAAATTTTGAACCGTAGCAAAAATTTAAACATTACCAATCAAAAATTGGTAAATAAAGTTATTGAAAGCTCTACTAAAAGATATGGTATGCCTGATAGAAGAAAGGGGTACATACAAAAAGCAAGCGTTGGAGATCATAAAGTATATTTACATACAGGTGAATATGAGGATGGTAAAATAGGCGAAATATTTATTGATACAAGTAAAGAAGGTGAATTAGTTAAAGCTTTAATGAATAACTTTGCAATAGCTATTTCATTAGGGCTGCAGTACGGAGTTCCTTTAGATGAATTTGTAAATGCATTTGTAGACACTAAGTTTGAACCATCAGGAAAAGTTTACGGAAATGATAGAATTTTAAGCGCAACTTCAATTCTTGACTACATCTTTAGAGAGTTAGCTATTTCTTATTTGAATAGAGAGGATTTGGCTCATACACCATCTATAGGAGGTTCAGATAAGAATTTAGACCAAAATGTAGAAACAGAGGACAATGAAGACCAAAGGCAAATTCTTAAGATAGTTAAAGATATAACAAGTAAAGGGTTTGTAAGAAATAATTACAAAAAAAAATTAGTTGATTTGTCAGATATAAGATTAAATCTTAAAGGAAAAAAATAATTATTTTTTATCTTTTATATGTAAGCCGAGTTCTTTGAGTTGTAAATTACTTACGTTTGATGGAGCATTCATCATTAAATCTTGTGCATTTTGGTTCATCGGGAACATTGTAACCTCCCTAATATTTTTTTCTTTTGCAAGAAGCATAACGATTCTATCAATTCCAGGAGCTATACCTCCGTGAGGTGGAGCTCCATACTTCAAAGCATTAATCATACCGGAAAATTTTGTTTCTACAAAATCCTTATCATATCCAGCGATAGAAAATAATTTATACATCAATTCAGGTATATGATTTCTTATGGCTCCCGACGAAAGCTCGACTCCATTACATACAATATCATATTGATAGGCCTTAATTTCTAACGGATTGTCAAAATTTAAGTTTTTTAAGTCTCCTTGAGGCATTGAGAAAGGATTATGGCTAAATTTAATTTTACCAGTCATCTCGTCTGTTTCAAACATAGGATAATCTACAATCCAACAGAATGCATAAGTATTTTCGTCAATTAAATTTAAATCATTTCCTATTTTTTGTCTTGCATTTGATAGTAATTTTTCAATTTCTTCTTTTTTTCCACAGGCAAAGAAGATGCTATCCCCAACTTCTAATTTTGTTAATTCCATTAATTTTTTAAGTGAGGCATCAGAAAAAAATTTGCCAATCGGTCCTTTTGCAATTACTTTTTCTTTTTTTTCCAATGTAAAATAAGCTAATCCTGAACTGCCCTCATCTTTGGCCCACTTGTCAATATTATCAAAAAAACTTCTTGGCTTATTAGCTGTATTCTTAATAGGTATACACCTAACTATTGAGCCTTTGTTAATTAAATTTTTAAAAATTTCAAACTTTACATCTTCTCTAGTAAAAATATCAGTAACATCGATTATTATAAGAGGATTCCTTAGATCAGGTTTATCTGTACCGTATTTTAACATTGAGTCATGATAATTAATTCTTGGGAATTTTTTTTGTAAAATTTTACTTTTTGAAAAATTTTTAAATAAATCTACCATTAATTCCTCTAAAATTCGAAAAATATCCTCTTGTTCAACAAAAGACATTTCAATATCTAATTGATAGAATTCACCAGGACTTCTGTCAGCTCTTGCATCTTCATCTCTAAAACAAGGGGCTATTTGAAAATATTTATCAAAACCAGAGATCATTATAAGTTGCTTAAATTGTTGAGGTGCTTGAGGTAATGCATAAAATTTACCTTTATTTAACCTGCTTGGAACTAAAAAATCCCTTGCACCTTCTGGGCTTGATGAAGTCAATATCGGTGTTTGAAATTCTAAAAAACCTAATTTACCCATTTTTTCTCTTATAAAAGAAATTATTTTTGATCGTAAAATAATATTTTCATGTATTTTTTTTCTCCTTAAATCGAGAAATCTATATTTCAATCTTATTTCCTCAGAATATTCTTGATCACTAAATATTGGCATGGGTAATTCTTTACATGTGCCAAGCACTTCAAAAGTGTCGATTTTTATTTCTATCTCTCCAGAGTTTATATCTTGATTTATTGTCTCCTTTGACCTCTCAATAACCTTTCCTAAAACTTTAATTACACTTTCAAGCTGAATTTTTTCTAATTCCTTAAAATAATTATTTTTTTTATCTATTACACACTGTGTTATTCCATAATTGTCTCTTAAATCTATAAACAACAAATTCCCATGATCTCTTTTTTTATTTATCCATCCAGACAAAATAATATTTTGGTCTACATTTGACTTATTTAATTCGCCGCAATTATGTGTTCTATATTTAACCACTTATTCCTTAATTATTTGTTTAATAATTTTCAAATCAATAGGTTTTTTTTTTTTCAAACTTATCTCATCAACTTTATATATAAATTCATTTATTTTGCCATAAGATCTGTCTATTCTTTTTACGATATACTCTATTATTCTTTTTTCAATTCTAATTTGTCTGTCAGAAAAATTTTTAATTAATAAAGCAAATATTAATTCATCATTTGGTTGTTTGATTTCCGCTAAAATACAATTATTAAGCCTTGAATTCAAATCTTTAAGTTTAAATTTCATTTTAGTAACAGGTATTTTTGAATTTATAATCATATACTTGTTATCTTGATCAATTAAGTTCATCAACGAATAAATTAATCTTTCTTCAATTTTATTTTCAAAGTTGTCTAAAACTATATTTTCGTGAATTTTTAGTTTTCGAAATATTTCATCATTTATGTCTGTTTCATTTATTATTATTGCTTTAAACTTTTCAGAGAAAATTTGAGAAAGGTGAGTTTTGCCACAGCTTTTTTCTCCAAATATATTTATAATATTTCTCTCCCATTTTGGCCAATTATCAATTATTTTAAAAGCAAAGAAATTACTTTCTGATACAAAAAAATCTTTGTAATTGAAATTTTTTTTTTTATCAAAATTTAATAGGAGCTGATTTAATTCATTCATTTAATAACCATATTTCATTAGATATATCTATTTTAAATTTTTTATTTTTGAATTCTGATAAAAACTTGTCTGGGGTACCGTTATAAATTAATTTATATATATTCTCGTCACTATTTATACTATCTATACTATAATCATAAATTAAGTCTGATGATATCAATTCACTCTCAAATTTATTTATTAATTCAATTTTTTTTGAATTTATAGTTATAGTAAGTGGTAGTTTAATAGAAGTATTAATTTCATTAACTCTTTTCCATTCATTTTCGTAATAAACTTTTAAGTTACTTATAATATTTTTTGAATTTTTATCATTTATGTCTTTTATATTATTAAAGTTTAGGTTTGATATAAAAAATTCATTATTTAATGAAATTCTAGATAAAACTTTAATTTTTTCCTGGTCTTTAAAAAATATGGATACAATATATTCCTTTGCATTATATTTAGAAAGTATATTATTAAAATCAAAATTTTCGATATTATCTAAATTATTTTTTATAAAATTATAATCATCTAAATCCTCCCCTGGCATATAATAACTTAATAGATTAGTTTTTTTTTGTTCCAAATTCCAATCTATATAAAATCTATTTTGATTATATAAGGATAATTCGTTATTTTTGAGATCTATAAAAATAGGAAGAAAAAAAATTTTTTTTTTAATTGGAGAGGATGACACAATATTTTTTTTATTTAAAAATGTTAAAATATCTCTTTTATTAAATAATATACTAAAATTTGCTGAATAATTATTATCTTTAAATCTCTCATCAACTATTGAAAAGGAGTCTAACATTGGTTTTATTTCATTAATATTTTTGACATCTATTTTATTATAGTCCTCAGATTTAATGACACGTTGAACTAGTATATTAAAAGACTCTATTATTGCTTTATCAATTACGTTTTCTTTTTTAAAATAAAGATTATATGGTTGAGTAATTTCTACATTTTCAATTTTAAAAACTTTAGCATATGTTTTAGTAGAAATAATGGCTAAATTTATAAACAAAAATATTAAAAGTGTGTATATATTAAACTTATAATTATTTATAAAAAAAAATTTTAGCATGAAAAAAACAAATCTAACATATGAGAAAAGTGGAGTTAATATAAAAGCTGCAGATAAGTTCATAAACTATATTTCTTCAAGCTTAAAAAAAACAAAAAATAGTGTTAATTTTAAGAATATTGGTGGTTTTGGTGCTGTAACTAAAATTCCTAAAGGTTTAAAAACTCCATATTTAGTAACATGTACAGATGGTGTTGGGACAAAACTTGAAATAGCGAATAAAATTAACAATTTTTCAACTATCGGTATTGATCTTGTTGCAATGAGTGTTAATGATTTGATTGTTCAAGGAGCTAAGCCAATTCTGTTTCTTGATTATATTTCTATAGATAAAATAAATTTACCTAAGATGAAATCAATAATGAAAGGAATAATAAAAGGCTGTAAAATTGCAAAATGTGAATTAGCAGGTGGTGAAACTGCTGAAATGCCGGGCACATATAGTAAAGGCAAATTTGATTTAGCTGGATTTTCTGTAGGTCTTGTGGAAGAAAAAAGAATTTTATTAAGATCAAATATTAAGGAGGGAGATTTAATTTTAGGCATTCCTTCTAGTGGTATTCATTCTAACGGATATTCATTAATTAGAAAAATTATTAAATTAAATAAAATTAATATAAATAAAAATTTGTTTCTCAAAAGAGAATTAATAAGGCCTACAAAAATATATGTTAATGAAATTTTAAAACTTATAGAAAAAAATTTAATTAATGCTTGTTCAAATATTACTGGAGGGGGGTTAAAAGACAATTTAAAAAGAATTTTACCAAAAAATCTTGATGCTGAAATAAACTTAAATTATATAAGACCCAAAAAAATTTTTACCTGGATAAAATCTACAGGTATAAAAGACAATGAAATGCTTAAAACTTTTAATTGTGGAGTTGGTTTTTGTATTGTAGTTAAAAAAAAAAATATAAAAAAAATAGAAAAATTTTTCACTAAAAATTTTAAACCTTATCTAATAGGTAAAATCACTTTAGGTAATGGAAACGTGATACTAAATGAAAAAATTAATTGGTAGGAAAAAAACAAATACAGCGGTTTTTATTTCTGGAGCAGGTACTAATTTTAAAAATTTATTAATTTTCGAAAAAAAAACTATATCTCCAATAAAAATAAAACTTGTAATTTCAGATAATGCAAAAGCAAAAGGACTGTTATTTGCAAAAAAATATAAGATAAAAAAAAAAATTTTAGATTTAAGAAAAAAATATGATTTTAAATTATTATTAAATATTTTAAGAATTAATAACATAAAATTAATTTGCCTCGCGGGTTTTATGAGGATTTTACCTGGATATTTTATAAAAAATTTTGAAGGAACAATTTTAAATATTCATCCATCATTACTTCCTAAGTATAAAGGATTAAATGTTCATTCACGAGTATTAAGAAATAAAGAAAAATATTCAGGTTGCACTGTACATCATGTAAATCGTAATGTAGATGAAGGAAAAATAGTTTTACAAAGAAAAATTAAAATATTGAAAAACGATAATCCCGTAAAGTTAAAAAAGAAAATTCAAAAACAAGAATATAAACTTTATCCAGAAGCAATTTTGAAGATATTTAATTAATCTTTAAAGAAAAAACTGATTTCTTTTTGTGCATTTTCTGGACTATCTGATCCATGAACAGAGTTTTTATCTATTGAGATACCAAACATTTTTCTAATAGTGCCGTCTTCAGCTTCTTTGGGATTTGTAGAACCCATCAATTTCCTATTATCAATAACAGCATTATCTTTTTCAAGCACCATTACTACAATTGGACCTGAAGACAAGTAATTGCATAAATCGTTGTAAAATGGCTTTGTTTGGTGAACAAGATAGAACTGTTCTGCTTCTGCTTTTGTAATTTGAATTTTTTTTTCTTTATTTATATTAAATCCTTTGTCTAAAAATATTTTTTTTATTTGTTCGACCAATCCTCTTTCTACAGCATCAGGTTTTATAATTGATAATGTTTTTTCTAAATTACTCATAATTATCTTCAACAAATTTGTTCAATAACCTTACTCCGTATCCAGTTGCTCCACTTGGATTTATTGCTCCTCCATATTTTGAAAAAGCCATTCCAGCTATATCTAAGTGTGCCCAAGGAGTTTTATCTGAGATAAATCTTTGTAAAAATTGAGCTGCTGTTGTAGATCCAGCGCCACCAATATAATTTATATTTTGCATATCTGCATTATTAGAATTTATAAGTTTATCATAATTTTTATGTAATGGCATTCTCCAAACTTTCTCATCAACATTCTTTCCAGCTTCATAGAGTTGATTAGATAACCTATCATTATTTGAGAATAGCCCAGCATACTCTGAACCTAATGATACAATTATTGCTCCGGTTAATGTTGCTAGATCAATCATTACTGATGGATTAAATTTCTTTTCTGTAAATGACATTGCATCAGCTAATACTAATCTACCTTCCGCATCTGTATTTAATATTTCTATAGTTTTTCCAGAGTACGATTTTACAATATCTCCTGGTCTTTGAGCGTTTCCACCGGGCATATTCTCTACCAATCCTACTACACCTACAGCATTAATTTTTGCCTTCCTTAAAGCGAAATTTTTCATTAATCCAACTACAACAGCTGAACCAGCCATATCATAAGTCATATCTTCCATAAATTTTGCTGGTTTTAATGAAATTCCTCCGGTATCGAAACAAACTCCTTTACCAACAAAACTCAAAGGTTTTTTATTTGATTTTGATCCCTTCCATTCAATAGTAACAAGA
>MDSZ01217190.1_pt1 | contig 14119 bp, 18 predicted proteins | sample 811201 | NCBI WGS metagenome assembly MDSZ01 (sample SAMN05326647, study PRJNA326480) | marine metagenome | isolation source: seawater | place: Indian Ocean: North | collected 2010
CAACACCCACACCAACACCCACACCAACACCCACACCAACACCCACACCAACACCCACACCCACTCCTACACCCACTCCTACACCAACACCCACACCAACACCCACACCCACTCCTACACCCACTCCTACACCCACACCAACACCAACTCCTACACCTACACCGATATCTAATTGGCAATATGTTTTTGACCAAACAATCCGCAACCGAGGAACCAGACCAGGCTTTGGCGAATGCTCCGCATCTCTGTCTGAATACATGGATAATTGTATTCAATGGATAAATGATGAAATTGACCCAGAAATTACTTATGAATCTGCGTCGTTTATATGTAATCATACATATATGACGGGTTCATTATTATCGACATGTACAGGACCTAATAGTTCATACATACGAGATCTCGAACATCCAAATAATCTTACAATCGGTCTTTCTCCGTCTGAAGAAACCTGCGAACAAATATTTGAACAGTTAAATTATGATGGTGGTCTTGAATTAGACTCTAATCAAATTAATAATTTATGTAATAGATCTTATAGAATAGACTCAACCAGTGGAACCTCCACAGCAATAGATTGTAATTGTGGTCCTACACCTACACCTACACCTACTCCTACACCGACCCCTACTCCAACTCCTACACCTACACCGACACCGACACCTACACCTACTCCTACACCTACACCAAATCCCAATCAACCTGCTCCCATCCCGCCAACGTGCACATCTAATTACACTCCAAATTGCGAAGACGAGGTGGAAAGACCCGGCGAAATCACTTGTACTAATTATATGACATACACAGAACCGGAGGGGGGTATCCCAGGATTTAAACAATATTATAATTGCATCCTGGATCCGGATTCTGAAAAAAAATGCAAACTGGATCCTAACACTTCATGTGGCAACATGATGGAAATATATTGTGGAAAATTCGAAGATTGTAATAATGGAAATTGTTCATATATAGGTGCTTCAACTAGATGGATGGATAATGGTTCACCTTCTTATAATGCTTTTATAGGGATGCGGTACTCGGAAGATGGTCAAGATGACCCGTGTATAAAATATACTCCAAGAATTCCTGGCAGAGCGTCAGAGGAAACGTGTAGTAAAATGATATTCAGTATAAACGATCCAAAATATGGAGATAAACAGGAAGATCATATTTATGCTAGATGTGGATTTAATCCGGATGGTACCAATGGACCTGAATGTACTAGTTGGAATACTAATAGATATACAGATGTTTGTAATGACCCTAGTACAATATGTTCTTCTTTATATACAACTGAAGAAGAATGTAATAGTGCTTCTCTTTCATGTAGTTGGGTTGATGGCGACCCAGATCCACAGGGGTACCCGAGGTGCCCGAAGGGTTGTATATCAACTAAAGACAACTGTTCTGATTTTATTCCTAAGTGCACTGGATCAGAACTCGCAGGACAGACGAATCCAGCTTGGCAGGCATGTAGGCAACAGACAGATGAAACCTCCTGCTATGCCTACAGTTGGTACGACAAGTCTCAATGTCAATGGGTCCAAAACCGATGCATGAATAAGGTTAATGAAGGGCGTGCGAATTATGGGTCTTTTAGTGGATGGTCGTGTATGCCGGGTGATAATAGTAATATTATTAGAGGACATATACCATGGTGCCACGGTCAAGGTACAAGAACATTTTGTTATGACATCAAGGAGGAGGAGGAAGCCTTGCTCAGCCCTGCGCTGGAAACTGTGCAAGATGAAATGTCCAACTATTATTTAAGAGTGCAAGGATTGCTAAAATCGGGGATGACCGGGGATGACGTGGAGAATATATTATCAAGACCGCAAAAGATTGTTGAAGATGATTCAAGTAATGGTTGTGGTAATAACTACAATAACATTGGACCTGGTGGCATTCAATGTAAATATTTTAATGGAAATTGTATGAATGACACTAAATGTATAGTAAATACGACACCATCCGCCTACCACAACCCTTCACCTCTACCTCCTAATCCAAACGCAAAGGTTAGACCTTTGAAACCTGTATAAATTCCAATCAATGTAGTAATAATGGGACATGGAATAAATGTATTACCGGCAGAATATTTAAACCCGATCAGTACCTATGTAGAAATCCTAATTGTCCATATCAAACCTTCGATTGCTCATATAATAACAAATGCAAAGGTTATGGCAATGTCTGTAATGATGCTACTGGTTGTTGCGCAGCGTAACAATGCTTCAATAACTCAATTCGTGTTTCTTATAGATAGATTTATCTAATTTAATTAATGGATCATATTCCTTAACTATTTTTTTATAGTCTTTAGAATCGTCTTTTAACCATATTTTTGTGATATTAAATTCTTTTTTAGGTGAAATTGATATACCATTAATTTCGTTTAAATTACCGTCAGTTGATAGATTTCCTGTAATACATAATAATATAATTCTTAAAAATTCATTTAATATATTTTTATCATATTTAAATGAAACACATCCACCCATTCGATTTTTTGGATCTTCCCAAGTTGGAAATATATCGCCACGCATCAAAAAAAACATACCATTTTGTAAATGGTTCAATCTATATACATTTTCTAATAATTTATAGTCAAATAAAGTTTTTAATTCAATTACTTTAATATAAGAATTATTATCCCAATTTTTATTGGATATTGAGTGATACCATAACGTCCATTTATTTTTAAGTAAATATTCACTCATTTACTAATTATTAATAATTTATATTTAAATATTACAGAAAAAAAATATTTATTTATTATATAATGTCTGATTTATTTAAACTCTTTATTGTAGCAATTTATTTATTTTTAGTTTACAAATATTATAAAAATACTGTATTACTATTATTATTTACATTGGCTCTAATTTTAATATTATGTAATATTCAAAAAATTGAGGAAGGTAATTGGGTAGAAGAATATTCTTCTGCTGATTTTGATAGTATTAATACTTTTGATAATAGAAGATTCAATAACAATAATAATAATAATAATAATAATGTTAATGTAAATAGAAATAATAATAATAATAATAATAATGTTAATGTAAATAGAAATAATAATAATAATGTTAATGTAAATAGAAATAATAATAATAATAATATTAATGTAAATAGAAATAATGGTAATAAATTAAGAAATATTATTCCTGTATCACAAGAAGATTATCAAATGGGTCCATATGATAATTTAGTATTAACTACAGGTAATCCAAAATCAGAATATGTACGTTTATTGAATGCTCCATTAGCATCAAATCAAGAATTATGTGTAAATCAAGGACACGAAAATCCTTTACAATGTAAAAAAACCCGTGGATTAAATATAGGTCCGCCTATAGATGGTGTAATTGGATCTCCACAAAATATGTTTATGCTTTCTAATAATCAAGCAAGTCCAAATTGTTGTCCATCAACTTTCTCTACTTCAACCGGTTGTATATGTACTACTGAAAATCAACGTAAATTTGTTAATCGTAGAGGAATGGGGACAAATCCCAAACCATCAGAAACATTATAAATATTATCTTTGTAACATTCTGTCATGAATTCTTTCATAATTATTAAAAGATAAGTTATCACTTTTTTTTAATCTATTAATTCTTTGTTCTTCTTCTTTTTGAAGTTTTATTTTCATTAATTCCTGTTTTTTAAGATCTTTATCAGACATTTTATAATTAACATTTGATCTAGAACTTTTTAATGAATTTAAATCATTTAATCTATCATTTAAATTTACAGAAGAAGTATCAATTAAACAAGAATTAGTAAATGCATCTTTATAATCTCTAAATGCTAATCCACCCGAAGATTCACCACTAAAATCACTTATATTATCTTGTCCTAAAACCATGATTGAATCTTTACCCCGCATAGATATATCGACTTGAGGTTCATCATATTTAATCATTTGTGATCCATGGTGCTTCTGTTGTTGAACTTTATATTTATTAAATTCATGATTAAATAAATCTTTGTTAAATGTTTTATTAAACATTTTAGGTTGTTCTATTGCATTAGAATTTTCTTCCATCCAATCACCATACCCATGATCATAGACACTTTCTATTTTATTTTCATCATAAATTTTATTAAATAAATTTATATCGAACTGATCTGTCATTTTAGTATTCTTCATATTATTTGAAGATTGTTCATTCATATATGATTTTGAATTATTCCTTAAATCATTATGTAAATTATTATTATTTTTATCAGATAATTTTTTTAGTAATAATGTATATGCTATAGATACTTTTTGAAATTCAATTTGTGAACCACCTCTATCAGGATGTGTTTTCATTGCCATTTTTAAATATGCTTTCTTTAAGATTTTTTCATCATAATTTTTTGGAATGGACAATATTTTGTATGGATTTAATTTTTGTGAGTTAGGTGGTTCTATCTGTGGTAATTGTGGTATATTTTGATTTGGAACATTATTAGTTGTTCCAACAGGTTGTTGATGATTATTTATATTAGTATTCATTTGTTTAAGAAGTATATTACTTGGAGTATTATGATTATTTTGTTGTTGATAACTATGATTTAAATACATATTTGATAAATTAGATATTTGTTCTTGTTGAGCAGCAATAATACGTTTTTGTTCATTTATATATTGATCATATAGATTAACATTTGTATTAGTATTATTTACACCCGATTGTGAATTACCCATATTATAATTTAATATAATTTATATTTAAATATAACATATATTATATGGTAGTTCCTTGTATTCCTTGTGCTGCTCCGATAGTAGCACCTGCTATGGCAACATTTTTTGGTGTAGGAGCAACTGCTGTAGCAGCACGTCGTTCTTTAAAAAAAAAATGTAAAGGGAAATGTAAAACTAAAAAAGGTAAAAATAAAATTATTAGTAAAAAATCTAATAAAAAATCTTTAAAAAAGAAAAACTTAAAGAAAAGAAAAAGAAAAACTTTAAGAAAGAAAAAATAAAATAATAAAATATATATATATATATGCCTAAAAATCTTTCTGAATCTATACAAGAAATGCTGAAATTATTAGGTAACTTTATTGAAGAATCAAAAAAATATAAAGAAGCAGGTGAAAGTAAGATTAATGCTTTATCAGTTAGTGTATCTCAGTTAATGCCTTTATTTATTTCTATAATAATTGTCTATATAATATATTTAAATAATATGCCAGTAGATTTTGAAACTTTACCCAATATTTGGCCCTTTGAATATTGGGGGGGAATTAGATTTAGTTCAATAATGAATATTATTGTTATCTTATTTACATTGGGTATTGTAATAGCATGTCAAGATAATATCAAACGTTTTTATATATCAATGATTACATTATTTTTTGTAATAATCATTATATATACAACTATTTATATCATATATAAAAATAAAGATGAAGAATATTTAAAAAGTATAAATGCTACATTATATGACGGGGCAAACTTTTGGATAATAACTTTTTTATCAACATTATTAATATGTGGATTAATTGGAATTATCTTCTATAACCATACATTTGAAAAATTATTAACATATCAGATAATTATTTTATTATTCTTTGTTATATTATTTTTATTTTTTAGAATAGATGGTTTATTAGATATAGTTATGGATATAATTTTGGATCCACTAAAAGATACATTTAATGCTTTAATACATGGTGAAGAAAGCGAAAGATTTCCAAGAATAGAATCAGGAGGAGATAGAATATTGATTTTATTCTTTTTATTTTTAAGATTAATTATAACAATTTTCATAGTAGATGATTTAGTATTCCTTGGTAAGAATGAAAAACATAAAGGAGAGGATGGATATAGCACGGCAAGGTGGATTGTTTTTGTGTTGTTAGTAATTGTTGGTTTAATATTAACATTATACTCATTTGAATATCCAGTCAAGAGAATAAAGACTATAACATTTTCGGAAAGATGTGGAAATATTACAAGTGTATATGAATGTAATAATGAATCTGGTTGTGAGTCTAGTGATCTAAATAATAATGATGATAATGTAACATGTACAGCAAAAGAAGAATTCGCTGATAATATAATTGATACAAAACTTGAAATAACAAATGGATCATGGTGGGAGAAATTATATACTAGTATAATTTATGATAAATTTTTAGTAATAGGATTCATTATACTTTTTTATTTTAAATTTTATAAAAATAAAAATAAAAATAAAAATAAAGATCCTGTTAGTGTAGTTGAAGAAAATACTAAAAAAAAAGTTATAGAATATATAATTAATAATTATTGTAATAAAATACCAGAAGGATTTTGTAAGAATCCTTCAATAATATCATCTGAGTATTGGAAGTCTCACCTAAGGTTTGGATCCAGAAAATCAAGTCCTAAATAATCAAATATATCTTTTTCTACAATAAATTTATGATCGACTACTTTCTTTGTATTATTATCTTTTAATGAATATTCATTTAATGATAATCCTTTATCTAAACATTTTTGTCTTACCATAGTATTGAATTCCATTGACCCTGTAAAATACAATATTGCAAAAGGATATTCACATGGTTTAGTATACATAATATCAATACGTCTACATGGATTCTGTCCATACCTACATAAACCATTATATTTCTTTGTTCCTCTAGCTAAATCATCAACTAGATATTTTGCTTCTTTAAGTTTATCAATAAATTCATCATATTTTTTTTTTGATTTACTTGAGAATAATACATCAATATCACCACTATCTTTCTTACCTCTACGATATGAACCAGCAATTGTGAAATGAACTGAATCTTTTGGTATATCTAATATTTTAACAATCTGTTTAAGATAATTTTCATGTAAATCTATTTCTTCTCTAGGAATACGAACTAACATATCATCATAATGCTTTAAACCTATTTGTTGAACATCATTAAGATGATCACCAATATTATCACATTTTCTGAGATCATCTATAGTTTTAAATCCTGCTTTTACTAATCTTTCAGCATTTTTAGGACCAACTCCATGTATATTCATAAAATCTTTTCGTGGATCATCAAAATCTTTTATTTTTTCATATAAAGAACAAGTCCCAGTCGACATTATTTGTTCAATCTTTTCTAATAAACCTTTACCCAATCCATTTATCTTTTTAAGATTTTCTGTTGTTAAATCTAAATCTGATTTTAAACTTTTAAGACTTGGAATAACTTTTTTATATGAGTTTGCTTTAAAATTTTCACCTTGAGTATATTCATGTTGCATAATTTCTGTAAATATTTTTATAATTAAATTTTTCTTTTCAGATGAAACTATATCATCTTTAAGTGTAACATCATCTCTAATTCTTAGATATCTTGGAAATCTGGGTTTACCTGAATCTGTTTTCCCAGAATGTTCAAATGTGATAATTGTTCCAATAGGATGTGTCGATTTGTAACTTTCTCTAATACTATCATCCATTCCTGAAATACTAAATTCATGATTATCATCTGGATCAATGATGGAATATGTATCATAATTAATAAGTGGTTTACATATAAATCCACCTAGAATGCCATCATATTTTCCATTACCCATATGATAATCCATAATAATTGCTTCAGCATCGAATGAAGGTTTATATTTCAACATAAAATTAGATCTTTTATCTTCATATTCAGAATTGGGATCTTTTAACATTATCCCTTCTCCACCTTTTTCAAGAACCCCTTTATATAATTTTTCCATATGTTCAATTGATTTAATCTTAATTTGTTTAGCACAAATAACTATTTCTGAATTATTTTCCTTCACTACTTTTTTCAACTTATCTACACGATTCTCAAATGTATCTGCTTCTTCTGGTAAATCATAAACCATATATTTTATCTTTTTCCATTCTTCATCTACAGGGATTTTTTTTCTAACTGTCCCCATATATTGAAAATATTCTCTGCCAGCAAATAATTCACCATCTAAATCTATGTTAGGCATAGCATCTTTAAACCATTCTGGTGCTATAAATTCTTTTTGATTACGAGATAAGAATATTCTTTTATCAGGAATCCATCTGGCACGATATCCATCAAACTTTTCAGAACATAACCAACCTATTGGTGGGTTATAATTTTCAAGAGATCTTGGTGCTTTCATATCTTTTGTGTATTCTTTTGCGAGCATGAATTCAACCATATTCAATTATAATAGTATTAAATGTTTAAATATAATTTATCTCAAAATCAAATTTAAATTTGATTGATTATTTAAAGAATTATTAATATAAAATGGCAAACAATATGAACATCAATAATATTCCGATGAATCCTGATCATATTATAATAAACAATAACGCCCCAATTAATAATCAACTAGTACATATTCAAGAACAATTGAATGATATTTATAATATTCTCCAAGTTATTGTTACAAATAATTATGTAGATAATATGAACATTAATAATGTTCATAATATGCTTTACAATATCCAAAATATGCTGAACGGTCTTCACTATAATGATAATCAATTTCTTATTATTCAAAATATGATCAACAATCAAAACAATCTTATTAATCATATCATCAATAATAACTAACAATATTTAAAAGATATATCTGTATAATATATATTATGAAATATGATATTTTTTATCCTTTATTTAGAAATATAGTTCGTCTTAGAAAATTATCTTTGGAAAGATATAATTGGAATATAGAAATGAAAGTATTAGAATTAAATTGTGAGATAGATACATTTATTAAATATATTAATAAGAAAAATAAACACATTGAAATTATGAATGGTCTCAAACAATCTCAAGATAATCTTAAAAAATAATATTTTTTTTTACCATTTAAAGAATTTTTATAATTAAATTATATGGATTATTTTAAATATATATCTATAGATATTATTGAATATATATTTAAAACATTTGATCAAAAAACAATATGTAGATTATCTATAGTGTGTAAGGATTTTAAACGCATATGTGATAATAATGAAATATGGAAAAAATTTTATATAATGACAATACATTATAAATGGATAATAACTGAAAATAGTGTTCATAAAGGTGATGTATATATACCTAAGTCAATGGGTGAAACACATTATCCTTTTATATTTATTAAAAATGGATGTATGAAATGTCAAGAAAATATGATAAAAGAAAATAATTTTTTATACAGAAAACCATTTAATATGAGTATAAGTGAATGGCGAGAAGATATTAGAAATGAATGGAAATCATTGAATGAAAGAAAAGGTCTTCATCATTTGTGTCAAGATCCAACTCATTATTATATAAATACATTAGAATGTCCTATAATAAATAGAGAATATAAAAATTATAAAAAAATTATAGTAAAAAAACTATTATCTAAATATAAGCATAAAAAAAAGTTTGATTCATCACGATTAGAAGAAGCTTATAATTCAATTATTAGTTAATATTATATATTTTATATATATATATATAATATATTATGGCAGATTATCTTTTTAATCCAAATCCTGAAAGATTTTATCAAAATGAAGGATATTCATTTAATTATTTTGAAACTAAAAAATTAGTATTAATTTATAGTTCTAATGCAAGTCTTACTACAAATATATATTCAGTTGGAAATTCTACTAATCCTGTTAATGCATCATCTTCTTTATATGAACCTTCTGATAATGGTAAATTTAAATTTGTATTAATGGAAGATTTAATTATAGATAAAATGTCTGATGTATTTTTAGATAATTTTACTATATTAGGAGCAAATGCTTCAAATGCCTCGTCTACAGGTGTGGCAACATATGGTATAACTTTAGGATTTGATGATATAAAACAAAATACTGTTAGTAATAATACAACCATAAATTCAAGAGAATTAATTGTTTTAAATTCTCTAGATGTACCTTCACCTGAGAATAAAATGTATGAATTAAGAAATAAAAAGTTTAATTATCTAGGTGTAATACAACCTGGAAGATATAGAGATATAATAGGTTATTTAACTGATCTAAATAATAAAAAAATAACACCTGCTTCCAGTACTAATTTAACATTTACAATTGATTTAGTTATATCAAATAAAAGATAATTATTTAACTTTATAATTAAAATATATTTTATCTTCCATTTTTTCTAATTTATTTTTTATATCTTTAATATTATTATTCATATCATCTAATTTTTCATCGGAACGACTCATAAATATTTTCATGTCATTAATATATTTATAGTTCTCATCTATTTTTTTTTCTTGAGCATATACTTTGTTACTTAATATATCTAATTTTTCAGAATGTTTACCTATTTGAAAAACTAAGCCGCCTATAGATAATACAGTTGCTGATATTGGAGCAATCGTATTAAAATTAACACTCATAATAGTAATTAATATATATTAGATAATATATTATAAAAATATTATAATTGATATTTATTATATATTTCTGTATCATGAAATTCATTTAATGAATTTGTTAATTCATAATATTTATTTTTAAGATATTTTTGTTGTGATTCATTTCCTTTTTCAAAACATTGTTCCATTAAACTATTTACGCCATATACAATTTGATCATCTAATTCATTACCATTCCATTTACTCCAATTACTAATATATTCTTCACTTAAAGACATTTCTGGAATTGCTTCACATATTAATTCTTTATCTGACCCTTTATTTTTAGCTTTATATAGCGCCCAAGCACCTAAACACATACAATGATTTTTATTTATTCTATCTTTAGACCATTCACTTTGTCCTGTTTCACTTGAAAAATCTTTTGTTTCATTTTTAACATCAAAACATATTTGATGTACTCCACCACCACGCTCACTACAATATCCTTCATTATCCCAAGATCCATCCATATCATCAGAATTTTTCTGACATTTTTTTAAATTTTCACCATATATATTTTTTAAATGTGGATGAAATAATTCTTCTATTTCATCAACTATTTTTTCTTCAATATCTATAATTTTATCAATTAATCCCTTACTAACTAAACTTAATTTAACAAATATATCACCCATACCACCTTGTAAATCATCTGGATGTGTTGAATTTCTTTCTTTACAATAATCACCTGTAATTGGATCATTTTCAATATTATCTATATCATTTTTTTCACATTCCCTTCCATTATGTAATATACCTTTAACTAATTTTCCCGATGGTGAATGAATACCATTTTCAGTTTTATTATTAACACATTTAAAACTTGTTACTGATCCCGGTATAGATTCTTCATTTTTACACGGGTCATCTATAACAATGGCATAATATTCTTTATCTCTACCACTCAATTTAAATGTCATTTTTTCAACATTAGAATATTTCATTAAATCACAATTACATGGAACACAACATCTATAATAATCACCACATATTTTATTACCTTTTAAATCTTTTATATAAATAAATGATTTATTATCTTTTCTATTAACATCTATTGGTGATCCACTTACAGCACAATAAAAAGTATTATATATTTCAAATTCTTCTATTGTTGGATTTAAACTCATGATATGATTCATAAATTGAGCACCTCCTGAATTTCTATTTCTATCTGGAAATATTTTTTCAAAATCATTCATTAATTTATCATATAATAATTGTTTTTTATCTTCATTACCTTCTATATTTTTATTTTCTAATAAATAAAGGATTATTATAGTTATTAAAATTAATCCTATTAATTTTATTATTTTCATAATATATATATAATAAATAAATTTGATTTAAAAATATTGTAATATATATAAATAATAATGATTATTCCAATTCGATGTTTTACATGTAATAAAGTTATATCTGATAAATGGGTACCATTTATAGAAAAAGTTAATCATATAAAAGAAAATTCGACAGAATTAATTAAAGATTTAGATATAGATTATATAGATTTAAAAGATCCTAATAAATCTATAGAAGGAAAAGTAATGGATGAATTAGAATTACATAGATATTGTTGTAGAAGAATGTTTTTAGGAAACGTTCATTTAATAACATATATTTAATATATTTATAATATATAATGCCTGAAGGTTTTGAATATAGACCTGAAATAGTTCCAAATGATTATAATATTAATAAATTAAATAGTTATAATGAAGCACAAATGAATATGATGAAGAATAAAATTTTTTTAAATGATAAAAATGATACATTAATTAATGATAATAAATTTATGAATATGACAATATATGATATTTATGGTAAAATTAAAAATTTAATGCCCAATTTATATAAAGATTATCACAAAAAATATTTAGAAAATTCTTTAAAATTGAAAAATAAAGATAAATTTACTACAAGAAATACAATAGTAAGAGAAACTATTTTAGATATGATATTTAATAATGAAAATATGATATATTTAGGTATAATTATAATTTTAATATCTTTTTTATTATATATGATTAATTTATAATGTATATATTATTATTAATAATAGTATTTTTAATCTTAGCAAAATATGATTTAAAATATATAATATTATCTTCTATTTTAATATTAATATTTATTAAATTATTTATAAATCAATCTAGTAATAATTATTCAAATGAATTAATATCTGAATTATCCAAATATAAAAATAAGAATATAATTGAATATAAATATGGGATAAATAGTTGGAAAAAATTTATAAATATCATTAATAATGTAGAAAATACAGAATATCCAAATTATAATTTTGAAAAAGCGCAAGAAATATTTGATAATTGTATTAAAAATTTTAGAGCATTATATTTATTAAATAATGATAATGATATAAAAGTATTGGTAGATGAATTATATAATAAAGGTTATATTTTATTACAAAAAAAATCTAAAATATTGAACAATATGTGGGAAAATAATCCGAATATTTTTAGTAAACAGATAATATTAAATAATCCAATACCTCATAATGTAAGTTTCATATAATTATTATTTTTATTTATATATTTATGGAATATTGTTTTAATATTAATACAGATAAATTTAAAAATATAAAAAAAATAAATAATTATAATTATAATTTTTTAAATAATTTATATAATTATGATATAAATATTAATATATATTATGATATTTTAAATAGTTATGAATTATTCAAATTAAAAAATATTTTTAATTATATTTATAATAGAATAAATAAATTAAATATTGAAAATATTAAATATATATCAAATATCTATAAATTAGATAGTGAAGAATTAAATAATATATTAAATGAATATATTGACTCTGAATTAAAATCTATAATAATTATAAATTCTATACAACAATATTATAAACCTTCTTTAATTTGACATAATTTATTAAAGATCATTTTATTATTCTTATTTATATCATTTTTTCTATATATCTTAAGTTCTGAAACATTATTTTTATTATTATCGAATCTTTCAATATTAATATTAACTGGTATAGATATAGGAATATTTATACTATAATAACTATTATTTTTTCTATATTCATCAATAGATAAATCTCCTCCAAACATTTTTAATATTGTTTTAGGAGGTGCCATTTTCACGTTAGTTGTAACATTTTTTTTTTTATTATTATATAAATTTATGATATTTATAATTTCATGAATATTATCTTTATGATATTCATAGGCATATCTATATGCACATTCTAATGAACAAAAATCTCCAATTGTATTAAATATATTATTTTCATATTTAATTGGTAATCCAACTATACATGAATGAAATTTATGACAACAATTCCAACAAACTTCACTTATATTACTTAATTTTAAATTAGGTAAATTATCTTCCAATTCTTCAATATCATGTGTAATAGAATTATTTGTATTATAATTAAGTTTTATTATTAAATTATCTATATTATCATTATCATCAGCAAATATAGGATTATTATTTATAATTGTGGTTTCTTTTGGTTTTCTACCTCTCTTCTTTTTAACAGTTTCCATCTATATATTTATAATTTTATGATATCTTTATATATTAAACAACATTAGAATTTATACCAGAAGAATTATTCATACTTGAGGAACTATTCATACCAGTCGTATAATTATTCGTACCAGTCGTATAATTATTCGTACCAGTTGTAGAATTATTCATACCAGTTGTAGAATTATTCATACCAGTTGTAGAATTATTCATACCAGTTGTAGAATTATTCATACCAGTTGTAGAA
>MDSZ01226150.1_pt1 | contig 14119 bp, 10 predicted proteins | sample 811201 | NCBI WGS metagenome assembly MDSZ01 (sample SAMN05326647, study PRJNA326480) | marine metagenome | isolation source: seawater | place: Indian Ocean: North | collected 2010
AGACATATAGTTCTCTATTTTAATATAACAGACTATCTACATTAGTCTAGGTTGATTTTAAAATGTAACCATGACTGGCGCGTGATCTGACGTCTTGGGCTGCTCAGGACACCATGATTTATGCCTAGTTTCACGGTGAACCGAATAACTTCTAACCTTTTTGAAAAGACTGTTTGATGCTAATAGTAAATCAATACGGTACCCAACATCTCTGTGAAAAGCACCAGCTCTATAATCCCACCATGTATATGGTGAGAATCCCTCTTCTCCCTGAAAACAATCATTAAGTCCTAAATCAACTAAAGAATTAAGTGCCATTCTCTCTTTATCAGAACAGAGAATATCCTCGGCTGAAAAGTTATGTGCATCAGACTCTTTGGGTACGATGTTGAAGTCACCGACAAGAATGAGATTTTTGTGTATCTTAAGCTGTTGGTCAATATATATGCGGGCTTTGTCCAACCATTTTAATTTGTGTTCATACTTCTCTGATCCAATGCTCTGACCGTTGACAACATAAAAATTAATTACTCTAACTTTATCATAAGTTGCAGAGATGGATCTAACTTCATCTGGGGACATATTAACAGGGTTGAGCTCTATGTCTTTTGGTTTGATATTAGATATTATGGATACACCATTGTAAGTTTTCTGACAAGCATGGATAGACTGATAACCAGATTGTTGGATATCAGATAACGGATATTTATCTTCTGTACACTTTAGTTCTTGTAGACAAAGTATGTCTGGTTGATAGTCCTGTAAGTATTTAGTGACGTTTGGTAGACGAACATTTATAGAATTTACATTCCAAGTAGAAATTTTCATTAGACATCTACAGTATCAACAGCATTAGCAGATGAGACGATAAAATCTCGTCTTTTTTCTACGTCATCACCCATTAAAGTGTCGAAAATAGAATACTCCTCATCGCCAATCTGAGAGACTTGTAAAAGAGATCTTGAGTCAGGATTCATTGTTGTTTCAGCAAGTTGTGAGGGATTCATCTCACCAAGACCTTTATAACGTTGAAGAGAAATAGATTTTCTTGCTGATTGATAAATGTGCTCGCAAAGTTGAAATACATCTCTAAAATTCTGGCTGTCGTTATCAGATAAAAGTGCTAACTTTTTATTATGAAGCAAATGTAAGTTTAAGCTTATCAAACTTAAATAAGTTTTAGAGGAAAAAAATTTCTTATTGATAGGGAGTATGAGAGGATCACTAATGCCATTGACTCTCTTATCAATTTTTATATGGAATGAACTATCTTCTAGACTTTCGTATACAAGATCATAAGAGACATTTACTGGGCTTATTAGCTTGACAAGATTTTTCAAGTCTTCGATGTAAGATTTTACATATGCCTCATCATTGATATTCTTCTCGTTATTTAGCGGTGACAAAAAAGACATGCATTTGAGAAGAACTTTATCTTTCGATTTATTAACGTTTTTGACAATAGAAGTGATTTTAGAATAGTTTAACAGTGTTTTCACGGAGTCTGCTATTGATATCTCTTCATTATCAACAGTAAGCTTTGTGTTATCAAAAAATGAAGTAACAAGAAAGTTGTTGAGTTCAAAATCATTAGAGATATATTTCTCTGTTTTGCCTTTTTTTATTTTGTACAACGGTGGTTGAGCTATATAGATTCGTCCCTGATCAAACAAGGGTTTCATTTTACGTGCTAGAAGAGTCAATAGGAGTGTTCGTATGTGTGCTCCATCTACATCAGCATCCGTCATAATAATAATCTTTCCATACCTTAGTTTGTCTATATCGAAATCATCAGACTCATGATTGAACCCACACCCCAATGCTGATATAAGTGATCCAACTTCTGATGATGAAAGCAATTTATAATCTTGAGATTTCTCTGTGTTAAGAATCTTGCCTTTAAGAGGTAATATAGCTTGTGTTTTTCTGTCGCGTGCCTGTTTAGCTGATCCACCTGCTGAGTCCCCTTCTACAATAAAAAGTTCGCATTTTTCGCGATCCTTTTCCTGACAATCAGCGAGCTTTCCAGGTAAATTTGCAACTCCAAGAGGGTCTTTTCTTCTGATGAGGTCCTTTGCCTTTCTTGCTTCTTCTCTTGCAATTGCAGCTTGCTGGATTTTACCGATAATTAACTTAGCATCTTTTGGTGACTCCTCGAGAAATTCAGAGAGCTTAGTTGATAAAACTGACTCTGTTAATGTTTTAATTTCAGAAGATACAAGTTTATCTTTTGTTTGAGATGAGAATTTTGGATCTGACATTTTGATGGATATTATTGCAACAAGTCCCTCGCGACAATCATCGCCAGTTATTTCAAAGTTCTGTTTACCATTATTTTTAGATGAATAGTTATTGAGCGTTCTCGTTAGTGCTGATTTAAATCCACTAAGATGTGTGCCTCCATCTTTTTGATAAATATTATTTGTGTAGCACATAATCTGTTCTGTATATGAATTAGTCCACTTCATAGATAACTCTATTGAGTTGTTGCCTTTCTCAATAGGATCAACATAGATTAAATTATCATGTATATCCTTTTTACTATTGAGAATCTCGCCTATATACTCTTTGAGTCCTCCCTCGTAAAAGTAAGTATACTTTTTACCTGTATTATCATTCGCAAAATTCACAGTTATGCCAGAGTTCAGAAATGCTAACTCCTTCAGCCTTTTTTTAATCACTTCTTCTTTGTAATTGAGATCTTTAAAGTATTTCGTGCTTGGAAGAAATTGAATAACTGTACCACTATGATTTGTATTACCACATTTTTTAAGTGGTTTTGTTGGGACGCTATCCTCGTATTCTTGTTGATATCTTGATCCATCTTTATGTACAACCAAAGATAGTCTTTCTGATAAAGCATTAACGACAGATACACCGACACCATGTAATCCACCGGAAACTTTATATGAATCATCATCGAATTTCCCACCAGCGTGAAGTGTTGTCATAATAACTTCAGCAGCTGACTTATTTTCAGATTTATGTATATCTACAGGTATTCCACGTCCATCATCTTTAACGGTTACTGATCCATCTTCATTCAGTACAACATCTATAGTTTTGCAGTATCCTGCAAGCGCCTCATCCACAGCATTATCGACGACCTCATAAATCATTTGATGAAGACCACTACCATCATCGGTATCACCTATATACATGCCCGGTCTTTTTTGAACGGCTTCAAGTCCCTTTAGTACCTTTATGCTTTCTGATGTGTAGCCTTTTTTGCTCAATCTTTAACTCCTATATCCATTAATGCTATGTCATTATTTTCATGACTGATTTGTTCTAATATATCTCTGTATATATTAGGCGCTGTAAGCACTATATTTCCTTTAGAATGGACAAGTAATTTTACCACAGTAGAGAGGTTTTTATTATCTATTCCAAAGAATAGGTCATCTATCAATAGCGTCGGCTTAAAGCCATGTTTCACGTGAAAAACATTAATTCTTGCCAAGTTTATCATTAAGCAAGCTAAAACGAGAGTTGACATGGAGCCGGCCTCCTTTACAGTTTTACCCATGGTGCTTACGGTGAAATCACTTCTGTGTGTTCCCTTTGATGTGAAGCCAATGTTCTTATCTTTTGATTTAGACATCTCTAGTTCTTTAGAAAAATCATTGCCATCCCAGCCTTTAAAATATCTGAGATTTAAGCTCAACACATCCTCGTATAAAGAAGCAGTATTATCCCTCATTAAGCTTATTAGGTTATTAAATTCTTTATTGAGTAAAGTAAAATAATTTGTTCTCAGCTTCGAAAGTTGATCATTGTATTGTGTTAGGCGTGTATCCCATGTTTCTAAGGCATGGTACTGTTTTGTCTTCAGTAATGAGTTCCTTTGTTTCAGTGTTTTCTCAAATGAGTTATAAGCTTTTATGGACTCGGGTTCCACGTGAAACATGCCAATGTCAAGAAAGTCTCTTCGATATGAGGCATCATTCAAAAGTATATTGTTGAATCCAAATACTAGAGAGTAGCAAGGAAAAGCCAATGTAAGGTCATGTTTAGATATTCTTGAGTTATTATATAAGCATTTAGACGATTTTAATGACTTTTCGAGATAAATATTGTTTTTTAATGAATTTTTAAGGAAGTTAAGGGAGATTTTAAAAGATGATGAAGTCTTCTTAATAAGCTCATTATTGCTAACTGGTTTGAAAGACTTTAGATTTGATGCAAGGTATATAGATTCTAAAATGCTTGTTTTCCCAGCATTGTTTTTTCCACACAATATAACTATTGGTTTATTGAATGATAGATTTAGCAAGCTAAGAGAGCGGAAATCTTGTACAGATAAAGATTCTAATTGCACCACTATACACGCATCGGCATAATCACAAATGTGCTGCTAGAGTCTCCTGCGCCTTTAATAACACATCCCGAGTTCTGGTCGTTCACACATATATGCACAGTATCTCCATCTATAACATCTATTACGTCTTGAAGATAAGATATGTTGAATCCAATTGACATTTCACTTCCGTTGTATTCTACATCGATCTGGTCTTCACCAACCTCGCTATCGGTATTACTTGTTATTAAATGCATTGTGTTAGATGCTGGAGTTAGTTTCACACCTTTATACTGCTGATTCACTACCTTAGATATTATGTTGAGCGAATTCTTCAGCTCCTTCTTATTTACTGTTATTTGTGACTCTGTCTTCTCTGGTATTACTTTGTTGAAATCAGGATAATTTCCCTCTATAAGTTTAGTAACAATAGTATATTCATTAATATTCAATGAGAAATTCGTCTTATTGCAGCTATAAGTGATTAAAACATCACTACTTCCGGTAAATGACTGTAAAATCCTATTAATTTCAAGAATAGCTTTCCTTGGAATGATAGCAGATACATCTGATGTTGTTTTTGTGTTTGAAGTGTATTTAGCAAGTCTATGGCCGTCTGTACACACAGATACAAGTTTCCCGTTATCAGATGTTAAATATAAACCATTAAGAAAATGTCTAGCATCCTGATACGCCATCGCAAATGCTGTTTTGTTGATTATGCGTGTAACGTCGTCTTCATCTATGGGCGTCATGCTATCATCTACAGAAAAGTTAACAGCTGGATAATCATCTACGGGCAACGTTGGCAATGAAATTTTGCTCTTGCCTGCAGTGATATCCGCTTTTTTTTCTGTGACATTCACAGCTACTTCATCATGATCAGATAATGCGTTAAGGACCTCTAATAATTTGCGAGCAGGTATAGTAAAACTACAGTCCTCTTCTGACTTACATTCAACAACAGTCGATACTTCTATTTCAAGGTCTGATGATCTAATATTGGCTTTATTGTCATTCACTCTAAAGACCATATTTCCCAATATCATCATAGTTTGTTTTGCTTCAGCTGTCGGCGCTATATTCTTAACTTTGCTTATCAGATCTTTTGTATTAAATAATATTTTCATATATATATTATATGTTATTTTTACATTATCTATTTTAATATTTTACGCATGTAATACTAACGTTATGTTGTTTATGTATAGATAATATACTGTTAGTTAGTGTTGACTATTCTGTGGATATATTTCACATATTTTTTTATCAACAGTTTTTACCCATTGTTTAATATATGGACTATATTTATATAGTCTTGCTCTACTTGAGCATCTTCTTTCCTAAGTTTAGATATTTTCTTGTTAGCGTGTAATACAGTTGTATGATCTCTACCTCCAAACCCATCCCCTATGGATGGTAAACTATTGTTAGTAAGGTCTTTACACAAACTCATTGCCATATGCCTTGGTAGTGTGCTTTTCTTGTCCCTTTTTGTAGAGAGTATATCGCTGACCCTTATCTTATAGTATGTAGATGTAACTTTTTGAATCTGTTCTATTGTTATTAATCTCTGGTTGAGTGAAATTAAGTCTGCGAGTGTCTCTTTTGTGAAGTCTAAGGTCACATCACACTTTCTAAACCTTGCCGTTGCTAGCACTCTTCTTAGATTTCCTTCTAGCTCTCTAACATTAGAATTTATATTCCTAGCTAAGAAGAATGCTACATCATTGCTGATTGGCAGATCTAATGCTTCTGCTTTCGCCTGTAATATAGCTACTCTTGTCTCCAAATCTGGTGGATCTATAGAAACATTCATTCCCCACACAAGCCGAGATTTTATCCTATCTTCTAACCCATTGATTTCTTTTGGATATTTATCGCAGGTAAGAACAACTTGTTTTTTATACTCAAAAAGGGCATTAAACGTATGAAAAAACTCCTCCTGAGATCTCTCCTTGCCTGCAAAAAACTGTATATCATCTAATAGCAAGACATCTAGATTTCTGTAAAATTTCTTAAACTCCTCTATCTGATTATTTCTCAAAGCCGTAACCATGTTCTGAACGAACTTCTCTGAATGAAGGTAGACCACACGCTTATTTTCTTTGCTCAATTGATTACCTATTGAATGGAGAAGGTGTGTTTTTCCTAAACCGACTCCACCATATATATACAGCGGATTAAACGCACCCGGCTCATTCACAACAGACAAACATGCTGCTTTCGCGAGTTGATTAGACTTGCCTTCAACAAATGTCTCAAAAGTCATATCTAAGCTAAGATTAGATCTAAAGCCAGGCGGAGCCTCTCTGGTCGAAACCTCTACATTCTCCACTGAAGTAGTTACATTTAAACTTATCGGCATAACGCCAACTTCGCCCCTTAGCACCTGTGCTATTTTTTCTAAGAAGTTTCTTTCAACCTCTTCTTTCATAAATTTATTTGGAGCGTACAGCTCGAGCTTATCACCGACTGTTTTCGCTTTTAGTGGCTTAATCCACATACGCATCTCTTTATCTGAAATATTTTCAGATAGTTTTTGTAAGCACCTTGGCCAAATATTTTTGTCTGTGATCATAGTCGGAAGTTAACTATCTCATGAAAAAAAATAAATTAATATATTGACATAATGTAATATTCAAATCAGTATACTGAGCTATGAAAAGAACATTTCAACCAAGCAACATTAAACGCAAGAGAACGCATGGCTTTCGCGCTCGTATGAAAACTGCAGCTGGCAGAGCTGTTCTTGCATCAAGAAGAGCTAAGGGCAGAGCTGTTCTTTGTCCATAGATTGTATACCTATAAAAAAGACATAATCACTATTTCTCGTGATACTCTCCAATTTTTCAAAGACACAGAAACAATAGAATCAGATAATCTCAAATTGAATTATGTAAATTCATCGATACCTCGTTTGGGCATACTTATATCTAAAAGATTTATTCCATTAGCCGTATCAAGAAACTCGGTAAGAAGAGCCATGAGAGAAATCTATCGCAATATGGACCATAAAGTATATTGCTACTGCATCCTTGTTGGCGTCACATCAAAAATTCTGGCTGAAAAAAAAGCAATTAATGATATTCTATTGCCTGAATGGAAATCTTTATTAGACCAATTACATTAGCATTTATAGGCTGTATACGGCTTTATCAGTATGTTGTATCTCCATTCTTTGTCTCCTGTTGTAGGCACCGCCCTACATGTTCAGAATACTGCATAGAGGCTATAAAAACCCATGGAATTATAAATGGAGGGTATATGAGCATGAAAAGAATCTTACGATGTAGGCCTGGAGGCTCGTCCGGCTACGACCCTGTCCCCGAGAAAAATAAGAGATGAACAGGCTTTTCTTGTATAGCGGTTTTTTGTTTATAGTCATTCTAATCTTTGATGCCTATGATCGTGATTACAATCAGCCAAAGACAGAGATAGCCGCTCAAGAGAGCGCTATAGCAGGAAACGACTCTAAGGAACCGCCGGGTAGTGAAGTAGAGAAAAAGCTATCGCCAAATAATGAGGTTGTTGAGAAAAACATCCAAAGACTAGAGAACGACAAACTTTATGTAGAATATGATGCCAAGTCTGGAGAACTCCTATTTACTGAACTTAAAAACTATCCAATCCGTCTTGGGTCTGACCAAAAAATAGTTATTTTAGATCATGATTCAAGAAGATACACGGCAGCATCAAACGTCCAAGTTAAAGACAAAAAAAATATGCCAATATACTCTATCGAAGAAGAATCCAGAAGCCATGTGACATTATCTTCAAAAAGTTTCGACAAAGTTCTCCTCACTAAAGAAATTAGACTTTTAGAAGACAGCCATCAGATAAGCGTGCAAAATAAAGTCACGAATAATGGATCGGGCACAATTTACGTTCGTAATTACGAAGTCATTTCGAGAGACAACGTCAGTTCAGCGAGCCTAATGTTGCCAACTTATACAGGAGGCGCATATTATGACGCAGAAGAAAAATTTTCAAAAATTTCTTTCGAGGATATCCTAGAAAATGATCAAGCTATTAAGGCTAAAGATAGCTGGATTAGCATGATCGAACACTATTTCTTCTCTGCTTGGCTACCGACGACCCAGTTGCAGAAGACGATTTATACAAACTTTGATAAAGGTATTTATACAATTGGCAGCACCTCCAAATACAACGCCGTTGAACCTGGACAGACATATATATCTGATTCATTGATGTTTGTTGGCCCTAAACTACAATCTGAGATTTCAGATCTTGCTGCAGGTTTGGATTTGACTGTTGATTACGGCATTTTGACTTTTCTATCAGCACCACTATTTTGGATTCTAGAGCTAATACATTCCATCTTTGGAAATTGGGGTGTTGCTATAATAATACTAACCATACTCATCAAGGCTGTGTTTTTTAAATTATCTGAGACAAGTTACCGTTCTATGGCACAAATGAAGAAGCTTAATCCTAGAATGCAGGCATTAAAGGAGAGGTATTCTGAGGATAAGAAGAAGTTTAGTGAGGCACTTATGAGGATGTATAAAGAAGAAAAAGTAAACCCTCTCGGAGGGTGCCTTCCCATTCTGATTCAAATACCTGTTTTTATAGCCTTATACTGGGTCCTAGTGGAGAGCGTAGAGATGAGGCACGCGCCCTTTGTTGGATGGATTCATGATTTAGCGTCTGCGGATCCATATTTTATCCTTCCTGTTGCGATGGGCATTTCAATGTTCATTCAGCAAAAACTGAATCCCGCACCAACTGATGCAACACAACAAAAAATATTTCTTTTCTTACCTTTCATCTTTACTGCTCTATTCGCAACGTTCCCATCAGGCCTCGTTCTGTATTGGTTGACTAATAACATTCTCTCAATAGCTCAACAGTATGTCATTAACAAAAGAATTGTTGGCTAACCATGAAATCAAATGCAATATGTGCTATTGCAACGGCTAAAGGATTTTCTGCACTAGGCATAATCAGAATAAGCGGCAATGAACTAAATGTTTTGTTATCACATTTGTTCACAAGAAAACTTTCTAACAGGAAAGCTGTTTTAACTGATATTAAAGATAACAGTACTGTGTTTGATAATTGCATTGTGATATTGTACTGTGCCCCAAACTCCTATACAGGCGAGGATGTAATAGAGATCATCACTCATGGTAATCCTGTGATAATGAATTCTATTATGGAACTTTTATGTAAGAATGGCGTTTCTAATGCTGCGCCTGGAGAGTTTACAGAAAGGGCCTTTCTAAATAACAAGATGTCTCTTGATAAAGCTGAGGCAGTTGCAGATCTGATTTCTGCTTCAGATATTCAAGCCGTGAGGGCAGCACAAAATTCTCTCGGCGGGAAATTCTTTAATGATGTAAACGAGATATTGACTAATGTAGTTAGTCTCCGAGCAGATCTAGAGAGTATTATTAACTTCCCTGAAGATGATGACACACCAGAGTTGATAATCAGTAAGCTTAGTGAGCAAGTACAACGAATTGCTGGACTGCTCGAAAACATTTTAATCAATTCAAGAGAGGGGCGTTCATTAAATCACAAAAGATCATATGTGTTTATTGGTAAACCTAACACAGGGAAATCCTCAATTATAAATTGCCTGCTAAAAGAGGACGCGTCTATTGTAACCAGCATTGCCGGCACAACGAGGGATTCAATTGAATATGAATTATGTATTGATAACAAGATTGTAACTATCGTCGATACTGCAGGGATTAGGGCCACTAAAGATAAAGTTGAAATCGAAGGAATTGCGAGATCCATCAAAGCCGTATCATCAGCTGACAAAATATTCTATGTAGTCGATGCTTCTAAGGGATTAGAAAAATACGATCATGTCATTTTGGAAAAGTATAATATCGCTAAATATGACATAGTCTACAATAAAATTGATTTAGAGGGTCTTGAATCAAAACTAGTTAAAAAAGACACGACCGAGATTTATCTATCAGCCATAAATAACATCGGTGTAGACTTGATTAGAGATAGAATAGACGAGGACTTTATACAAGTTGAGAGATCAGAAGATCTATATCTTGCGAGATCAAGACACATTGATCATTTAATGGATGCAAAAGAATACATTAATCGCTGCACAGGTCATATATCAGATTGCAACTATGACATCCTTGCAGAAGAGATAAAAAACGTACATGTAGCTTTATCATCTATTTTAGGGCAAAATCCAACAGAAGAATTATTGAATGAGATTTTTACGAGTTTTTGCATAGGTAAATGAATAGTTATGACGTGATAGTTGTTGGAGGAGGACACGCTGGCTGCGAAGCAGCTCATGCAAGTGCACGACTTGGCTCTAAGACACTTTTAATCACTATGAAAATAGACGGCATCGGCCAAATGAGCTGCAATCCAGCCATTGGGGGTATTGGAAAATCTCACCTAGCTCGAGAAGTTGATGCTCTTGATGGGCTAATGTGTAAAGCTGCTGATGAAGCCTCGCTTCAGTCTAGAATTCTTAATTCGAGCAAAGGGGCAGCAGTGAGAGCGACTAGAATTCAAACTTGTAGAGACGAGTACAAAAAAGCTATGCAAAAATATATTTTGAATCATGAAAATCTTACCATCCTGCAATCCACCGTAAAATCTGTAAAGTTTTCAAAAAACAAAACTGATGGTGTAGTAATCGATACAGGGGATCATATAAAATCGAAATGTGTTGTTCTTACTGCTGGAACGTTTCTGGATGGAGTAATTCATATGGGAGAAAAAACATTCTCCGCCGGTCGATCAGGTGATAGAGCATCTATTGAGTTAGAAAAGTACTTTAGAGATGCAGGGTTCAATATTGATAGATTGAAAACAGGCACGCCACCGAGAATTAAGACGGAGTCTATAAACTTCGACAGACTTCAAAGGCAGGATAGCGATCATCCACTACCTATGTTGTCATATCTTAATGATCACTATGGATTTACCCCGAGCCATATCGAAAAGATACCTTGTTACATAACTCAAACAAATTTACACACGCATGAAATCATTGAGTCTAGCAAAGATAAGTCACCATTATTCAATGGAAAGATCAAATCAATTGGCCCAAGATACTGTCCATCAATTGAGGACAAGGTTTATAGGTTTTCAGATAAATGTAGCCATCAAATTTTTCTTGAGCCTGAGACTTCTGACAATCTGGAAATATATCCAAATGGATTATCTACTAGCTTGCCGTTAGGAGTACAAAAAGAGTTTTTACGAACAATTACTGGCTTGGAATCTTGTGAAATAACCCAACCCGGATATGCCATTGAGTATAGTTACTTTGACCCCAGAGGATTGAAATCAAGCCTTGAAACAGAGAGTGTAGATAGCCTTTTCTTTGCTGGACAGATAAATGGAACTACAGGATATGAGGAAGCTGCCGCGCAGGGTATAATTGCTGGGATCAATGCTGCTAAAAAATCTCAAGGTAAGTCAAGTTGGACACCCCAACGACATGAGTCATACATCGGAGTGCTTATTGATGATCTTGTGACCCAAGGAGTAACAGAACCATATAGAATGTTCACAAGTAGAGCTGAGTATCGATTAAGTCTAAGAGATGACAACGCTGACATACGCCTTACTGGGCAAGGGTTTGAGCTTGGTGTAGTAGGCGAGGCCAGATATCAATCATATTGTACTAAACTCGACAGAATAAATTCTGAAAAGGCTCGTCTAGACAGCATTAAAGTAGAAATCGAATCAAAAGATCATGAATTGCTTAAGGAAAAATATGACCTTCATTTATCTGAAAATAAGTCGTATTCCTCCTTACTGAAAACATCTAAAATACAATATTCTGACCTAATGAATTTATCTAATTTTGGAATGACTACAAATGCCTCTGTAGGCCATCTTGTCGCTTCTGATATAAGGTACTCAGGTTACGTTGCTAAACAAGAAAAAGAAATTGAGCAACTAAAGGCAAGCTACAGGACACTAATACCAGAGAATATTGATTATGCTGACATAAAAGGCTTATCAAATGAGGCAGTCGAAAGGCTAAGCAATGTGCGGCCTGAGAGTATTGGACAAGCATCAAGAATTTCTGGTATCAACACCTCATCAGTAGCGCTTATTAAGATACACCTCAAGAAAAATAATATAATCTAACATGGCTGATAAAATTGCTGTTACACTGAATGAGGTTTTTCCTGAGCTTCCGTCGGCAAAAGCCAATCTCATAAAGAACTACCTGACGCTGTTATTCAAATGGCATGAGACGGGCAACATAGTTTCCTCATCAGATCAGGAGTATGTCATTAAGCGAGAAATATATGATTCAAGCATTCTCAGCAAATTGGTAACTGGAACATCTTTTACAGACATTGGCTCTGGCGGTGGGTTACCTGGAATAATACTAGCCATACTTAATCCTGATAAAGATGTCATTTTATTGGATAGGAAGACCACGTTCATTAATTTTTTAGAGATAGTAAAATCTGAGCTTGACCTGACAAATGTAATCGTTAAGAAACAAGACTTTTTTGATGTTAAATATACGATTGATTCAGAATGCGCGCTGTTCAAAAACTTCAGCAACAAAAAAATAGCTAAAATGGGATTTGAAAATAAATTAAATTATTTGATTAAAACTGTCAAAAAAAGCAAATCTGTATCCAAAGTATATATTCTTACAGGCAGCCCAGTGCTACAGTTAAGTAAACAAGTATATGAGGACTATAAGATGAATGCGCATAAGATCACCTCGCCTTTTTTTGATACATCCAGGTATATTGCTGAGATTCATTTATGAAAATCTTATCTGTGGTAAATCAAAAAGGAGGTGTTGGCAAAACAACAACGTCCATCAATTTATCAGCATGCTTATTTAAAATGAAAAGGAAAGTTCTTTTAGTAGATCTCGATCCTCAGTCGAATGCCACGAGAGGTTCTGGGATTGAAGCATCAACGATACAAAACAGCATTAACGACGTTCTTCTCGACAGAATCGATGTTGGAAAAGCTATTTTAAAATCACAATTTGATGGATATGATATCTTACCAGCAACACCATCACTCACAGAAAGCGAAGTTGCTTTAATTAGTAGAGAAGGGCGAGAGTTTACTCTTAAAAATAAATTGTCACCAGTTATTAGTATGTATGACTATATCCTTATGGATTGCCCACCCTCTCTCAATATCCTTACTGTTAACTCACTTGTCTGTGCAACTGGCGTATTAATACCAGTCCAATGTGAGTTCTATGCACTTCAGGGCTTGAGTGAACTTATTAACACTATTACACAGATACAAAATACCTCCAACGAACAACTAAAGATTGAGGGAATACTCAGGACTATGTTTGATTCGAGGAATAATCTATCTATTGACGTAAGCGACCAACTCAAAGAGCACTTTCCTAGTGAATTGTATAAGACAAAAATACCCAGAAATATAAGAGTTGCCGAGGCCCCTAGTTTCGGAAAATCAATTTTAGAGTATGATGGTTTATCGAAAGGATCATTATCTTACTATTCTCTTTCGGGTGAAATAATAAAAGACGAATAGACAGTTATGTACAAAAATGATGACTAAGGTTATATTTGATATATGACTAAACGCAAGGCATTGGGTTCAGGGCTAGATTCACTTCTTAGCAGCGCTCGCCGCGTTACAGAATCTGAAATTTCAGATCAGCCCCAATTATCATCATCTTTACCGGTGCATAAAATAGTGAGGAACAGGCACCAACCAAGAAAAGTATTTCATGAGAATGAAATTAAACAACTCGCAGACTCGATAAATGAGAATGGACAAATCTCGCCAATAGTTGTCAGAAAAATGGGAGAAAAATTTGAGCTCATAGTAGGA
>MDSZ01040591.1_pt1 | contig 14114 bp, 17 predicted proteins | sample 811201 | NCBI WGS metagenome assembly MDSZ01 (sample SAMN05326647, study PRJNA326480) | marine metagenome | isolation source: seawater | place: Indian Ocean: North | collected 2010
CAGCGAACCCAGCGACAAGGCGATTAACCATGTCCTCAGTTCCACCTGCTGCATCTGCTTCGGGCTCCATCTCTGGCATGGGGTCGTCCTCAACGTCAACTACTTCTTCTTCTCCCATCTCTTCTTCGATGTTCTCATCGTCATCTCTTTTGTAAGACATGCCGCCTTCTTCAATCGAAGTATCATTGGTGTCTGTGTTGTCTTCAGAGAGTTCTTCTTCCTCTTCTTGCTTGGCGTCTTCTGCCTTCTCCGCTTCCTCATTCTCTTTCAAGAATTTATCACTAAGGGGGTGGATATTGGCGAATCGCATCATTTTTTTAATTTCCGCTTCTGTAAGCATTTGCTTCTTCATAAGTCTTCTCCTTTGTTGAGTTTTGTAATAAATGATGGCAAAAGTTCAGTAAATTTAATTTTACCTTTCTCTACTATATAGTTTCAATGCTGACTAACAAACCATTATTATTAATAAAAAAGAACTTCTTTAAGGGTTTCTCTGGAGTGCCCGGTTTCTTTTACGAGAGCAGAGAGTAGTTTGTCCAAAGCTGCATCTTCAATCTGCTTAACTCTGACAAAGCTAATCCCCAACCTAGAGGCTGCATCGCGTAGTGATAAGCCACCATTTACATCAACGGTTTGAAGTGTGCAATTAAGCTCTGGCTTGTAGTCATTCCATAAGCGGCAACTCTTGTTTTCGCAAGGCTTGCTTTCTTTTCTGCAGATGTCTAAACATTTCATAAATTAGGGTGCTCCTCTTCCATAATGTCAAAAAATTTCTCTATGTCTCCCTTGTCAAGTCCAAACTGAGACTTGATCTCCTGGGCTTGGGACGTTTGCCTTTCAATCGTCCTTCTGTGCTGTTCAGATTGAATCGAGTTAGTCTCCTTGAATCGATAGATATAGTTCATTAAGTCGGGGTCTTTCTCTAAATATCCCGTGATCATGGCTCTAAAGAACATCGATTGATTCATCTTTTCCGTTCGTAGCTGAATTCTCAGATCAATTTGTCTCTTCTCGGTGTCATAGAACATAAACTTTTTACGTGTTTTCGGGTCAGGAATTGTGGGGTCCTTCATTCATCCCCCTCTTCAAAGCTATCTTTGGTAGGCAAAGAGGGGTTATACACGTCATCCCAACATCCAGACGCATCCACCCTATCAATATAATAGATTCCGTGCTCATCTCTGTCTTTGTGAAAACAGCAACTGCATGGCTTCCACTTTCGTGGTGGTTTGGGTTCGCCCCAAGCTGGCCCGCGAGAGCAGGCTTGGACGCCTATCTCCCCATTGGGACACAAACAAGGGCGCTTATCAAAAGGGCCACACTCATATACCTTTGGCTCGTTGCATCCCTGTAGCAACATTAACAAAATAAAAACTCTAATCATATTATTTCCTCAAGATATGCGTCGAGCTTTCTACTTGTCCCGCAGCGGATTGTTTAATGAATGTAGCCTTTGTCCTCAGTTCGCTAAGGTTGCGAGCGCCAGAGTAGGATAAGCCCGAACGTATGCCTCCCTCTAAGTCGCGCAAAATGTGCGACACACTACCTTTATAGGGGACTGTTGTGGAAATTCCTTCAGGGGCTGAGCTTTTTCCTCTCCAATCCTTCTGTGCCTTGGAAGATGCCATTCCTCTGTATACTTTATATTTTTTTCCTTCCTGTGAGGTAAAAACTGAGCCAGGTGTTTCTTTTGTTCCAGCCAACAAGGAGCCCACCATCACAAGATCTGCTCCAGCAGCTAGAGCTTTTACTATGTCTCCGCTTGTCTTAATGCCTCCGTCAGCAATAATCTTTGTATCATATTGTGACCTGGCGCATTCTGAGATGCTCTGGAGTGTGGGGACACCGTGACCCGACACGAGTCGTGTAGAGCAGATGCTTCCGCCTCCAATGCCAACTCGAATACTATCTGCACCCCACTCAGAGAGCCTATCAAACGCTTCTAATGTGGCTACATTCCCAGCCATAACATGCACTGATTCGGCAAAAGTATTTTTTAATTTACCAAGAGCCTCTTTCATCAGAATGTGATCACCGTGAGCAACATCCAGGCATAGCACTTGGACCCCAGATTCACAAAGAGCCATTGCTCTTTCAAAGTAATCACCAGTCACGCCTATCGCGGCTCCCAACTTTGCATCGGGCGATTTTTTAAAAACCTTTCTAACCACACCAATTTGTTCATTAATAGTGTTGTATCTATGGATTATCGAAATACCGCCTACCTTGTCTAGTGCAAGAGCCATAGCCTCTTCTGAAATTGTATCCATTGGGCTGGCAATAATAGGTACTTTGAACTTGAGAACATCATCTAATTCGGAAGAGACATCAACCTCTGATCGACTTTTGATCTCACTGTACTGAGGCACCAGCAAAACATCGTTGTATGAAATGCTCTCGCCTTTTCGAGCCAGTGGGTTTTTAGATGTTGACCTGTGCCAGTCACTGGGCTTCATCACCCTTATTCCGCTAACCATTTTTACCTCTCTCCTTCGGACACACTCTGCCAACACAGCATCATATTCAGCTCATGTCGAATATCCTCAAGTGTAGAGATCTCAGCGTCAATGTCAATCGGCTGTAGCTGGTCTATTCGATATTCCTCCAAGGACCAATCCTTGTTCGTGAGCTTCTGACGGTCAGACATTGCTGTCTGGTATACCTCATCATTAAACCACTTGACTTTGCAATAGCCCCACTTGTCATCTCCAATTCGTTTCTCTTGAACTATTCCGTATCTACGAATCCTATGGTATTCATTAAATACCGCTGAACCTACTTCAATGCCGAGTCTCATTTTTCCTCCTCTGATCTCTGGACCTTTATCGGGTTGAACCAAGCAACCACATCAAAATTAGGAGTCTTATAATAAGCTCCCTCATAATTTTCTTTTATTGTATTGAAAACTTTATTATAGTCAACAAAAAAAGCACCAGGCTGCTTGGAAGATTCCAAAACTCCATCTGGGTCTTTGTATAGATTGTATATTTTCTCTCCCGAAACCCTCGTTTCATACAAGTTCTTGTGCTTTAGGATTTTTTCTGATTCATCTAGGTTGACGTAAAAGAATGTCCTTGGGACCTGGGAACGCTCGTATTCTCTCTTGGAAAAGCTATTCCTATGAGATAGAAAATATTCTGGGTCTAGGGTAAGCTCGGGTTTATCGGCTGCAGAATAATGGTACAGCTTTACTGCTCCATCTGTTAGGTAGCTAGATAACTCCCCTTCTTTGAGAAACTCTTTCCACTGCTCAGGATTACTTGGCATGTCGGCGCTCCTCCTTCAAATATGTAAGGTGTCTATTTAAATACCAAATAGCTTTTTCGATATCTTCGACACCTTCCCCCTTATGTTCATGTCGCGCAATATATTTAACCGCATTTCCACAGTTAAAATTAAGGTTCCAGTCCTCAATAACATCGATGACTTCGATTTTGCCAGTGTTATAATGCGCTGGGTGGTCAACTTTTTCGACATTACACGCCTCACAGTCCTTTTTCTTTTTCTTACAGGGTTTGTTTGTTTTAATCTTTACTTTGCACCCCTTATTGTCATAAATGTCGTTGCCTTGTAGCAACTTTTTCGTTTCTTTGTTCATATTGTTTTTGTCCTCTGTGTTTGTGCTGCCGAAGCCGAAATCATGGCCAGCTAAAGCCATATTGTGTGGCTCAAATGGATCAACTTTACTCATTGTCTGTGCTCCCTAATGCTCCATCTCCCCTTGAGGAGATCGTTATTTGATTGTTTCCGTACAAATCATCTTCAGTCTCAACAGCCCTAAAGGGGATTACTGGAACTAAGACGAGTTGTGCGATTTTTTCGCCTGGGTGGACCCACTCGACACTCTTACCGATGTTATGCATATCAATAAACACTTCGCCGTCATATCCGCTATCGACACAGTGAGCGCCAACAACAAGAGACCTCTTAGATGCTATACTAGACCTGTTCATAACCTGAAGCATGTAGCCGTGAGGTATTCCAAACTTGAGGCCGGTTTGTAAAAGCAAATTCTCTCCTGGCCTTAACCCTTGTGAGTGTGGTTTAGGAGGGCAATAAAAGACATCTAATCCAGCATCGCTTGGGTTTGCTCTCACAGGATCTTTAACTTCCTCTCTAACTTTCTTGTACTGAATTAGCATTTTTACTCTCCAAGTGTTGTCTAAATTCTTCTACGATAGTGAGCGCCTTCTGCCAGCACTCGGGACAATACAGGCGAACTTCGTTAGCGTCTTTTCTAACAACGACGCTCCAGCTTTCGACTTGTTCTCGGTCCTTCTTATCAAAGGGCTTCTCGCAAGTCATGCACTCATCGCCAAGTTTTCCAAAAAGAGCGATTTTTTGTTTCAACTCTTTTTTTGCTCTCTTTTCTTTGTTTCTTTGTATCTTTCTTTTTGTGTTTGACATAATATAATATTTCCTTTTTAAAAATCAACCCAATAATTTAAAATTTTGTCGAACTGATTTAGTTGAGAATCCCCAAATTGGGTGATAGTCAAGAGGAGACGAGTAGACACGATTAAGGTGTACCACATCTATTCCTTTTCTTATACCCCAACAGCGAATTTTGTTAATAGAAGATGTTTCATCGATAACAGTCAAGATCCAATACTCTCGACCAGTTTTTGTCTTTCTGACTGTAATTTCACGAGGAATAAACCAGCCCTCTCGAAGATCATTATCCCAATTTCCAAGAGGCGGGATATTACAGTATTCAATCATGTCTCTGATTTCGCTATTGATAACGAGATCAAATGGATACATTCCTGTTCTTGATGATATATGTTCGATCCTCTCTTCTGAAGTAAAGTCCTCATCTGTCCTGTACTCTTCAATTTGGGCTAATAACTTCTTCTTTGTTTTTGGCCTATCATTTATACAACTCTTCCAGAAGTGCTTGAGGCCAGTGAACCTGTCATCCACCAAAGAATCAAGGGCTCCACTGTAACACAGGGCTTCTAGAGATTTTTTGTTGAGTTTGGAATACTTAATATTCTCGTTAAACAAAAGCTCTTCGGCTGAATTAAAGGGTCGGTTGTCTAGTATCTGCTCTATCGCCTTATCTCCAAGCCCCTTAATAGAACTAAGAGGCTGTACCAGTGTATTGTTGTTGGCAATTTCCCACTGCTCAGTAGAACTATTAACATCAACCTTTTGTATGTTGAATCCATACTTCTGAACCAGATTTACGGCGACCTCTTTGCGAGACTCTGGCTCTTTATCCAAGAAGGCGGCGGTCCAACACTCTGGGTAATAGTAGTAGAGCCAAGCACACTGATATGAAAGTATGGAATAAGAGACTGCATGGCTCTTATTGAACCCATAACCTGAGAAGTATTCAAACTTCTTCCACATTGCTTCGGCTGTGGCCTTGTCTATTCCTTTCTCAGAACATCCGGTCACGAATTTAGCTCTGATCTTCTCCTTCTCTTGGGCACCTTTACCAGTTCCCTTCTTTGTCAGGAGTTTTCGTAGCAAGTTTCCTTCATCGAGACTAATATCCTTACCTAGCTTGTGGGCAAGGAGTGCTATCTGCTCTTGGAAAATAAGAAAGCCTGCTGTCTCTTCAGTCACCTCTTTCACTGTCTTGCTTACATAGTGAATGTCATCTGGATTTTTCTTCGCTTTCGCGTATTCCTGATCCACCTTCGCTGAGAGCGGTCCTGGGCGATAAATCGAGGTGATAGCCGAGATATCAATAATATTATCTGGCTTAGCTCTGCGACAGAACTTTTGAGCGCCATCGTTAGTAAACTGAAAGATTCCTACAAAGTTACCCTTATGGAATACGTGTTTATATACGTGCTCATCATCCAAGTTAATTTTGTCTGGGTGTAGGTTTTTGTCATACCAATTCTTCACATCTTGGTATGTCGGATTCTCTATGCCCTCGTTTCGTTTCAGGAGGTGCCTAATACAAGACTCAATCATTTCCAGAGTCGAGAGCCCTAGCAGGTCAAATTTAATGAAACCAAGAGGTTCCAAGTGACGCACATTCTGTCCCTCTGACCAGGGAGTCTGGAGGATTCCGCCTGAACTAATCAGGGGCATATGTTTATCCAGGTTCTCTCCAATAACCACGCCGCCAGCGTGGCGGCTGACTGATCTCCGCTGGCCGAACAGGGCCTCGACATGTGTTTTAATCTGGGGATATTTTCTCAGAAATTTTTGGAGGGACTCGGAATATTCCATTACCTCTTCAAATGTGGGAGTGTATACACCCGCTTTGATGCCGTGCTTGGCTTTAGCCTTCGGCATCGCCTCTTTCTCCATCACCGATGTGACTGAGTTGACCTCCTTAAAGGGGACATCATAAAACTTGCTAATATCTTTAACAAGCGAGCGCAACTGCAATGTATTGAAGTTTGAAATAGGGATTACAGTTTTGTTGCCCCAATCATCAGCAAGGATCTCTTTTAATCCGAAGGCATCGGACACATCATAATCAATATCAGGATAGTCCTGGGCATCGGAGCGCAAGAAGCGACTAAAAAGGAGGCCGTACTTAATGGGGTCAACCTGGGTGATGCCAAGAACATATGCCACCAACGAACCCGCTGCACTTCCTCGGCCTGGGCCGGAAAGCATATGTTCATTTGCCTTATCCGATATGGCCTTCATGGTCAGGAAGTACTTACTGAAGCCTCGATCATCGATGATCTTTAACTCTAGCTTTAGGCGATCCACATATTCTTTTTTGTCTGAGAGTTGGAAGCTTTTTAGTCCCTCGATACACTGTACTACAAGAGCCTCTGTGGCTGTCTGGCCATCAGGGACAACAAAGTCAGGCAGTCGCACCTCGTTGTCAGGCAGAAACTCTTCAATGCGATTGGTCGCAATATCATGTGTGATTGTAATTGATTTCTTAATCAGGTCATCATCATAAGGCTGATCGGAGTATTGAGAATAGAGCTTGTATGATTCCCACATTTGATCCCCGTTCTTAGGATATAGTTCATACCCAATTTCCTCCAGTTCCACTGGTAGCTCTGGTGATAGCCAGTCTGGAATCTCCTCTGGCTTGTCTTTGTATTTTGTTAAGAGAGGTAGAATGCCTAGTCTCTTGTACAGCTCCCTATCTTTCCAGGCTTCTGGGTTGGGATAGTGACTGTCGGCAGTAGAGATAAGCTCGATGCCAAACTCCTGCTTCATCTGTATCACATAGTGATTAAGATTGTGCTGGTCTTTTGATGTGCCCCACTGTAGTTCTCCGTACCATCGGTCACCAAAGATATCCACCATCTTCTTCGTTGTGGCACGCATAGCTGTGAGAATAGCTTCTTCGCCCGCTTCCCTGTTATTCCAATATAGCGTAGCATAAACGCCGCCCAAACAAGCAGAGGAGGCAATTATACCTTTGTTGTGCTTTTTCAAAAGCTCAAAGTCAACTCGTGGATATCGATAGAAATTATCTCCCTGAAAAGATTCTGATATGAGCTTGAAGATATTATTCAAGCCTTCTTGGTTCTGAGCTAGGAGAATCAGGTGGCTCCTATTGCGTAGCTTATCAGACTTTCCCTTAGAGATAGACTCGTTCTCTGCGGTAATCTTCTCTGTATCTTTCTTGGCCTGTCGAGCTAGCTTTTTGTCTTCTTGAGACTTTTCGTATTCCTCTTTCCACTCCTTAATAGAAGGTGTAAAGTAGGCTTCAACACCAAAGATCGGCTTGAAGTTTTTACCGGCAGCTTTCATCTTCTTGGCGTGGATGACCTGGTAGGCCAAGCCGTTCATATTGCCATGATCTGTCAAAGCAAGGGCATCGCACCCATTATCATAGGCAAAATCCATATGCTCTTGTGGATACCCCAGAGCATCAAAAGGTGACCCGGCTACGCTGTGAGCGTGGAGTCCTACAAAAGGTAAAGTTGATTTAGTGCGTTGCATATTCCCTCTCTTGTTTGCTTAAATAGTATAATAACAGGGCATATGAAATCAATAGAAATCAGCCAGAGTGGTCAATTTCGTAAACCGTAAAAAATCGACCTTCAGGGGTCACAAAGACTTTGCTACTCCAAATTGGCGCACCCATTAAGTTATCTCTGAAAAATTTTAGGGCTTGGTCTTTGGTGCTTCCTTCTGGTGCTTTCAAGTGTCTCCAGCTCGCGCCGCGTCTATCGCGCTTTGAACTCATGGCATCTTCTACCGACGAGACTTGGATCCTTTCCCTATCCTCGGCGGCCTTCTTCTCGCTTGCCTTACGGACTGCCTCGGCTTGTCGTGCTGCATCTAGAAGTTCCTTGCCTGTTGGCAATGGCGCACCGCCCGATAGACCTCTCTGGTGAAATGTGACCAGCCCCTTGTTGAAGGGTCGGCCTACTGTTCGCTCTAGATCGCGTACCATCGCGAGGGCGTCAGATGGTGATGAGACCATCAAGTCATACAATTCAGCCATTTTATTTCTGATCCTTTCTGGATATCTATTCATAACCTTGTAGAAACTGGCCACGGCACGAACAGGATGATTGCCAAAGTCCTCGGCTTTTTGCTCTTCCATAACTTCTCTTATTAAGCCTTTTAATTGTTCAAAATTCATTTGTTTTTATCCTCATCGACATGATATAGCAGACCGGCAAATATTGTAATAATAATTATTACTGATGCAATATAACTGTCCACTATATTAAGTAGTTACATACAACTCAAATACCTTTCACCTCTATCGCATAGGAAAGTAACAACAACGCCGTTTGGGTTATTGTTTTCTATCCATCGCTCTGCAGCGAGCACGTTTGCTCCCGAGCTTATGCCAACCAGTAATCCAGATTCTTGTGCAAGCAACCTGGCTCTCTCTTTTGCCTCTTCAGTTGAAACGATCAACTCTTCATCTATCACGTTTTTATCAACCAAGAAATCTTCTCCATCATTAATACCTTGAATGCCGTGAGAGGCAGCATCCTCTTCAGGCATTGTTAATAAGAATTTTGCGTCAGACCAAAGTTTACTTAGTCTTCTTTGGCATCCCATGATTGTACCGCCCGTTCCTGCGCCAGAAACTAGAGCAGACAATCTAGCCGGGATGTCTAAAACAGCTTTAGCAATCTCTGCGGCTGTCGTTTGCTCGTGACACTCTATGTTATGCACATTGCTAAACTGATTAGGTGACCAATATTTTGAAAAATTATTAACCATCTCATCCCTGGTCTTTATCGCTGCTTTAAAATCATTGTGACCAACCTCACATATGGTAGCGCCATACATCCGCATCATCTGCTTTCTTTCTTCGCTCATATTGCGAGGCATTACAATGATACAATTATAGCCCTTCTGGGCTGCAAGCATGGCAAATGCGATTCCTGTATTTCCTGAAGATGCTTCAACAATTGTCTGCCCTGGCTCTGTTTCTCCAGCCTCTTCGGCTTTCCGCAAAATATAGGACGCCATGCGATCTTTTATTGACCCTGATGGGTTGTAGGCTTCAAACTTCGCATAAAGCCTATCGCCTAATCTAATAAGCGGCGTATTACCAACTAAATTCATTTTACCTCATAGCTTTTGTGTAATCTACTAAATCTTTATCGCCTAAAGCCTGAGCCAGTGCAATCATTACGTCTTTTATTCCATCTGGACCTAGTAAGTTGAGCATTTCCTGGGAATCTATCTCTTCTTCCGGCTCTTTCTTTGTGCCCATTTTTAAAAGGCGATCTAGATCTTGATCCGATATCTCTACTTCCTTGAGGTAAGCCTGCACCTCTTCTTCAATAATATTGTAAAAATCATCAGGTGTTATATTCATATCTGCCTCCATCATAAATAGTTACCTGTCCTCTTCTACGCCTATTCCATTCCATTCTTTATATGACAATAGCGCTTTTGATGGTCGCTTAAAGCTGTTAGAGCCCTCAGAAATATATTTAGTGTACCCTTCCCAGGAATCAACTTTCCAATAGTTATCGGTTTCAATTATTTTCGCACCCTTTGTTTTTAAGGAATCAAAAACTTGGCCGATAGAAAAGAATCTATACGAGAATCTCTCTTCAAGTGAGAGTCTTTCTGTTCTTGTTTCATCGGTATAAAGCCCTGTTGATTTCTCTCTAACCTCGGAGGTTAGTTTATTTAACTCATCTCTATTAAATGTAAAACCCAGATATTCATTGTCAATGACTGTTTTGTTTTGATGCGAAATAAAAAACGGAACATCCGATGAAATATCCTTCCGGTGCTCTCTTACAGTTGAAACATGGTAAACACCATACGGGAACGCTGTATAATAACTATGAGGTGACAGCCACTTACTAAGGCCACTGCAGATCTTGTTCGCCATCCAGGCCCCATACAGAACGCTCCAAGCCAAACAATCCCTCTTGTTTCTGTCTCTTGGATGGATTGGGACATAATGAATGGGAATTGGCTTCTTGTGTTCTGCCTGGTGTGCCTCCATAAACCTGTAAGCCCATACGGGATCTTGCACATAGTCACCCAGCCTGTGACGGATCAAAGGTTGCATATCGTAGTTACATATAACCCAGATTGTCTCGCAACCTGCATATGCACATTCAACAACGGCACGCTCCACTGCTAGATAATTTGGCGCGATTGGCATCAAAGAATCGTGCCAAGGCATCTCGAAATCAAGAGGTTGCCCTGCGACTGGCACTATGCCTGCTAGATGAAATCCATTCATCCATCACCTCTTCTTCGGTTCTGTTATCAATTGTAATATTTCCTACTCTTTTGAATTCCGTATCTTTTATCGGAATTATCTCTCGCTTGTACAATTGTATATTAATAGGAAGAAACTGTTTAACACCGTTAGAGGTGCCCTTTATGCCAGCGTTCCTCATCATAGACATAACCTTAAGTCTGGCTAAAGAGTCAGAATAATCAGGATTGTGTAATTCTTCTTCTATTAGAAGAGATTCCGACACTAAGTCTTTATATTCTTTGTTACCATCAATTCTTTCAGACAGGTAAAAAAATATTCTTTTGACGAAATAATTATCGTCATCTTCTAGGAGATCATGAGAATGTCTCGTTCCTGACCTTACATCAAACCAGTCAAAGACCCTGTATTCACGAATCTCATCGTGCCAATCAAAAGGTATACCTGCGACCCCTCTGCTATCAAAAATTCTGAGGTTCTTATACTTTATTTTAATCTCTGATTTGTCCTCGGTGATTCCAGTCAGCAAGCTGCCTTCGGGGTCAACCCTGAGTGATAATAAATTGCCAACCGGAGGAAAGTGTCCTCGGCTGGCAAGTTTGTAAGACAAAATATCCAATAGCTCGTACTTTGCAGAGCCTTTTTGTACTACCCCGTTTATCCCCAAATCATATTCAGAAACAAAGGTGTCGAAAGGAAATACATTAGTGTAATCCAAGCTGAGTATTTTAGAGCCATATAATGTCGCGTATGTAATTGCATTTAGTGATCCTCCTATAGCAATATCATTCCATTCGTAATGATGTTCTCTTAGCATTCACATCCTTCGAGACGACTTTTTTTGATGTGGCGAATCCACTTTTTAAGAGTTCTATAGTGGGTTGGTTTTTCATAACACCGACCACCCGGCTTGGGATATCTGATTGCAGTAACCCAAGAGGCAACCCAAATGCGATTTTTGGTGCGGAATTTACACTTTCTTTTAATATGAGGTATCTGTTTCACGATATGCTTCATCCAAGCATTCGCAGCATCAACATGATTCCTTCTATCAAACTTATATTTCTTCTCATACCAGCGCCACTGCTGCAGAATTCCAATGGCTCTGGGTAATTTTTTGTTCTTTATCTTAATATAATCGCCTTTAGCGTTGGTATTGAACCCCGACTCGCGGCAAGCTGCAGCGAGTATCATACCCTTAAGGCTGGGTGGGACGTTAAACTTTTTCTCAACGCGAATCAAGTCATCTAAAACAGACTCCTTGATGTTCTTTGGCTTATTGAATTTGCAATTATATTGAGCCTCGTACTTTAACTCTGCATAGGTTGGTGGCTGCTCAAAGTAATTTTTATCGCAAGTTATCGTCGCCGCTGTTAGCAGCGGTAGTATCGTTGTAATACCAATCATATTATCATACTCCTAAAAGGTCTTATCGTATCAGTGAGGCTTATAAAAAGCCTTTTTTTTCATCAAAGTCCCTCAAAATGATTCACGAACTTAACTAGAAATTGAATCTTAAAAAGGACTTTTTATTTTATAAGGACATTGTTTTCAAACGGAAAATAAACTTACTCATTAGTTTTCTCGCCTCTTTTTGATAGTCAGATTCAGACTTCCACCCCTTCTCAGGGAACAAAACTGATTCGGGTATCAATCCTTCGACAACAGGTATGCTAAATTCTGTGAATAAGTGTTTCTTGTACTCGCACTTATCTTCATCAAAAAACCCATATCTAATAGCGTCTATTATCTTTCTCGTCAAATCAATAGAAATCCTGTTGCCTTCACCATAAGGACCTCCTGTCCAGCCCGTGTTGACCAGCCAGCAGTTCACTGAGTGTTTCTCGACTTTTTCTCGTAATAAGTTCGCATACACTTGCGGTCTCAGAGGCATAAAAGGAGATCCAAAGCAATAGGAGAATGTTGGCTCAGGCTCAGTAATACCTGCCTCTGTGCCAGCAATCTTTGCTGTGTATCCTAAAAGAAATTGTTCAATAGCCTTTTCAGTGTCTAGTTTTGCTACAGGAGGTAAAATCCCATATGCATCGCAAGTCAGCATGATTATATTTGTGGGGTGCTCACAAGATGGGCTCTCCCATTTCATTCCAATTGACTCTAGCGGATATGATGCTCTAGTATTTTCCGTGAGTCGAGAATCATCAAAGTCTGGATCTCCGTCTTTTAATGTCACATTTTCCAAGATTGTCCCAAAACTGCGACAAGCATCGTAAATCATAGGTTCATCTTTTTTTGAGAGGCGTATTGTCTTTGCATAACAACCCCCTTCGAAGTTGAATACGCCATCGTCAGACCATCCGTGCTCATCATCGCCAACAAGGTAACTTCCTTTATCGGAAGATAGTGTTGTCTTGCCGGTTCCAGAAAGGCCAAAGAATATAGTTGGCGCAAAGTTATAAGATAGCACACTAACCGAGCAATGCATTGGCAAGATTTTTTTCTGAGGGAGTAGGAAATTCAGTACAGTAAATACACTCTTCTTAATCTCGCCAGCATAATCTGTTCCGCTAATTAATATTACTTTCTTTTTGAAGGAAATAACCACTCTCGGCTCTTCTGTGAAATCAGGAGCGGAGTATACGGAAAATTCAGGTTCAAACGATTCAAGTTCCTCTTCTGAAGGTTCAAAGAACATATTTTTTGCGAACAGGGAGTGCCAGGGCTTCAGGGTGTGAATACGAACTGGTAGTCTGTGCTTTTTATCATGCCCAGCATACACATCCTGTTCGTAAAAAGCACACATCTTGGTATGGTTAAAGAACCAAGTGAAATGCTCCTGAAACTCCTGTTCAGACATAGCCTGATTGTTCTTCCAGTCTACGAGACTTTCCGTCTCACAATCGCGAACAATATACTTCGCCTTTGGGGACCTACCAGTGTGTGCTCCCGTTTCAACTGCGAGTGCTCCCTGGTTGGTTAAACGCGAGCCGTTATGACCAAGGGCCAAGCTCTCTTGCACCAGCGTGGCGCGATTTAGATTCTTCATTAAACACCATTTAACATTTCTAAAAGTCTTTTTATATCGTTTTTAATCAGACCTCGATAATGCCAACGTGTGCGACCAAACACATCAGGTTGACAGCTTCTCTTGACCCTATCATTGATGGACTCAATAAGCAAGCGTGCTTCAAAGGTTTCCCAGGCTTCTGAGATTGGCTCCTCTGGTTCCTGCTGCTCTTGATAATCATCATCAAAAAAAGGAATTAAGAACTTTCTGCTTCCCTTTTGAGAATAAAAATCCTCTCTATCTTGAACATCTTTTGTGGACAGACTCACGTTCTTAACGTCATCTACGCGGGGTGTCGCCAGTGGCTGATCGTTGTCATCGAGCAATGTGATATATTCCCATCGGAAGCCACCCTCATCTTTTTCGCCCCAAATAACTGCGGTTTGGTTATAGTCTGTGCCGAGCTTAATTGTTTCCTCGCGAGATATGTTTGGCACAAAAAGTGAAGTCTCAGGGCCACCAAAGGACCCCTTGATCTTAGTAAAACCA
>MDSZ01244386.1_pt1 | contig 14113 bp, 11 predicted proteins | sample 811201 | NCBI WGS metagenome assembly MDSZ01 (sample SAMN05326647, study PRJNA326480) | marine metagenome | isolation source: seawater | place: Indian Ocean: North | collected 2010
AGCATGGGCAATGCTTCGTGCGCGAAACCGCGCCTGGTGCTACGCCACAGCGCTGGGCGGTCTCTGGTCGCGGCCGGCAATACGCCGCGCGCTGATCCCGTTTCGTCCCCAGCATGACGTGAAGCGCGCGGAGCCATCCCGGTTCTGCGCGTTTCTTTTTTCGGGACGATATGGGTGAAAATTGGCTCCCCGAGTAGGATTCGAACCTACGGCCATTCGATTAACAGTCGAATGCTCTACCGCTGAGCTATCGGGGAGCGGCCCCGCACTGAGCCGGGCAGGCCGCGCATATGCAGCGCCAGGCGGGGCTTGGCAAGGGGGAGGAGAGAAATTGTCCCGCCGCCCTCAATCATTTCCGCTGATGATGTCCGCGAACAGATCAGGATCGACGTTGGCGCCGGAAATGACCACGGCCCGATCTCCAGCACAGGGCGGAGCCTTGCCCGCGAGCAGAGCCGCCAAGGCCACGGCTCCGCCCGGTTCTGTCACCAGTTTCAGCGTCGAGAAAGCAAAGCGCATCGCGGCGCGCACCTCTGCGTCGCTGACCGCAAGGCCACCTGCCAGCAACATTTGGTTGATCGGAAAGGTGAGGGCGCCCGGACTGGGGGCCAGCAGAGCGTCGCAGATGGATGTTGCGCCTGGCGCCACCTGCTCGCGCACGCCGCTGGTCAGTGATCGGGCCGTATCGTCATAGCCGTCCGGTTCGACGCTGTAGAGCGCGATATCGGGGCGGGCTGCCTTGACGGCCGTGGCGATGCCGGAGATCAGTCCGCCACCGCCGCAGCACACCAGGATTTGCGTGATATGGGCCTGCGCCTCCTGCGCCTGATCCAATATTTCCAAGCCGACCGTGCCCTGGCCTGCCATGACATGCGGATCGTCGAAAGAGGGAAGCAGGGTTGCGCCGCCGTCGCGGGCGAGGCGGATCGCGATGTCTTCCCGGCTTTCGGTCAACCGGTCATAGGGAATGATGCGGGCGCCCATCGCGCGCGTGTTGGCGGCCTTGATGGCGGGCGCGTCGGACGGCATGACGATGGTAGCGGGCATGTCGAGCATGCGCGCGGCGCAGGCAACGCCCTGCGCATGATTGCCCGATGACCAGGCGACCACGCCTGCTGCCCGTTCTTCCGATGACAGGCGCGCCAGGCGATTATAGGCACCGCGGAATTTGAATGATCCGGTATGCTGCGCGCCTTCGAACTTGATGAAGATGCGGCTGCCAATGCGTTCATTGAGCACGCGGTTCTCGATCAGTGGCGTGCGCACCGCTACACCGTCGAGCAGACGGGCGGCGTCCAGCACATCGGCAATCTGGATGGCGGGGGAATCAGGCATCGGACACTCCTTGCGACAGACGGCATAGACCGGACGCATGGCACCTGTCAGTGCAGGATCATCGCATATGTGGAGTGGAAAGTGGCTCCCCGAGTAGGATTCGAACCTACGGCCATTCGATTAACAGTCGAATGCTCTACCGCTGAGCTATCGGGGAGCAACCCGGCTTTCGCTGGGCAGGCCGCGCCTATAGCAGCGCCTTTCTTGCCATGGCAAGCGTCAAATTGTCGAAATATCCTGCCCGGAAGCCCTAGGCGATGAACTGCTCCGCAGCGATCCGGTCGTCAAGCGTATGCTCAGGATCAAACAAGAGGGTGAGCGGGGTGGTCCGGTCGATGCGGACTTCCACCTGCGCGACGTCGCGCACTTCGCGCTGGTCGGCGACAGCGCTGACTGGCCGCTTGACGGGATTAAGGACGGAAAAACGGATCCGCGTTGCTTCCGGCAGGATCGCGCCGCGCCAGCGTCGTGGACGAAAGGGGCTGATCGGCGTCAGCGCCACCAATGCGGATCCCAACGGCAGGATAGGACCATGCGCCGACAGATTATAAGCGGTGGAGCCTGCCGGCGTCGCTACCAGCACACCGTCGCAAACCAGTTCGGGCAGAACGATCCTGCCATTCACCTCCACCTCCAATTTGGCGGTCTGGCGCGTTTCGCGCAGCAGCGACACCTCATTGATGGCGGGAATCGAAAACTGCTCGCCATCGACAGTGTCGACCGTCATGCGCAGCGGATTGACCTTGAAGCTCTTCGCCTTTGAAAGCCGCTGATCCAGCCCGTCGAGCCGCCATTCGTTCATGAGGAAGCCCACGGTGCCGAGGTTCATGCCGAATATCGGCAGAATGCGTCGCGCCTCCAACATCGCATGCAGGGCCTGGAGCATAAAGCCATCTCCGCCCAGCGCGACAACCATGTCCGCCTGCTCGATCGGGGCGAAGTCATATACGGCGCGCAGCCTTTCTTCCGCCGCGCGCGCCGCTGGAGTAGGAGACGCGACCAGAGCGCGCCGGCTATCGACGCTCATCCGCCGGTCACGCTCATGTGACGACGGGTGGCGGCGGGTGCGTTTGCACCGATGTGGAAGTCATGCGCAGCAGGCTTGAGGCGCAGCGCCCGGTCGACAAGCGGCTGGACCGCGTCCAGTCCGCCTTCGCGAAGCGCCGCCTTGAAATCGACATGATCCTCATGCCCCAGGCACATGAATATCTTGCCTTCGCAGGTCATGCGGATGCGATTGCAATCGGCGCAAAAATTGCGGGTGAGGGGGGTGATGAGGCCCAGCCGCACGCGCATGCCGTCAACGGCATGATAGCGCGAAGGGCCGCCAGTGCGATGCGCGATCGGGGCCAGGGGATGCTCGGCCGCGATATCGTCTATCACCTGTGTCAGCGGAAGATAATGATCGGTTCGGTCTTCGCCCGTATCGCCAAGCGGCATGGTTTCAATGAGGCTGAGGTCGAAACCCTGGCTGTCGCACCAGCGCAGCATCGGCAGGATTTCGTCGTCATTGATTCCTTTGAGCGCGACCATGTTGATCTTGACGGCAAGGCCGGCCGCGCGCGCGGCATCCAATCCCGCGAACACGCGGCCGATGTCGCCGCCACGCGTCACGTCCGCAAAGCGCGCAGGATCGCGGCTGTCGAGGCTGACATTGACGCGGCGGACGCCCGCATCGAAAAGGTCCTGCGCATGACTATCGAGCCGGGTCGCGTTGGTGGTGAGGGTCAGTTCGTCCAGTCCGCTACCTAGATGACGGCCGATCCGCCGCACCAGTTCGCCAATGTCGCGCCGGACCAATGGCTCTCCACCCGTCAGCCGGATTTTCGTGATGCCGCGCGCGATGAAGAGATCGGCCAGAAGCGCAATCTCCTCCAGGCTCAAGACCTGATCCCTGGGCAGGAATTGCATTCGTTCGGCCATGCAATAGCGGCAGCGCAAATCACATCGATCCGTCACCGAAATCCGCAAATAGCTGATCCGGCGGCCCAGAGCGTCGATCAATGGTGCGGACGAGGAAGTGGCTGTGGCCATGGGGTATAGCTAGGCGATGGCCATGGCCCGTGCAAGCACCCCGGTTGCAGTGACGCAAACGGGTCGGTAACGCCTTGCTGATAGGACGGCGCGATGCGCGGCGTCGGGGAGATACAGACAGTGGGCGGGGACGCCACATCGGCGACACAGCATAGCCTGTTCATTCTATCACTGGGCGACCGTGACGGCCTGTCGCAGGCGGCGCGGGCGATTGGGTGGCGCAGTATCGGCGCACGCCGGGCTCGGGACGCGCCGCAGCGCTTCCTGCGAAGCGAGGCCCAGGTCGCGCTCATCGATCTGCGCAGCGATGCCGACGTCGACGCGTTGCTGACGCCTTTGGTGCCTGCGATGGAGGCGGGCGGCGGCGCGCTGGTCGTGCTGCTCGATTCCGGCGAGGAGGCCCGGGTTCCGGCCCTGCTGGCCGCCGGTGCCACGCATTTCCTGCTGGCGCCCTTTAGTCCCGATGGATTGCGCGCGGTTCTTCTGTCGGCGCAGCGTCTGGTCGAGCGGCTGGGCGGGGAGCAGGGCGCGCGGCATCGGGCGCAGCGAATAAGGCGGGGGGATGCGCTCTACTGGCAATTGGGCAGCGATGGACTGTTGCGGGTCAGCGACGCGCTCGCGCGGCACCTGGCGCTAGATGCGCCGACATTGGCTCCCGCGGCCCTGGTGCGGCATTTGCCGCGGGCCGAGCGCATTGGCGTGCTGACGGCGTTGCGCGCTATGGCGCGCACCGGGCGGCCCGCGTCCCTGGCCCACGGACTGCCGGAACGGCCGGGGGACCGCCTGGTACACCATCTGCGCATCGAAGACGGGCAGGTCGCGGCCGATGTCGAATGGCTGTCCGACCAGCATGAGCGCGACAGCAGCAGCCGCGACTATCTTACCGGTCTGCGATCGCGACAGGCCGCGCTCGACTGGTTGGACCGGCGGACCGGGTTGCCGACCACTATCCTGCTGCTGTCGATCAGCCAGTTCGAACGGATGAACGCGGCCTATGGGCAGGTAGTGGGTGACGCGCTGCTCGGCCGGATCGCGCGGCGGATCGAACGCATGGTCGATGATGTCGCACCCGGCGCGATGGTGGCGCGGATCGCCGGGACCGAATTTGTGGTCGGCCTTGCAGGCGAGCAGGGGAATGGCGATCGGGCGACATTTCTAGCGCGCCAACTGATCGGTGCGATCGGGCGGCCCTTCAGCGCGGGCGATCACCTCATTCGCCTGATCGCACGGTGTGGTATCGCGCAGGCGCGCAGCGAAGATGATGCGACCCATTTGCTGCGGCGCGCGGGCATGGCGCTGGCTGACGCGCGGCAGGCTGGCGGTGAGGGCATCAGGATATTGTCGGCCGAAAAACAAAGTCGACAAGTCGATCCCGATCGGCTGGAAACCGACCTGCGTCTTGCGCTGGATCGGGGCGAAATCGGCATCGTGTTCCAGCCGCAATATCCGGTGAATTCGGAGGTCATCAGCGGGGTTGAGGCGCTGGCCCGCTGGAACCACCCCCATTACGGCCCGCTCGGCGCAGGCATCCTGTTCGCGACGGCCGAACGGTCCGATTATATGTTGCCGCTGTCCGCGCATATATTGGGTGAGGCGTTGCGGCAGGCGGCGTCCTGGCCGCGTGCCTTGTCCAGCCTTCGCCTGTCGATCAATGTCACCGCCGCAGATATCGCCCAGCCCCAATTCATGCCCGACTTGCTCGACATGGTCGACCGGAGCGGGTTTCCCCGGGCGCGGCTGACGGTAGAGATCACTGAAAGCGGGCTGATCCACGACGTTGATGCCGCCGCCGCGCTGCTGCGCGCGCTACGCACCGAAGGGCTGGCGGTGGCGATCGACGATTTCGGCACCGGCTATTCCAGTCTGGCCTATTTGAAATCCCTGCCGCTGGATTATCTCAAGATCGACAGTGGTCTGGCGCAGGATATTGCCGGCACCGCGCGGGACAGGATCATCGTGTGGGGCATCATCCACATGGCCAAGTCCTTGGGGCTCAAGGTCATCGCCGAAGGTGTCGAAACCGAAGAGCAGTTGGACCTGCTGGCGCGCGAGGGGTGCGATTATTACCAGGGGTTCTTGCGGTCGGCAGGCATATCTTCGGCCGAACTGGTGGCGCTGGTTCTCGCATAAAACTGGAAAAAGGCGCGGGATCGCTCCTGCGCCTTTTCCAGTTTTGCCTTGTAGACGAAAGTCCGGCTTACAGCGCGGCTTTGAGCTTTTCGACCAGATCGGTCTTTTCCCAAGGGAAAAAATCGCCCTCAGGCTTGCGCCCGAAATGGCCATAAGCAGCCGTCGGCTGATAGATCGGTTTGTTAAGGCCCAGATGCGTGCGAATGCCGCGCGGGGTCAGGCCGCCCAGTTCCTTGAGCGACTTGATTGCGTCCTCGATCCTGTCGTCGCCCACCGTGCCGGTGCCATGTGTGTCGACATAGAGGGACAGCGGTTCGGCGACGCCGATCGCATAGGCAATCTGGATTGTGCAACGCTGGGCAAGACCTGCGGCTACGACATTCTTGGCCAAGTAGCGCGTGATATAGGCGGCCGATCGATCGACCTTGGTCGGGTCCTTGCCGCTGAAGGCGCCGCCGCCATGAGGTGACGCGCCGCCATAGGTGTCGACGATGATCTTGCGACCGGTAAGGCCCGCGTCGCCATCCGGCCCGCCGATTTCGAAGCTGCCAGTCGGGTTGATGTGGTAGACGGTTTCGTCCGAAAGCAGATCGGCGGGAATGACCTTGGCCACCACGTCCTTCACATAGGCCTTGAGTTCAGCCTCCTTATCACCCTGATCATAGCCCTTGGCATGCTGGGTCGATACCACGATCGCGGTGCAGGCGACCGGCTTGCTGCCTTCGTACCGCAGCGTGACCTGGCTCTTGGCGTCTGGTTCCAGGAAGGGGGCTGCCCCGGAGTGGCGGTCGGCCGCCATGGTTTCCAGAATCTTGTGGCTGTAATAAAGGGTGGCAGGCATCAGGTCGGGCGTGTCGTTGGCGGCGTATCCGAACATGATACCTTGATCGCCAGCGCCTTCGTCCTTGTTGCCGCTTGCATCCACGCCCTGCGCGATGTGCGCGGACTGAGCGTGGAGGTTATTTTCAAAGCGCAGAGTTTCCCAATGGAAACCATCCTGTTCATAACCGATCCGCTTCACCGTTTCGCGAACGGTGCGTTCAATTTCTTCCTGCGCGCCAGGCGCCCAGGCGCCGTTTTCATAGACGCCCTTGCAGCGGATTTCGCCGGCCAGAACAACAAGCTGTGTCGTCGTGAGCGTTTCGCAGGCAATGCGCGCTTCGGGGTCTTTGGACAGGAACAGGTCGACGATCGCGTCGGAAATCTGGTCGGCGACCTTGTCGGGATGACCTTCGGATACGGATTCGGACGTGAAGAGGTAGTTTGAACGCATGGTTGCTCCAGTCTGATGCTGTGTCTGCGTATAAAGAAATCTTTATGTGCAGCGGGTGCCTTAGCGGCTGCGTCGTCGCGTTGCAACGGTGGCACCCAATAACCCCAGGGTGAACAAGGCAGGAAGAATGTTGCCGAAGCGCGAAAATGGCGTGGGCGCCAGCGCCGGCGGAAGGCCGCTATCCAGATAGCCCGCGCGATTTGGGGCGATGGAGCGGACGATTTGGCCACGGGCATCGATGATGGCCGACACGCCGGTAGGCGTTGATCGGATGATGGGCATCCCTTCCTCCAGTGCACGCAAACGCGCCTGGGCGAGGTGCTGGACCGGTCCCCAACTGCCGAACCAGGCATCGTTGGACGGGTTGAACAGGAATGCGGGACGGTCGTCCCGGTCGATTACCTGACCCGAAAAGATGATTTCGTAGCAGATCTGGACGCCCATTTTCAGCGATGGCCGTCCAAGCGTCGCGGGCAAGGTCAGACTTTGTGGGCCGGGCCCTGGCCAGAAGTCCGCGTCGCCGGGCACCAGGCGTGACAGGCCGATGGGCTCCAATATGTGCCGCATCGGCAGATATTCCCCATAGGGAACCAGATGCGCCTTGGAATAGCGGCCGGCGATCGTCGCTTGCGGCGTCACGATCCACACACTGTTGTTGGCACCGGCCAGTTCGCTGACGGGAACGCCATTCTGATCGACCGTCTTGAAATAGACCTTGTCCCCGCCGGTCAGGAGCAGATCGCCCGGTCCCAACAGGCCTGCGAGCCGCGCACGCCAGTCGGGTTCCATGTCGAGATAGGCGGGTATGGCGGCTTCGGGCCAGAAGATGAGGCGGGGTGCCGGGCGCGGCGCGCCGGACAAGATACGCAGCTTCTCGAAGTTGCGATATTCGGCCTCGACCGAATATTTCTCGTCCTGGCCGATATTGGGCTGGACCACGCGCACGCGCGGCGCGCCACCGGGTGTCAGTGGGGCAGGGGTGATCCAGCCGATCAGGGCCAACAGGACGATCGGTGCTGCAATCACGCCGCCCAGCCGTGCCTGACCATGAACGGCGAACATCAACGCGCCTGCGGCCAATATCACTAGCGCGCCAAGCCCATAGGTGCCGATCACGGTTGCCGAAATGGCGGCGCCCGTTGGCAACAGGATGACGCCCAGCGGATTCCAGGCAAATCCGGTAAACAGCGTCGCACGCAGAAATTCCGTGACGATCCAGCAGGCCGCAAGCATGAAGAGCGAGGCTGTCGGGGACAGCGCGAAGCGATGCGTCATCCACCAAGTGCCCAACGTCGCCAGCCCCGGATAGACTGCCAGATACAGCGAAAGAAGGATCACGGCGCCATAACCGAACCAGTGCGGCATGGCATCCTGGAAGGTGAAGGCGTGCGCGATCCAGTTGAGGCCAAGCGTGAAATGCCCCACGCCGAACAGCCAGCCGCGCAGGAAGGCGGTGCGGCGGTCGGAGGCTTTGGCGATCAGGATGATGAGCGCAGCCAGACACACCAGCGTCACCGGCCAGAGGCTGAGCGGGGCGAACCCGGTGGCGGACAAGAGCCCTGCCAGCAGCGCTGCAACCTTTGGATGACGGTCAAAGGCGGCCTGGATCATGGCGATCAGCGGACCCTGTCCATGGTCGCGCTGGAGCATGCGTCGCTCTTGCCTTGCGTTCCCGAGAGGGCGGACACCGCCAGGAATCCGGCAACGATCAGGATCAGGAAGGCGGCGGAAAGTAGCGCCAGATATTTTTCGATGAATGCCTTGATGGGGCGACCGAATTTCCAAAACAGGATGCCGACCAGCATGAACTGAAAACCGCGGCTCAGGATACTGGCCCAGAGGAAGGTGAAGAGAGGCAGACCGATAAAACCGGCGGTGATGGTGATCAGCTTGAATGGGATGGGCGTCGCGCCCTTGATCAGGATGATCTCCGCGCCATAGTCCCGCAAATAGCAGGCTGCGACCGGGAATTTTTCCGCCAGGCCCAGGGCGTCGAGTATCTGGGTGCCGATCGCTTCGTAGAGGAAATAGCCGATCGCATAGCCGAACAGCCCGCCCAGCACCGACGCGATGGTGCAGATCAGCCCGAACCGGATCGCGCGTTCCGGCCGGGCCAGGCACATGAGGCCCAGCAAAGGGTGCGGCGGGATAGGGAAAAAGCTGGATTCCATGAAGCTCACGGCGAAGAGCCAGCGTTCGGCATGGCGGTGCGCGGCTTTCGCCAGCGTCCATTGATAGAGCCTGTTGAGCATCGCGGGCCACCTAGCCGAGAAGCCGGCGCGCTGCCAGTGGTTTTGCCAGCTTCGTCATGTTGTGTAACCGACTGGTCGGCCGTGACGTCAGACGGCGTTGACGCCGCCGCGCCGTCTGGGCAAGACCGGCTTCCCTTGTCGTCTGTTTGGTCCGCACGCTTGAATATCTCTTCGATTCCCTGGGACAAGGTGCGGCAACGGGCGGGCGGCGTGACGTTCGCGCTGGTGCTCAATCTGCTGCTGTTGCTGGCGCTCTTCCCCCTCTCGCCGTCTTTTCAGCCGCCCAAGATGGACCCGCGCTTGCCGGTCACTTTCGAAACGGAAGCAGGCCCAAAAGCTGCCAAGGAAGAAGCAAAAGCGGAAAAGGCGGAACGGAAGGAAAAAAGCAAGGCAGAGCCGCAGAAGGTGGAGGACCCTGTTGTTCGACCGCCGGTCAAGGTCGAAAAGCCGGCCGAGCAGCCACCATCCCCTTTTCCGTTCCTGACGCTCAATCGCGAGCAGATGGCGTCGGCCGACATTGGCAAGATGCCTTCGCGTGCGCCGGGCGAAGGCGCGGCAGGACAGGGAGACAGCGCGGCCGTCGCCGGGCCGGGCGAAGGTCCTGGCGGGGTTCAACTGTTCGAGGCGGAATGGTATCGGCGGCCGACCCATGCGGAATTGTCGCCCTATCTGCCCAATGATGCGCCGGCCAATGGCTGGGGGCTGGTGGCGTGCAAGACCATCGACCATTATCATGTGGAAAATTGCCAGGTGATGGGGGAATCGCCGATGGGGTCGGGCTTTGGTCGTGCCGTGCGGCTGGCCGCCTGGCAATTTCTCGTCCTGCCGCCGCGCGTCAACGGCAAGGTGATGGTGGGCAGCTGGGTGCGCATCCGCATCGACTATAGCCGGCGCACCGCGCCCTCCGGCGGCTAGGGGCCATTACTGCCGGGGCGGCCCGCGCGCTCATATCGTCTCGGGGTCTAGAGCCCCCGTCAAGAACGGGAGGCAAATTCATGCAAATAGCGATCCTGACTTTTGACGGGTTCAACGAACTGGACAGTTTCGTCGCGCTGTCGCTGTTGAACCGCGTGCATGGCTGGCGCGCGACCATCTGTGCGCCGAACGCCACGGTCACGTCGATGGGCGGCGTTACGGTGACGGCCGGAGCGAGGCTGAACGAACTGCCGGATATGGATGCCATCGTCGTAGGAAGCGGCGTGCGGACGCGCCAGATCGCGGCGGATATGGAGTTGATGGCGCGGCTGCGGCTTGACGCTGCCCGGCAATTGATCGGTGCGCAATGTTCCGGCGCGCTGCTTCTGGCGGCGCTTGGCCTGCTGGGAGATGGGCCGGTCTGCACCGACGTCACGACCCGTCCATGGATAGAGGCCGGTGGCGCCAGCGTGATCGAGGCGCCCTTTCACGCCTCCGCCAATGTCGCCACGGCGGGTGGATGCATGGCGGCCTATTATCTTGCCGCCTGGATGATCGCGCACGGGGCAGGGGAGGCGCAGGCGCGGTCGGTGATCGATTATGTGGCGCCGGTGGGCGAGAAAGAGGCGACGGTTGAGCACGTGATGGGCGTGGTGTCGCCCTTCCTGGCCTGATTTGACGCCACTAGGAGATTGAGAGGGTCGCCTTGGGCGTCCCCGTCATCAAAAGGGCGTCCGGCAAGCCAGACGCCCTTCGCTTTGGGATCAGAATATCAGGTCAAGCGGTATAGACCTTTTCCACAGCGGCGCGGAACTTCGCCATGTCTTCGGCCGAACCCACGGTGACGCGCGAGACGGTGGGCCAGATCGGCCAGTTGCGACCGATCTGCACCTTTTCGGGCGTGGCGAGCATCGCAGCCTGCATGTCCTTGGCGGGCTTTTTCCAGTCCATCATGAACATGTTGGCCTGGCTGCCCGTCTGTACATCGATGCCCTTCTTGGTCAGCCACGCGATGGTTTCTTCGCGGTTGGCGATCATTTCCTCGCGGCGGGCCTTGATCAGCGCCGCTTCGGGGTAAACCGCATTGCCGCACGCCATGGCGGTGATGGACAGGCCGCCCGCCGTCGGGCCGAACAGCATGATCCGCTTTTGCAATTCGGGATCAGCGAAGGTCAGGCCCAAGCGCACGCCCGCCATGCCGAATAGCTTGGAGAAGGTGCGCATGACGACCAAATCCTTGCGCCCCGCCACCAGCTTTGCCGCGCTCGGCGCTTCGGAGAAATGGATATAGGCTTCGTCCACCAGCAGGACCGAATCCTTGGGCTTGTTGGCAAGCAGCCATTCGATGTCCGCGAGCGGCGTCACCGTGCCGGTCGGATTGTTGGGCGTGCAGATATAATAGAGGCCGGCATTGGGATTGGCAGCCAGCATCGCCTTGACGTCATGGCCCGCGCCCGGCGCTTGAGGCGCCTTCGCGATCGGTGCCTTGAGATAGTCGGCGGTGCGCCATGCCGATTCGAACGTGGGATCGGCAGTCACCAGCCCCTTGGTGGGCGAGCAGAAGGCGGCGACCGTGCTGACCAGCGGACCGCCCGAACCGGGCCAGAGCATCACATGGCTTTCGGGAATGCCCTCTACCGAGGCGACGGTCTTGACCAGGTCGCCACGATAATTGTCGGGATCATACCAGTTGCCGAGCGCAGCGGCCTTCGCCGCGGCATCGACGCCCGAGGGGAAGGGGCCGGTCCAGCATTCGTTGGAGCCGATGCGCACGGCCCCGGCGACGCCACGCGCGGCCTGCTGCTGCGCCTGGGCCGCTCCGCCTAGCAATGAACTGGCTGCGACGCCCGCTCCCACCAACGCGGCAACTTCCGCGATCTGGCGGCGCGAATAACCGCGTTCCATCAGGTCTTCCCTGGCATCCTTGTTCAGCATCATGGTCATATCGTCCGTCCCCGTTCTGCAAGAAGCACACACAGACGAAAGACGAAGCGGCGGCACATTTCCGCAATGTGCCGCCGCCTGATCATGATATTATTTTGCGCGTATGGGACGCCGCGTCTTACGCCGTCCAGACCTTGTCTACGGCCGCGTTGAAAGCGTCCATTTCCTCCATCGATCCGACAGAGACGCGCGAGACATTGGGCCAGATCGGCCAGTTGCGTCCGATCTGAACCTTTTCAGCCAGGATGGCGGCCTGCATTTCCTTGGCCGGCTTGCCCCAATCGACCATGAACATGTTGGCTTGACTGCCCGGAATGACCTTAATCCCCTTGGATTTCAGGTGACTGACCGCCTTGTCACGGGCAGCGATCATTTCCGCCCGACGCGCCTTGATGAGGTCGGCCTGGGCTACTGAAACGGTGCCGGCGGCGACCGCTGTCATCGGCAGCATTGCCGTCACCTGCCCGCCATCATACCGCATCATCTTTTGCATCAATGCGGGGCTGGCGAAGGTCAGGCCGAGCCGCATGCCCGCCATCCCGAACAATTTGGAAAAGGTGCGCAAGACCAGCACGTCGTCCCGTGATGCCGCCAGCTTGGCGGCATTGGGTCCATCGAACCAGTGGATATAGGCTTCATCGACGACCAGGATCGAATCCTTGGGCTTGTTATTGGCCAGCCATTCGATGTCGGCCAGTGGCGTTACGGTGCCCGTGGGGTTGTTGGGCGAACAGATATAATAAACCCCGGCATTGGGATCGGCCGCCAGCATCGCCTTGACGTCATGGCGATAATCGCTGGTCAGCGGAACCTTCGTGACCTTGGCGCCCAGCCAGTCGCCGGTGCGCCAGATCGCTTCATAGGTCGGATCGGCCGTTACGATGCCGCGCGCGGGCGAGGCATAGGCGACTGCCACGCGGCTCAGAGGATCCGACGATCCGGGCCAGGCGGTGACATGGTTGACCGGAATACCTTCGACTGCGGACACCGCCGCGAACAATTTCTGATGCTCGCTGTCCGGTTCGTACCGATTGCCTTCATTGACCAGCTTGTACGCGGCTTCCGCCGCGACGGGGAAAGGGCCGGTCCAGCATTCATTGGCGCCAATGCGCACGGCGCCCTCGACCGGCTTGGCCGCCTGCTGTGCGGCCGCGCCGGTAACGCGCAGAGCGGCGGTCGCAGCGCCGAGCAGCGCCGCCGCCTTGGCCAGTTGGCGGCGCGAATAGCCGCGGTCGATGAGATCCTGTTCGAAATGCGTCATATCTGGTTGGGTCGCCATGGTCCTGTCTCCCTGCGGGCCGTGCGTGGAAAGGCCGTCCCTCCTTTGGACGAACCTATCGATTGTTTCCGCCATGTGAATGGCGGACTGTCTTGTTGAGACGATTTTTAGCCGTCCTTTGGATGCACGAATCTTGGCACTCTTCCAGTCAATCTGTTAGCGCTTGTCCATGCCAACGACGCCCGCCGCAGCCGCCCGCCAGATCCTTGTCCTGCTGCAGGAGGTGATGGCGTCGCGCAACAGCGCCCAGGCCAAGCTCAACAAGGTCGTGGAGATCATCGGCCAGTCGCTCTCAAGCGAGGTCTGTTCGATTTATCTGGTGCGTGAAGGCGTGCTGGAACTGTTTGCCACACGCGGCCTGAAACAGGAAGCGGTCCATGTCACGCGGATGGCGATGGGGGAGGGGCTGGTGGGCCTCATTGCCACCAATGTCGAGACGCTGAACCTGGACGAGGCGGCGGCGCATCCCGACTTTTCCTATCGCCCTGAAACCGGGGAGGATCGCTTTCACAGCTTTGCCGGCGTGCCGATCGTCCGGCGCGAGCGGTCGATCGGCGTCTTGTGCGTGCAGCATGTGGAGCCGCGCCGGTATGAAGAAGTCGAGATCGAGGCGTTGCAGACGGTCGCAATGGTGCTTTCCGAGCTGATCGCCAATGCTGAACTGGCCGATGACGGTCCGGCCGATGCCCGTGTCGCGGAAACGGGCACCACCATCTTGCAGGGATTGCAGCTGGTGATGGGCATGGCGCGTGGCCATGCGGTGTTCCACCAACCGCGAATCCATGTCGAACATACGGTCGCGGAAGATACGGAGGCCGAACGCGCGCGGGTCATTTCCGCCTTCGCCAAGATGCGCGAGCAGATCGACCGGATGACCGGCGCGGCCGAGTTCGGAACTGAAGGCGAACATCAGGAGGTGCTCGAAACCTACAAGATGTTCGCCTATGACGA
>MDSZ01164221.1_pt1 | contig 14112 bp, 17 predicted proteins | sample 811201 | NCBI WGS metagenome assembly MDSZ01 (sample SAMN05326647, study PRJNA326480) | marine metagenome | isolation source: seawater | place: Indian Ocean: North | collected 2010
TAGATCCAACACCAAATTTAAATAGTTCTAGAAATATAAAAAAAAAATTTAGAGGTACAAAAATATTTAGTGGTGAAAAATATTTAATAGTTCCCAAATCTTATAATTATAAAAAAAAAAATTATTTAGGAATATCTTTTGGCGGTTCTGATCCAAAATTAATTTCATTCAAAATATTAAAATATTTGAAAAAAATGGAATGGAAAAATGATACCTACTTATTTTTAGGGTCAATGTTTAAACTTAAAAAGAAGTTGAATGAAAAAAATTTTATGAGCAATGTAAAAATATGCGATTTTGATAAGAAAAAATTATTACGATCATCATTGGTGATATGTTCACCTGGTCTGACTGCTTTTGAATTATTAAATAATAAAATTTTTTCTTTATACATATCACATTCAAAAAAGCACCATAATCTGGGAAAATATTTAGTTAATAAGTTTAATTACTCAAAAAATTTAAAAATATATAATGAAATTAATTTTGATAATTTTAAAAAAATTATTAATTATTACTGGAATTGTAAAAAAAATCCGAATAGCTTAAAACAAAAAAAATTAAATAAAATGTATAATTCGTCCAACAAGATATTGAAATTAATTTTAAATGAAGCAAGATAAAAATAATTTTGGAAGAAGTTATAATCAATTTAAAGTCGGTGAAAAAATAACTCATTGGCCTAGAAAAACGATATCGGACTCTGAACATAGTCTATTTTGTCTGATTACCATGAATCATCATCCCATTCATATAGATAAAATTTTTGCTGAAAAATCAAAATTCAAAAAAAGACTTGTTGTAGGCACATATGTTTTTAGTTTAGTTGTTGGAATGACAGTTAGAGATATAAGCGGTAAAGCAATCGCAAATTTAAATTATGAAAAAGTAAATCATCACAATCCAGTATTTATTGGTGATACTATTAGCGCTTATTCAATCATAGAAGAAAAAAAGGTTTCAAAATCAAATAATAAAAATGCAAAAATTAAAATCATGACAATAGCAAAAAATCAAAAAGGAAAAAAAGTCATTAGTTTTTTTAGAACAATTTTATTAAAAAAGAATGAAAAATAATTTTATAAAATCTTTATTATTTATACCTGGTCATAAAAAAAACTTTTTAGAAAATTTAAAATATATGAATTCAGACGCTTTAGCCATAGACTTAGAGGATGCAGTGCCAATCAATAAAAAAAAACAAGCAAGAAAAAATTTGGAAAGCTTAGATGTAAAAAATTATAAAAACAAACTCTATGTTAGATTAAATAATGACACAATTAATTTAGTAGCTGATATAAAATCTTCTTTAAAAGTAAAAATAAACTCCTTTATTTTACCAAAAATTAATTCTGCTAAAGATATTAAAATTATACAAAAATTAATTAAAAGATATTCAAAATCTAAAAATTTAAAATTTATGATTTTAATAGAAAGTGCCAAAGCAATTATAAATTTAAAAGAAATATGCGAAACATCTAAAAATATAAATGGATTAATCTTTGGAGCTGAAGATTATTTAAATGATATGAATGTTTTAGAATTTTACAATAATATAAACGTAGACTTTCCAAGGGCATTAATTCCAATTTATGCGCATGCCTATAATATAAACTGTATAGATACTCCTTATTTAAATCTTGCTGACCAAAAAAATTTCAAAAGGCATTTAAAAGTTTCTAAATCACTTGGATACACTGGTATTTTAAATGTGCATCCCGATCAATGTGATTTAACAAACTTAAATTATTCACCTTCTAAATCTGATTATAAGATTGCAAAAAAAATTTTAAATTCAAATAAGTCTTTTAAATATAAAAGTCAAAATATCTCAGTTTTAAGAAATAAACTAGTGGGCCCACCAATGATTAAAAGAGCAAAAAAAATTGTAGAATATTATGATGAATAAAAAAAAAGTAATTATATTAGGTGCAGGAGGAAATGCAGATGTAATTATGTCAACAATCATTGATTTGAATAAAGAAGATGATCAAATAGAAATTTTAGGATTTTTAGACGACCGTGTTAAAAAAAAGAAAAATAATCAAATTTTAGGAAAAATTTTAAAAAAAAATGTAGATAACTATATTAAATATAAAGATGTTTATTTTATATGGTCATTGAGATCTGTAAATTTAGGTGAAAATATTTTAAAAAAATATAAAAGCCTTAAAATAGAAAATAAAAAATTATTAAGTATAGCTCATCCGACCTCAGTAATTTCAAAATATTCAAAAATCGGATTTGGAGTTACAATTCACCCCTTTGTAAATATTGGACCTAATGTTATAATTAAAAATAATGTTCATATTTTTGCACAATCATTAGTTGGGCATAATTCTTCATTGGGAAATTTTTCATATATAGCTAATAATTCAAGTGTTGGTGCTTATGTTAAAGTGAATGATGGAGGGTATTTAGGCATGAACTGTACAATTAGAGAAAGAATTAAAATTGGAAAATGGAGCATTATTGGAATGGGCTCTGTTGTGATTAAAGATATTAAAAATTATAGTATTGTAGCAGGAAATCCAGCAGCTGAATTAAAAAAAAGATAATTTTTTATTCCAGATGTCATTAAAACTCTCGATTATATATTTTAAATTATTTTTTGAATAATCGTAATTACATAAGTTTAATCCTATGAAAGATTTATCATTTAAATATTCAGCATTTGGACAGATTCCTTTTCTGTAATTTATTTTATTTTTATTTAAACACCATGGAAAATTTTTATGATATGCGATTTTTCTTTGAAATATAGGTAATAGATGTAAGTTTTGATATTTTATACTTATATTTATACCCCTTTTTTTTAAAATTTTCTTTATTGTCTCTTTTTTAGTTTTGATAATATTTGTATTTATATTCATTGCAAAAACATAATAGGAATGAGTGAAATTTTTTTCATTTAATGGTAAATTTAGACCTCTAAGATTTTTGAGACCATTATAAAGTACACTAGCCATTAATTGTTTTGATTTAACTATTTTTTTTAGTTTTTTTAACTGTTCAATGCCTATTGAGGCTTCAATTTCTCCAAGCCTAAAATTATGTCCAATTATATTATTAGTATTATCGTGTTTGCTAATTATTTTTTCACCATGATTTCTAATTAATTTTATTCTTCTTGCATATTCATTATTATTTGTGACAACAACACCACCTTCGCCAGTATTAATATGTTTGTGATAATTAAAGCTAAAACCCGCGATATCTGCATAATTACAAGCATGTTTTTTGTTGATAAAAGAATAAGGAGATTGGGCACAGTCAGAAATTATTTTAAGATTGTATTTTCTTGCAATTTTCTTAATTTCAATCATTTGAGCAGGATACCCAAATATATCAACTGACATTATAGCTTTTGTTCTTCTAGAAATTTTTTTTATTATGCTATTTGGTGAAATATTGTAGCTATCTAATTCAATATCTGCAAATACAGGTATACAATTCCAATGCAAAATTGCTGATGAGCAGGCTGTCATAGTCCAAGTAGGCAATATAATTTCGTCACCGGGTTTCAATCCCAAAGCTCCAACAGCACATATAAGACCTGAGGTCCATGAGTTAACAGTTATTGCATGTTTTACATTGTAAAATTTACTAATTTTATTTTCAAATTTTCTGACATTGTTACCACCAAAAAATTGCTTGCTATTTTCTCCTAAAAAAAATGATAATTGTCCTGATTTAATTACTTTAGTGGATACTTTTAATTCTTCTTTTCCAATAGTAATCATCTTTTTAAATTTCATAATTTAATTATAATTAGTTTTCCTCAATACTTTGAAAGTATCAATTATTTGCTCTTCTGTAGCAATAATATTTTTTTTCTTATTATATAGATAGTCTTTTAAAAACAAGTCTAAACTTAGTTTTTGATATATATTCATCTCATTTCTAGATTGTTTGAATTTTTTTAAAAGTTTAATATTATTTGTTATTATATTTTTTTCATAAATCTTACTAAACCTATCAATTATAATTTTTTTTTTTTCTAAATTAATTTCTAAAAAATTAATATTATTTTTAGTTTTAAGTTTATTAAATATAATTTTCTTATTAGATATTTTTATTATAGTCTTGTTAATATTTTTTTTATATTCACAAAAGGTAATTTTACCAAATAAATATTGGACAAAATCTATAAAATGACAACCATTTCTCATTAAATTTTTTGAATAATATATATTTATATCTAAAATTTTTTTTTTTTTAATAAATTCTTTAAAAAGTTGAAATGAAGGAATAGCTCTTCTAAAATAATTTATATAAATTTTAGTATTATTTTTTTTTGAAAAAAAAAAATATATTTTTTGACTTTTCAATTTTATTTGTAAATGGCTTTTCACAAATAATACATTTGACTTGTTTTAGCTTAATTAAAAATTTGAGGACTCTATAATGAAATATAGTTGGAACAGCAACTACAGCTATTTCAAAATCTAGTTTTTTTAAATGATCAAAGTTGTTATATATTTTTATATCTTTTAATTTTTTCATGTACCTAAATTTTTTTTTAAGTTCTACTACCCCAATTAAATCAATTCTTTTATTTAAAGATAAGGCTTTATAATGAGTTCTGATTTTATTTGGCATGAGAATATCATTTTTATAACCAACACTACCCATTCCGATTAAAACAGTTTTCAATTTTTTATTTTTCATTATTTAAATAGATAATGTTTTTAATTGGTAGCACATTTGATTTAATTCCTTTTGGTAAAATGTGCATAACCTTTTTTTTTAATTTGTGAGCGAGATACATTGCCATAGAGTTCCATCCAACTACAATTTGAGATTTTGCAATATCTTTGATTAATGAAGTATTTTTGGAAAAGACGCATGAAGTTTCATGTCCTTTTATTACTTGTAAAGCATTTTTTTTTGTTTTTTTGGGATGTATTCTAAATAAGATTTTTTTTGACTTATATTTGGTTTTTTTTATTTTAAAATAAAAATTTTTAAAAATAGTTTTTTCATCATATTTAAAATATTTTTTATCATTTATAATATTTTTTTTAATATCTACTAAATGATTATCTATATAAAGGATATACTTATTTTCTTTTTTTATTTTTTTATATTCTAACTTAAGTTTATTAAGATATTTATTTTTTCTCTTTATAATTTTTATTTTAGGAAATTTTTTTCTAGCTAAAGCGTATGAATATTTATCTGTAGTAATTAATATATTGGGTAACATAAGTTTATTATTATTAAATCTCTCAATATAATTCACCCAATGATCTAAATAAGTAATTACTTTAACATTATATTTTTTTGCAAATTTTATTGATCTGTAATCTATATCTAAGGGCCAACTAGTGCCAGTTATTAACAAATTGGACTTAGCAATGTATTTTTTTAATAATTTTAAATTATGTGACTTAATATTTTTTTTTTCAAATATACTTTTCGCTGGTTCTTTTAAAAAAAAAATATAATCTTTATTTTTTTTTATATCCTCTGCCATAAGGTTAGCCGAACCAGCATCTTTACAAACAACTACCTTCATCTATTTTTTTTGAAAATCTTTCATGTTTACAGGCATTCCAATTTTTACTTTTCTATTGATTTTTTTACCTATAATTTTATTTAGAAATTTTATTTTTAGTCCTTTTCCAGGTCTAGATCTTTTTAAATCTTTTTTAGAAATTACTGCGTTTTTATCTAAATTTGAATTGTAATATAAGCTTCTTCTATTTTTAATTGATGGAATCTCAGTTTTTGTAGGCCCATAAAAAATTTTACCCCTTGATTCAAAAATTTTTTTACAACTTGTAACTAAATATTTCAATTCTTCTGTATTTATTGCAAATTTAGAGTCTACTGAAGTATTATCATTTTCTAGCTTGACATGTTTTTCGATAATCTTTGCTCCCAATGCTACAGCACCCATAGCAATTTCGGTGCCTGTTGTGTGATCAGATAGACCAACAACACAATTAAATCTTTTAGAAATATCAATCATTGTAACTAAATTATTATCTATTGGTTTAGCAGGATATGAACTAGTGCATTTAAGAAGGGCAAATTTTCCACATCCATATTTTTTAATAATTTTTACTGATTCTTTTAATTCAGAGTATGACGCTAAACCTGTTGACAATATTATTGGCTTTTTTTCAATACAAGCATTTTTAATTAATTCTAAATCTGTATTCTCAAAAGATGAAATTTTATAAATTGGATTGTTGAGTTTTTTTAAAAATTTAATTGAAGTATCGTCAAATACAGAGCTAAAACAAATTAGACCAAGCCGGTTAGCATATTCAAATAACTCTTTTTGCCATTCCCAAGGAGTGTAAGCTTTTTTGTATAGGTCGTACAAATATTGACCAAACCATAAACTTTTTTTATTTTTAATTAAAAAATCTTTTGTTTTTAAATTAAAGGTCATTGTATCAGGAGTATAAGTCTGAAGCTTAACAGCATTGGCTCCTGCCTTTTTAATTTCTTGAATAAGTTTTAGAGCCTTCTTTTTTGATTGCTTATGATTTCCTGAAATTTCAGCCACGATAAAAGGATAATCTAAATTATTTCTAAATAAGTTATTTATTACTGTATTTTTTTTCATTAAATGTTTTAAAAAGATTTTCTGCTATTTTCCAGTCGTCCATGTCATCAATATCTTGTGCTTGATACCTTGGTAATATAATTGGAAAGGAATTTTTTCCAAATGTTGACTTATATTTTAAAAAACTTTCTTTTTTGCCAAAGTAGAATTGCCCAGCATCGTGATATGTTTTATCTAATCTATTAGACATTACATATCTATATTTCGGATATATCATTTTTACTTGTTTGTTTTTATTTATCTTAATTGATCTCTGAATTGGATATTGGTACTCTGTGACTGTAAAAACAAAATCATATTTATTTGTTTTAATTATTCTATAACCGTTTTTTAGTTTCATTTTCTGTATAAGTGGCGCTGTTGGATAAATTAAGCATGCGTAATTAAAATTTACACCTAAGTTTTCAACAAAATTTATTGTATGATTTACAACGTCACGTGTAAGCGCACTATCACCACTCAAATTTTTAGGCCTTTTAAAAAGAACTTCAGCACCATATTTTTTTGATATTTTGGCAATCGTGTCGTCGTCTGTAGATACTATGATTTTCTTGAAACATTTTGATGCAATGGCATTTTTAATTGAGTAATAAATTATTGGTTTACCACAAAAATTTTTGATATTTTTTCTAGGTATTCTTTTACTACCACCTCGTGCAGGTATTATTGCTATGCAATCTTTCATAATATAGTTATGTTATATATATTTTTTTTATTATAAATAGATTAAAATTGGAGAAAGAAAAAACTAAATTTTACTAAAATAAATGAACAGAGTTTTTAAAGATACAACAATTTTAATTACTGGTGGAACAGGAAGTTTTGGAAAGGAAGCTACAAAAAGATTATTAAAGATCAAGGCAATAAAAAAAATAATAATTTTTAGTAGAGATGAATTAAAACAATCTGAAATGATGATGCAGTTCGACTCGAAAGATTTAAAAAAGCTTAGATTTTTTATTGGTGATATTAGAGATGTTAAAAGGTTAAACCAAGCATTTGAAAATGTAGATATTGTTTTACATGCCGCTGCTTTAAAACAAGTTTTGACCGCAGAATATAATCCATATGAATTCATTCAAACGAATATAAATGGTGCTCAAAATGTTATAGAGGCAGCTATAAATAATAAAGTTAAAAATGTAATTGCTCTATCGACTGATAAAGCTGCTGCGCCTATTAATTTGTATGGAGCAACAAAGCTATGTTCAGATAAATTATTTATTGCTGCAAATAACATAGTAGGAAATAAGAACATTAAATTTAGCGTTGTACGATATGGAAATGTTGCTGGTAGTAGAGGGTCTGTTATTCCTTTATTTTTAAAGCAGCGCCAAAATAAAGTTCTTGAAATTACCCATAAAGAAATGACAAGATTTAATATTACGCTTAAAGAAAGTATTGAAATGGTTATCTGGTCAATTTCTAATAATATTGGTGGCGAAATATTTGTACCCAAAATTCCAAGTTATAATATTTTAGATTTAGCAAAGGCTATAAGTCCATCAAGTAAAATTAAATTTATTGGCATAAGAAAAGGTGAAAAAATTCACGAAGAAATGATTACTGTCCATGATGCACCTCATACTTTAGATCTTGGAAAATATTATGCAATATTACAATTTAATGATAAAAAAAAAAATTCAAAAATTTTTACTTAAAAATAAGGCTAAATATGTAAATAAAAATTTTTCATACAATAGTGAATTTAATGCAGATTTTTTAAATGTTTCTGAAATTAAACAAATGTTAAAAAAAGAAAAACTTGTTTAATGATTCCTTTTTAAGAAAGTTTTAATGAGAAAAATATATTTAATTGCAGAAGTTGGAATAAATCATAATGGAAATATAAAGCTAGCAAAAAAAATAATAAATTTAGCTAAAGAATCAGGTTTTAATGCAGTAAAATTTCAAAAAAGAGATCCAGATATTTCAGTTCCTGAATATAAAAAAAAAGAAATTAAAAATTCTCCATGGGGAAATATAACATATTTAAATTACAAAAAAAAAATTGAATTTGGCAAAAAAGAATATGATGAAATTAATAAGTATTGTAGAAAAATAAAAATTGATTGGTTCGCAAGCGTTTGGGATGTTCCAAGTCTCAAATTTATTATGAAATATAAGCCTAAATTTCACAAAGTAGCGTCTTCAATGATAACAAACATATTTTTATTAGAAAATATTGCAAAAACAAAAATTAAAACTTTTATTTCAACGGGAATGTCTACAATGAAGGAAATCGATCATGCAATAAAAATTTTTAAAAAACATAATTGTCCAATAATTCCTATGCATTCTGTATCTATTTATCCTTGTCCAATAGAAAAACTTAACTTAAAGATGATCAGCACATTGAAAAAAAAATATAAATGTAATATTGGTTATTCTGGTCATGAAGTAAATGTTACCCCATCTGTTCAAGCAGCTATTTTAGGTGCAGATTATATAGAAAGGCATATTACTACTGATAGAGCTTTATGGGGAACAGATCAGGCAGCATCATTAGGACCAGATGGCGCTAAACTTTTAAGAAATTTAGTTGATAAAATAGTTCTTGCAGAAGGCGATGGCAAAAAAAAAGTTTACGAAGAGGAAAGAAGTAAACTAAAAACAATGAAATATTGGAAATGAATAATTATTGCATCATCGGTTATGGTATATTAGGACAAAAAATATTTGAAGCACTTTCATCAAAAAAAAAAATAAAGATATTTAATAGATCAAAATCTAAGCTCAAAAATATCAAAAAAGAATTAAAATATGAAAATATAGATGAGGTGTTTGAAAAAAGTGAAATTATTATTTTTTTGGTTAAAAATGAAGATGCTATACAGTTTTATTTTAATAGGTTAAATAATAAAAAGTTATTAAAAAATAAAATTTATGTAAATTTATCAACAATAAATCATATTTATTCAAAAAAGTTCTATAAATTTGCTAATAAAAATAATTCTATATGGATTGAAAGTCCAACTTTAGGAAATCCAGAGTCTTTAGTAAAAAAAAATTTACCCTTTTTGTATTCGGGAAAAAAAATAAGAAAAGTAATTGAAATACTCAGTTCTATCGGTCATATAAAATTTTTAAAAAAAATTGATCATCCGCAGATATTAAAAATAATTCACAATACTATTTGTGCAAATATTATGATTTGCATGGCAGATGCATTCTTAATTTCAAAAAAAAATAAGATTAGAGATAATTTTCTTATTGATATGTTTTTGAACAGTGGATTTATTTCTCCTTTAATTAAAAATAAATTAAATAAATCTAAAACAGGCTATTCAATTTCTTTTTCTTATAAAAATATGCTTAAAGATTTAAAGATATTTAAAAATTCTAGATTTAACTATACAGAAATATTATCTGAAATTTTTCCAATTTATGACAAATTTAAAAATGGAACTAAAAATAAAGACAGTTCATTTATTATAAAAAAAATACTCAATAAATAATGCTTATTTACGCGTTAATTCCAGCACGATCAGGTTCAAAAAGAATTAAAGATAAAAATATATTAAAATTAAAAAATAAAAATCTCTTAGAAATAACCATTAATCAATCTTTGAAAACAAAAGCAATTAATAAAACATTTGTATCAACTGACTCAAAAAAATATCAAAAAATTAGTTTAAAGGCAGGTGCATTATCACCATATTTAAGAAAAAAAAAAATCTCTAGAGATTATTCAACAGACTTAGAATGCTTCAAGGACTTTTTAAATCAATTAAAAATACATCGATATGAAATACCAGATATAATTGTCCATTTAAGACCTACTTATCCATATAGAGAAAAAGGATTAATTTCTAAATGTATTAATAAATTTCTTAAATATAAAAGTAAAGTAGACTCTCTTAGAACAATATATGAAATTAAAGAAAACATTCAAAAAATGTGGCTGCTAAAAAAAAATAATTTAATTTATAATCCTATTACAAAAAATACCGAGCAGCATAGTATGCCAGGACAAAAATTAAAGAAAACCTATATTCAGGCAAACTGCATTGATATTTTAAATGTTAGGAATACATTATACAAAAATTCTATGACTGGAAAAAAAATTTATGGATACAAAATTGGTCATAATTTTGACATTGATGATATAAATGATTTTAAAAAATTAAAAAAAATTTTAACTTAATTTAAATTTTACCATAAATTATATCCACCATCGAGATTTATATTTTCTCCAACAATATATTTGCTTTTTTCAGAACAAAGAAATTCAACTAAATAAATAAGATCATTTTTATCAACCATTTTGTTTATAGGTGTTTTTTGTTTAAATTTATCGATAAAAATTTTAGGCTGATTGCTTTTTACTCCACCTACACGAATGTTGTTTATTCTGATATTTTTTTTAGCGTATAATGCAGCATAATATCTTGTAAGTCCTTCCATAGCATGTTTGCTAACACAGTATGACAAAGATTTTTTTTCTTTATAAATTGGATGAAAAGGGGATTTTATCCCATATAAAGAAGCAAAATTTATAATACATTTAACTTTTTTACAAATCTTGACTGTTTGTTCAATTAAATTTTTAGGGGCAATTACATTTTGATAAATATATTCAATTAAAATTTTTTCGTTTTCAAATTGTTTTCTCTTATCTTTATCAATATGATCATTTTTTCCACTTGCATTAATCACGTATTGGATATTTTTATGTTTTTTTAAAAATAAAATTAATTGATTTTTATTTGTGAGATCAAAATTTTTATTTTTATCTACACAAATCAAGTTAACATCTATTTGTTTTTTATAAAAGTTTGCTAGATGATTCCCAATCAATCCTTTATGACCTACTATCAATATTTGTCTTTTTTCCATATTAAAATTTTTTTATTATACCTAAAATTTTTTTATTAGATAAATTGTAATATTTAAGAATCTCGTCATTTTGTCCGCATTTTGGCAGGTCTTTAATAGAAATTGATTTAAATTTCTTTATTTTTATTTTATTTTCTAAAATTTTTTTAGATATAAATGAGTCATAGCTTCCAAAATCTACTGAAGATTGAAAAAAAATTATTTTCTTATTTTTTAATTTTTGTAAATCACTTTTATCTATCTCGTTTAACCATACTCCCGCAAAAATAGATATATTACCAATACTTTTTATTTTTTCTTTAACTTTTAGAATTTCATTTAATACATCAGCACCTTGGCAGATAACTATAGTTTCGTTTTTTTCTTTATGAGTTATTTTTAATAATTTTCCAAATTTAGGTAGTTTAAATTCTTTGAAATTTTCATATGATAAATTCGAATTATTTAATTTTAAAAACAAAGAGTTATTTATTTTTTTTTGGTAAATAAAAAATTGTTTTATCATTAATTGTGAAAATAATTCTACAATACACATATTAGGCAATGATCCTATCAAAGGTATATCTCTAATCATTTGATGAGAATGTCCAGGTGCTGAAGGAATAAGTCCACTCAATGCACCAACAAAAATTCCTTTTCTTTTTTCAGAACAATAATTAAAAATTTGCTCTTGAGATCTAGTTGACAGAAAACAAGAAAAACTGTGGAAGATAGGCAAAAAACCTTTAGCTGCTAAGCCAGATCCAAATGAAACCATATCTTGTTCCGATATACCAAATTGAAAAAATTGATCAGGACTATTTAGCATTACTTTTGAACTTCCGGCATCTTTTGTTAAATCAGCGTCAAGAACTAAAGTTTTTTTATTATTTTTAGTAAACTTATAAAGTTCTTCCGAGTAGACCTTAACCAAATTAAGGTTTTTATTTAAAAGTTTTTTTTCTTTAATTTTTCTTAAAGTTGTAATTGGTAATTTTATTTTTTTACTACTACAAAATTTTCTAATTTTTAACAAAATTTCTTTAACTGAATTGTAATATAATTCTTCACTAATTATTCCAGAGTGATAAGGATAAAAATTCAAATTTTTTTTAAAATTTGATGACTCTAATAAGGAAAAACCTTTTCCCTTAACTGTTCGAGCCAAAACTATCGTTGCACCATTTTTTTTTTCAAAATGATTTTTTATTACATTCATTATTTGTTTTTTATTATGACCATTAATTTCCTTATAATTTAATTTAAAAGATTTTATTTTTTTACCTAGATCTGAGTAATCTTTAACTTTTTTTACCCATGTGTCTGATTGTATTCCATTAGAATCAATAAATATTAATGGTGATATCTTTTTATTATTTTGCAAATACATAAGTGCTTCCCAATTCTGACCCTCTTGAAGTTCTCCATCTCCTAAAATTACTATGTTATGTTGTTTTTCTTTTAAAATAATATTTGAGCTACATAATCCATTAATCTTGCTTACACCCATTCCAAGAGAACCTGTATTAAATATAATATATTTCGTTTCCACATCAGGATGACCTGGCAAACCGTTTAATTTTCTGAGTTTATGTATTTTTTTAAATTTTAGTTTTTTTGATGCGATCAGAACGTTATATAGCCCTGGGGCATCGTGACCTTTTGAAGAAAAGAAATGTCCATTTTTATTTTTTAAAAAATTATCACAACATAAAAAAATATCTAATGCAGACAATGAAGATCCTAAATGACCACTTCCGGCTATTTGAATTGAATAAAGAACATTCAGTCGCAATAATAAACTTTTTAACTGAAGTTTTTCATATAGGTTTAATTTTTTGTTATTATTTACTTTATCTATTTCAGAGATTGAAAAAAATTTATGGAACATGATTTAATAACATTGATTATATGTAAAATTCAAAAAAGTAACTAAAAAAATTTACTAGTCGTTAAACCTTATCCATAATAATCAATTTTTCTTTCTTTTATAAAATTATTTAATATTTCATTCTCAAGATTTAAATCATGTACTGGATTTTTAATCTCCCCACCTTTTTGCCAATAACTTTTATAAAAACTTGATTTTTTATTTAATGAAAAACCAAAAACAGATGGTTTTAATTTTTTTAATATTAACATAGATAAAACTATCATTCCGCTAGTAAACTGTTTGTTTTGTCTGTAAATTTGAAATCTTTTAAAAAAATTTAAGTGAGATATTATCTTTAATTTAATATCTCTTTCATATTTTAAATTAAATAAAAATACACTATTTGTATCAGAGGTATATTTTCCCAAATTAGATCTATACTGACTTTCATCATTACAATTATGCAAAACTAAGATATTAGAATTTTTTAAATTTTTTATATAATTTGCTTGTTCACCTAAATATTCAAGTCCAGGAACATTATAAGATTGATTTTCAAAGACTCCTTGGCCGCACACTCTAAGGTTGGTTTTTGTACCAACAAATTTTTCAAATCCAGCTGTAGGCGATCTATTAAATCTTATTATAAAGTCATTATCATCGATAATTTTACCATATTCTTTATCTTTTAAAATTTCACTATTTCCTACTACGGCTATTCGTTTATTACAATTAAAGCTATCAGTGATTGGATAGGGTATATTTCTATTTTCTTTAATAAAATTTAAAATTTTTTTTATTTTCAAAATTAAACCAATTTTTTTATATTAAATGCTGA